>Ga0209611_10007738_pt1 | contig 17127 bp, 8 predicted proteins | sample S1TSphgellanicum_3_FD_187693 | JGI IMG/M metagenome (GOLD analysis project Ga0209611, IMG submission 187693) | Host-associated microbial communities from peat moss isolated from Minnesota, USA - S1T2_Fc - Sphagnum magellanicum MG (SPAdes) (version 2) | ecosystem: Host-associated > Plants > Peat...
ATTTATCCATAATTGGTTTAGCCTAACAAATTTAGCCATGGTTAGTTTAATTTTTAAATTTATTTAGCCTAAGTTAGTTTAGGCTAGCCTAAATTAACATGGGGTTAATTTTAGTACTAAAAATACATGATACTATTATATATAGCCAATGTAAATATATTAAGTATAGTAATTTATGTATAAGTTTAAGTCATTATTTGTATGACATGTGTCCATGTTGTACACATTTAATTGCATGTTACTTACACACACAACCATATGGCAAAAATTATACAATATCAAATTTGTAGTTGTAAACATGATCGAGATAGTTGCATGCTAATTGCATAGTGACTAGTTACAAATCACAAGAATTCTAGTAGTGTTTCTTGATGGTTACTATTGGTTATTCTATTGGTGGTTATTAATGGTTATTTTATTAGTGGCTATTAATGGTTATTAATAACTATTAATAGCTATTATAGTGGTGGCTATTGGTGGATATTATTGGATATTGGTGGTTATTAATGGCTAAATTACCATAGGTTATTTGTGAGTATTTTATTAGTGATTATTATTGTTATTTTACTATAGGCCATTGGTGATTATTAATGGTTATTTTATTAATGGTTATTAGTGGTTATTCTATTGATGGCTATTGGTGGTTATTATATTATAAGTTATTGTTGGATATTTTAGGTTATATTATCATAAATTATTGGTAGTTATTTTATTGTAGGCTATTCTAAAATATTTTTCATAAGTTATTATTATTTATTTTAGGTTATTTTACCTTAGGTCATTATATTATATTTTAAATTATTTTAAATTTTTATATTAAGGGTAAAATAACTTATAAGAACATAAAGTAGAATGACCTAAAATAACTTAAAATATAACTTGAAATAACATATATTAACTTAAAATAAAATAACCTAAAATATATCTTAAAGTTAGTTGAATAATTTAATTAAAAATAACTTAAAATAAAAAACCTATAGTAAGTTAGTTAAGATACCTTAAGGTAAAATACATATAATAGTGTAGGGTATGATAATTTATAATAATTTATAATAACTTAGGGTATAAATTAGAATAACTAAAATAATATAATGTATATCATAAAGTAACATAGGGTATTTAAAACAACAACATAAAAATAAACCTATTTATCATAGTAAATTATAATAATGAATTATGTGAAATAGTAGTGAAACAAGATGTTTACATAATGATATTATAGTAAAATAATTTTAATTAAGGTGAAATCATTAAAGTGCAATAAATTTATTTCATTTTTAAAGTCCCATAGTGATTTAGGTTAATGAATTACACCCCATTTTTGTACTAGTGAGAAGATAAGTCAATAAGATAGGAAGATACACATGTATTTAAATAGATATGTAAGTAAGTAAGGTTTAGGTATATATATATATATTTATGAGGATTTTATTTTAATTTGGGATTATAAAAATTATTGTGCACATTTACATATATATTTTGAACATTGGGAAAAAGACAAAAATGTAAAATAAAATCTTTTAATCACAAGTTAGTTTGCAACTAAATTGCCATTATAAAATTTATGGACCATATTTTTTTTCCATTTCAATCTTGTCGATTATATAAAAATGTGCACTTGAAACATTGGAAACACATAAACAACATTAAAAAAAACATGTCATTTAGGATGAACCAATACTAAAAGGCTTGACCTTAGAGGCGAAATTTAAAATTAAATTGAAAAATTGACTTACCTACCAATGTATTTATTTACTTGTACCTACATATTTTTACCTATTTATCTACCTATTTACATATGTACATTTTACCTACCTACCTACCTACCTACATACCTACCACCATAAATTGATTTTTTAATTCTTTAAAAAAAATGTTAGATGGCATATTTCAATTATGTTAAATCGTAGATTTTGATTGCATTAAGAGACAATATGTGGGTGAAAACAGACTAAGATGGAGTACTTTCTAGCATATGTGGAGTCCATATTAATCTTAAAATAAAAGTTCATTTTACATTATAGCGAAATAAACTATATTGCACAAGTCATATAGCAGGGCTAAACAAGTTATTTTTTACTTCTAAACTTTATCAATTATATATAATTATATTTAAAAATTTACATTTAAAAAATGAAAAGTTCAATTATTAATTCAAATGAACAAAGGACTTTATAAAAAAATCCATATTTCATAGTATATTTCAATTTATAGTTTTCAAAATCTTTCAAAATTGTCTTCTTTTGTATTAATGGCATCACATTACTTTTTATGTAAAAAAAATCATTCAACTAAACATTTTAATAGATATAATGAATCCATAATCATATGATATGGATTTTGACACCGGGTTTTTGGCATTTCAAAAATGTCCAATATGTTATGGTAACTCAAAATCTATTCATGAAATTTGTACAATGTGATCATATCACATGAAATTGTTCTTTGAGTTTTTTTCACATATTGTTCTTTTATATTTTATTCCATGGCCCATGATTAATAATCCAACAAGCTTTGATAAGATTATGTACTTTATTTTAATGTGCTTTCATCCATGTGAATGGGTTATATTTTAATTACAATAATGGGGATTAATTGCAAATTACATATAAATGGTTAGTGGATGAAATTATATATGTTACCATATACATCATCCATGAGGAATGTGTTAACATCATGGTAAGTCATCATTTGCAACTAAACATTAGATGCAACTTCACTTATACAACTAATGAATCTTTAATTGCAAGTGTTGACCATAATTTATTTATAGTCGCAAATTAACATTTTTTTCTCTAATGACAATTCTTAGAATGTCAAATCTGAACAATTTCATTTTTGAAAGGCACCTAGATCCTAAATAATACCTACCATAATTTTTGTGTGTAATTTGAAAAACCTAAGGAATAGATGATTACATAACCACCATGCCTTTTGAGTTGTTCATCCACAATATTATAAGTTCATTGATTTGAAAGATATGAATAGTAATACATATTTGTACCACTTGTAAATGCCATTAGATTTAACATGAACAAGTTTTAATAACATGTTTAAAATTAAACTATGTAAGATATGTTGTTATCAAGGTATTTGCAAGTTAGAATGGATCACTTTTGGCATCACAAGTCCATTTTTTTCAACACTTTTATGGATTAGAATTTGTCCCACGTCAAATTGTTATTAAATTTTATGAAAAAATATTCATGTATGTGATTGTATATAATTTAGTGTGATAGAATCTTGAAATTATTTGAAGTTGAATTTTTACACCAAATGGAGGACTTTCCATTGCATACTAATTGTAATGTTATAATACATAAAGGATGTGTAAATGGACTCACCATATGTTGAACTTATAATGGATCATTTTTTTTTCCAAAACTCAAAAATATGGTTAGTAATTTAAATGGGTGTTTGCGAATCATTTGAATGTCACATAAAAGTTCTATGGGCTTTTACATAGGCCAAAAAATGATCAAAATGGTAAAGTCCTTCATTATTACATTTTTATAAATTACTAAATTTTTTTCACAAACATTATAGCCTATGAGGTATTACATGGTCACGTGTCATTTTTTGAAAAAGATGAACATTTTTACAAGTTTATAACTTTACAATTTTTAGGATGTAAAAAATACATTTACCTTTATAGTGAAACGTACTTTTAAATACTCAAAAAATTGGTCAAAAATGATACCCATCATGGAGCACAAGTGTAAAGTAAGAAACCTATTGATGTGTAATATTTTGTAAAGAAAAAAGACATGTCATACAAACAAATACTTGTGTTTCTAGCATATATTGTGTGGGTTGTATGTTATAAACATGGGCTACCACTCATTTTCTCACAACTTTTTTAGGATTTGGACTCATGCATGTTTCAAAAAACCACTGTGACAACATGGCAACCTCATTATCAAAACGAGTTCATTCATTCTTTTTTCCCATAAGGATAAAATCCAAAGAAACTCCTCAAACAAATTCATGAACTTTCTATGCTTGACAACCATTGACATGTTCGTGTAGTGCATTTTTAGCGGACAAGTTTCATATGTAAAAGTGGAGACTTTTTGAATATGAACTCACAATAGCTATTAGAATGAGATGTTCCGTTGTTAACTTCGTTGTAGAGCAAAAGTGTTTCACCTCACTTAAAGAACTAGACTTGATGCAACATCTTGTTCAATAAGAGCTTGCCTTGAAAATTCGAAAAACTTAGGAGTATTAGAAGTAACAAAAGAACCCATTGTGCAAGAGCAGCAATGACTGTGCCCTTTATAGTAGGTTCAAACTTCAGGTGTCAAGCACTAGGCAGAAAATTGTACTATCTTTGCAGGTCGCATTAGTGAGTGTAATAATTCGTTGGTCATTTTGGGAAATGAAACACCTCAAAAGCGAGAGTTCCAATTTTTGAAATATATCGTGTAATTTTATTTTATCTTTCTCCTGATAGCCAGTGGGTAACTCTGCCCATGGAAGAGAGACTATGAATCAGTGTAAGATTGGGGCATAAAATTTTGGCTTGAACTTCATAAACGTGTGAGTGAGATCAGGTACTACAATGTATGGGCATGTTCCCAAACGGTGTATGCATCTAATGAGAAGTTCTAAACCTTGGCTAAGAAAGTTCTTGGTGTAGGGTATGCTTAAGGAGTGGGGCATTCGTGAAATCAGTGCCTCTCTGAGGTGAAGCTGACGGGCACTTATTTCAGGAATGCCCTGCTATGAGGGCATTACTCAACAGAAAGCAGGACAACACAAAATAATTGAAAAAAAAAACCTTGCTAACAAGCTCTTTTTTTTCCCGAAATTTTGCTAAAATTTGAACTAAAAACAAAAAGGAATAATCCATTGCAAGATTCCCTTTTTAAGAAAACAAATTGCCCCAAAAAAAGTTGTTTTGAATAGCCAAAATATAAAAGGATTTTCTTTTTCTTATACAAGTTGTAGGAAGAGTTTTCCAATTATTCCTAGATCTCTTTTTGGATGCTCACTGCTAACATTACAACAGAAAACTGCAGAAAAACCATTGTGATTAAATATTAATCACCTCAATTCCACAATTTTTTTTCTAATTGGTCAAATCAGTGAGCTGTTTTCTCAATTTTCTCATGTCGCATCAAAAGTGGCGATTGCCCAAAAAGGATTTAGCCAAATCTGGCTACAAGACAAGTAGGGACCTAGAAAATTTAGGGATCTTATTATATGTTGACGAACCATTAGAATCTATTAGCTAAATATGACAAATTAATTTACTACCTTGACCATGTTGTTGAGGACAATTTTGTTTTTGCAAAATGGTGAATTCTCGCCACAGAAAACAAATTCCCACTCAAGTAGGTCCAGAATCTCTGGCATTAATTAGCATTAAATGGAAACTATATTAAATGGGTTCTTTGATTTTTGCAAAAAAGTCGATTCAAGTGATGTCCTAGGCAGTGCCTAGATGTAGATATGGCTAAATTTTTTTAATTTCCCAAAATCTCGAAAAATCACACGTTTTATATGTTTTCTCTCACTTGAAAAAAAAATCACCAAGTTGTGAAAATTTTCCACAAACAAAAGAAATCATTTTTTCGTCATCATATCCACCTAATAAGGGCCCTTAGGCTTTACAGAAGGGGTGCTTATTTTGGGAACACCCCCACTCCTCGAGGATTACCCTACACTAAAACTTCCCTTGGTTTAGCACTTCTCATCTAGATGCATGCGGATCCATCAGAGAACTCCAGAACACATTGGGTGAAGTTCAGCAAGAATTTTCTGCCCCAATCCTACACCAATACAGATCTCTTTCATACGGGCAGAGTCAACGAAACAGAGTTAGTTGAGTTAGTATCAAACGTGTCTACTCACTCACATGGCATCGGGTATTAAATTAACCCCGCGCACGCACTAATAAAGTGTGGTGATAATAACTGCAGTTAGCAGCAGGAGTGAGGTAATAAAGGAGATTTGTTCGTGCATAAAAAAGTATATGTGCGCGAAATGTGCGAAGTGACTGCGATAAGACCGATCGTGTTTTCTACCTGCGGCAGTTCAGTTTTATGTCGGATCCCCAAGTAGTAGATCGTTGGTAAATCTTGGAACTTCCGTGTTGCATCGGTTGGTCCGTGTTTGCGAGTCTAATCATTCCGTGCGAATCGCTTGCTTATGCAGACCTGGTTTCGTATTAGTAGTCTCCCACCTATTTGCAGTTCCAGTTTTAGTTTTATGGGGTAAGGTTGAAAAGAGTAAAAACTAAACTTGGATGTCAGAAATATTTTCTGAGGGTCACATATTGAGCACAGCTGGGGAGGTGCACTTAGATATCATGGGGATTACAGGAATACAATCAGGAACGTCTAGGGACTAGTCTTAAGTCCAGAGTTTGATGATCGGCAGCTCCACTATATGTCGGGTGTGTGTGATGGTCCAAAAGAGAAGAACTTCAGGACCAGCTGCCGGTGTTGATTGCGAGTGCGGAGGAGAATCACCAGCAGCTATGGATGTCGACAAGCTCGCAGCGAGGATTATATATATTGCAGGAGCTGCAGCTGATCTGGTTCTAGTTCTTGAATCCTTTGACCTAACATATATGAATGCTCAGATAATTTATACCTTTGTGAAATGCAACAAGAGTTCCTAAACATCAGGGAGTTTGGATCGAATATATACTTTATTTGGTAGTATGGTACTACGACTATCTCCATATATGCTCTTGCCAATCCTTAATTGCAGTTCCTCTGGCACCCATCACCTGTTGTCTCCTCATTTTAGACTACTAGCTAGCTGCTAGGATGATACTTATCACAATATTACTCAGACGTTTTGTCCAATGCAGTTTGGTGTTTATCTATGGAAAGAATGCAGCTTCCAAGTGCAGCTTCAACTGAAACAGCTCATGGGGTTGCCTTTCACCAAGTACAAAAGATTCTCTTTCGCGATGCTACCCAAATCCATGTAAGCCTCACCTGCATGACAGATCCAATGTTTGCACGCTGTTAAAGCTCTTATATTCTGAACGTTTTGTCCGATTAGGTCGAGGAACTCCATTCACTAGTTCCGAACAGAACCTTGGTAAACTGATCAAGTGTCCACTTTCGACAAAGAATTTTCTGCGCATGCTTTGGATTTTACATTCACTATGCTCTCCTCCGTTATACTAAAGCCATTTCTCCAACCGTGCGTCAGTACTGCAGTCTCGTTACTAGCAGTAAGCGCCCTGCTTCAACCGTCAACGACGTCGTCCAGCTGCTGCAGTGGGTCGAAGTCACCTTGGGATTCCTTATACACTTTCAGGGTCGAAATCCAGCCGATGAAGATGGCAGGAATAATGACTCAGATGCCGATCGCAGCCGGCCTGATGCATTCATCTTGTCCATACTCCTGCAACTATAAATTTGCTACATTTGATCAGGTCTGAGGGGAGCGATTCTAGCAATTAATTGACCATGCTGCAAGCTCTTGGATATTGGAGGCTGGCTTGATCTGAAACCAGTCCTTACTAACAGTTCAATTCAATCACTGACAGCACTAGGCTCACATGTGTCGACATAAAACTCCAGCCAATTTTTGGGAGCCAGCTGATAATACAGAGCACAAACTGTGCTCGGTGCCAGCAGCTAGCTAGTAGCCCGGATTTATGTGGAAGGTCCCCAGATTTTCAGCTAGCTAGGGTTTCTAGCAATGATGGACATTGGACTCCTATGAATGTTCTTCATGGTACATTATGAGCCTCGTAGAATGCAGTACAACTCCCAAGATTAATGCAGAAGCTGCAGGAGATCTTCAACCTAGTTTTGCAGCTTCTCATGTATACACTAACCAAATACCTAAACACTGCATCAGATTTTGTTAACACTGGTGACATGATGGAACTTTTTTTGAGTTTCCTACATTCAAATCCTAATTTTGGTTTATCCCAGCTGAGAATGGTGTACATTGTTGCACTAATATTTCCAGACAACTGATTGCCAGTACGAAAGCTGAATTAACTATCACGTTGTGTATGTTCTCAGTGGGAATCAAAAGCTGCAATATTCTTCTTGAACTCTGTAGAATCCTCGAATACATCTCATCCGTGTTCAATCATGAGCAGAGTTGATAGGTTTTATGTCAAGCTCTGTGAAATATTATATCATGATAGGTATGAAGCCTTGGAATGCTGAAGTACATGTGAGGGGATGCATGTTTACATGGAATATAGGACACAGAATAAAGCACCAGCTGATTACAGCACCATCTTCCTCTCTACACAACTTTAGTAAGACTAGTGTGGACTGTGCCACTGGCCCAAGTGTGAACAGGATACTGACGATGGAGCCCAATTCTGGAAACACTGTTAAAAAAAATTAAAAAATCCAATTATAAAACATACTCAAAATTGAGTATCCTGAAGACCTTAGGTTTAAAATTACCAAATCACCTCCAAGAAATCCCACTTATCAGGGGCTTTCTGATAATACTAAGAGCTTCCCCCAACTTCACTAAAAAAATTAATTTTGATTTTGTTGAATTTTCTTTGACAGAATTGTTCAATATTCAATAACTCTTACATCGTCTATCTATGAAGGAAGGTAGTTTGTTTTGTTTTGTTTGGTTTGGTTTTGTAGTTATGAGATCCATCGAATCGGGATTCTTCAAATAGTGTTCTTGACGTCTTTGGAAAGCTCTCAACGAGGAGGGGTGCATGGGCTTGGTTCCACAACGTTTGGACTCGCGATGCAAAAGTTCTTGAATATTGAATGATTTCTTCGCTGAAAATTTCAAAGAAATTGGAATGTTCCTTTGGTGTTGGTAGAAAGATCTTGATGAGTAGGAGGGTGAATCCAAACTATAGGGGCTCACTTTTTGTGTCCCATTGTAATTTTCTACAAAGTATAGTGAATTAACATGTCATAAAACCATTTATATGCACAATTGGGACTTGGTTTCAAATTCTCAACTTCAATAAGAAACTATATATATAATTTGTGCACAATAAATGTGCACCCATTATGTAGGAATGGACTTTTGAAGTGAAAACATGTAGCTTGTCTTGACCATTTGCACTTCCCATACACATGAAATTTTCAATATCATTTTTGGAAAATATATTTTATAAGGACTTAATATTTAATCAATGAAAGAAAAAAAGACATAAATTCGAGAATTTCATTACAAAAGCTTTAACCAAAATATAGTTATGGACTTTTGAATGATCAAAATTTGAACCTTATTTTCAAAAGTTTTTACATAGGTCATTTTTTGTTGGATTGATGATTTTTTTCCTTGTAAAATGTATGTCAAAAAGATGTTTAATTGGGTATATTTTCATATGAATTTAATTAGCTTATTAACCAACCCATAGTCCCCCATTTATGTTAATTTGACACGAAAAAATGGACTTTTAGGGACTTTTTATCTATTGAAATTGAGCCACTCAACCTTGCATCTACCCAAGATTTAATGGAATTTATTTGGTAAGATTTGGATTCAAAATGTGAGAGATAGTGATTTTTAAGCAATTTTTGCTGCTGAAAATTTAAATAAATTCCTAAAAAACTAGGTTTTGGAAGGAAAAATCAATTGAGAATGTGGTAACACTTGAAGGTTTACCATTCAATTCAAGCTTGATTTCCTTTCATATTTGGATGTTCAAAAAACTGATACATACATTACAGAATAATGTTCACATGTTGAGTTTCCCTATTTTGTAATGGGTTCACACTTGGGCCAACAACACAAGCCATACTAATAAACCTAAACATTACAAAAGCAATTCATTGCAACCCTATTCATCGAATGCTTTCTAATGTTACCAAGAACACATTGAGAGGCACCAGAATTTAATAGATCTCAGTATGACTAACAAACCAACAAACTACCTTCCTTAACAAATAGATGTGAATGCCAACAATAGTGCCACATATATGATACCCAACACTAGAATTATTGGGGCTTGATCTCAGCTTGATCACCAAAACATCAACATGATAACCCTAACCCACATGCCCCAATATCAAAAATTAAATTTAAAAATCAAATTCACGATATTTTGGAGCAACTATACTATATATATTCAGTACAATATTGAACCAACTTTTGTCCAAGTTGGCCAACCCCTCTATGTGCTTTCACCCTTAGGCACCATTCAAACCTAATGTTAAGAGACATTGTTAAAAACCCCTTAACAACAATATAGCTATTAGTCAATTTTTAATTTTTTACTTTAATGTTAGTAATCATTTTCTAACAAGGCCAAGAAAATAGGACCATTTAGACTTGAGGTTTGATACCTTCATTTTTTGGGCCATTAACACCAAAAAGACAAACTTAAAAGAGTTATTATCATCTTTTGGCAATGTTTCACCATCATCTTGCCATCTTTCCTTTTCTCTTTTTCTTTGCTTTTGTTTTTGAAGTTGTTCTCTTCTATTTTTTGTTGTGCACCTCACCTCTTCAAGTTCTTATGTTGCTTCAAGTTATTGTGCATCTCATCTCTTCGAACTCTTGATAGTGCTGGTTGTTGTTGTGTACCTTATCTTTTTGAATTCATGTGTTGCTTGAAGTTGTTAGTTGCACTACTACATTCACCTCATTTCTTTAAGTTCATGTGTTGTTTCAAGTTGCTAATTGTTGCTACATTTGCCTCATCTCTTTGAGCTCCTAAAGTTATTGGTTGTAATTGTGTGTTTCATCTCTTGGAACTCCTCTTGAAGTTGTTGGTTGCAAATGTGTGCTTCACTTCATTTAGCTCTTAAAGCTATTGGTTGCTATTGTGCACCTCACTTTTTTGAGCTCCTAAAGTTGGTTGTTGTTGTGCGCCTCATCTCTAATGAGCTCCCAAAGTTTGTTGGTTACTGTTGTGTGCTTCATTTCTTGGAGCTCCTCCTAAAGCTGTTGGTTGCAATTGTGCAGTTCACCTCTTTGACCTCTTGAAGTTATTGGTTATTGTTGTGCACCTCACCTCTTTGAGCTTTAGCTAAAGTTGTTGGTTATTGTTGTGCGCCTCATTTTTTTGAGCTCCTGAAATTGTTGTTTGTTGTTGTGTGCATCAGATGTCTAAACTTATTACTTTCTTAGTTGCAAAACTAAGTTTTTTTTCAATCTCCTAAGTTGCTTACTAATTCTTTTTCTTTATAATTCTACTTGTTACATTTGTTTATTATGCCCACCTCAAGATGGGGGATGCACAAATCAGCAATTTGTTGTTATTATTTCATGTTTTGTTTTCATAATCAAGCTCCTTCAATAGATAATAATTAAAGAAAATAGTTAGTCATTTCCAATTTCAAATAAAGTTCACCAAGAAACAACTAAAGCTTATGTGTTGGCTCTTGCAACTTTCCATTAATTTTGCATGATAAGTTCTTTTAATGTCATTTGACTTCGGACATTGGGTGAAACCTAGATCTACTATTTGGTTTTCAAGGTTTTTATTAACATTGATGATGAATGTTGGGGACAAATATTTTAAATGAGCAAGAAGACCTTTAAAATTGTTAATTGACTGAAACATTTAATAACAAAACAAGACAAACTATCGAAGTTCAATTTTGGTCAAAATCAAAATGGCTTGTTCAATTTACAAATTGGCACACAATGCCAATATTTTGATATGTTCAGAGTTATTTGCTATGGGAAAATTCAAGGTTTATTTTATTTTTCATGAGGTTGTCTACACTACCAACAAGATCTTCAAGGGTCTGATTTCTTAACCAAAAGGTAATGATATGCAAATTGTCATGACAGATTTTTAGGATTGGTGTGGATTACCTTTGGTGCAAGGTGGCATTGATGGCACACATGTTTTCACTGCCAAACCTTCAATACCGTTTGCTAAGGATTACTACTATCACAAAACAAGCGGGCATAACATTGTTGCCTAAATCGTTGTTGATTCCAAAAAAAATTTCATTGACTTGTTTGTTGGTCTTCCAAGTAGTGTGAATGATTCTAGAGTTTTAAGATGGTCTTCATTGTAGGGTGAAAGCACACTACGAGGGGGCTATTTTAAACAAAAACAAATGTACTCTTTTTAGGTATATTTTGGTATATTTTGGGGGCAATTTTTCTTTGATTTCATCTAGCATTATGATAAACATATAAAATGGATTTTAAGACAAAGGCCTCCAACATAATTATTGTCATCTTTCAAATAAAAGTAAAATTTCAACAAAATGTTTTGTTTCAACACATTTATGATTGTTTGAATGAACTTGTCTAGATGTTTTTTGTGAAATCACATGAGTCAAAATTTACAATTGTAATTGAAATGGTACGATCAATCCATATTCAATATATGACTAAATATTTCATTAAATTTTGTAATTATTTTAATCATTTAAAAAGTATATTTGCACTTTGCAGTATATCGTGACAACATATAAATTTTCACAAATATATTTTTTAACCATTTAATATTAGTAAAAAAAAGTAATTTCCTTTGACAATTTCATTATTTGGCTATTGAACTACTTTTTTTTTAGTATAATTTATGAAAACCTCTTTTAATATTGGCTTGGTGGAAGTTGAAAATTGCATAGTTTCAAAAAATAATATTTGTGACTACGTTTGTTGGCCACTGTAATGTGCTTTCACCTTGTATCGACATGCACAATATCAAGGTCTTCTTCATCATGAAAAAAATGTAAGTGAATTCCCCCCATACCTATTTAAGGATAAGGGTTACCCATTAATATCTTAGATCATGACTTTTTATAAGGAATATGGACAACATTTTATCTTGGAATTGTTGTACAATTAGTGGCACAAGTGTGGCAGGTCTATTGTTGAAAACTTCTCTAGCATATTGAAAAAGCTTTTAGAAAGCTATTAGGGAAGTTTGATTTGCATGTCACATTTTTGCCAAATGTCTTCAATTGCTATTGTTTACTTCATAACCTATTACATAGTCAAAGGGATCTTTAAATTGAAATGTTAATGTGCATTTTCGAAGTGGAAGAAAACTCTATCCAACAATTTGTAGAAAGCAATTCACACTTTGATGATCCCCCATTCCTCATAGTATTGAGGATCAAGAAAGGTCTGAAGATGGTTTGAGAAGAAAATTAACCAACTACCTTGGTCTTCAACATGATTGCACATGAAACAAGCCTCAAGATAATGTCCCCTGAAACCAACACCCATCTCTCTCTCTTTTTCTTTCTTTTTTTTCTTTCCATTTTTTTCTTTTCCCTCCTTGCTTGCTTGCTTGCTTTAACCACTACAACATTAAGCAACATCTTTCATGTTGTAATTTATCCTATAGTGTTGTTGTCTGGACTTTGTTAGTGAAGTTCCCCAAGTCTACTTGGAAGGTTTGTACATTCATGAAACAAGCCTCAAGGTAATTTCTAAACCTATGTATGCCATAGTCCATGCAAAATCTATAGTGTTTAGCAAATTTTTTGATGTATGATTGCAAAAATGATTGAAAACAAATCAATTAGTAAAACACACCCATGTCTTGAGTTACCTAACCTCTAATCATCATCATTTTCTTCTGTAAGTGTAATTGTCAACATTTGAATATTGTTGATGTGGTTTTTAGCTGGCAATGGAGGTTTGTTCATGTGGTCTTCAGTTGGCATTTGAGGTTTGTTGACTATTGCATTGTTATTGTATCTTGTAAATGCTAAGCTCAACACTTGGGTTAAGCTAATAACTACATTCACCATGTTTGTTTGTGTGGTGTTGGTCATCATGTCTTTTGTTTTGAAATATTCAAGCTACCTCTCCATGATCTCTAGGCTAGTGGAATTGATGTGGTCAATTGACTACACTAAGATTTGGCTTCCTTTCTCTATAACTTTTACCATGCTCTTGTGAGCTAAAGAGTACTTACGCTTCACCCCAATACTTCCAACCGATCTCCTTCTTGAATTCTGAGTTGTTTTGTTTATAGAATTTGGTGTTTGAGGGGACTTGGTTTTGTTTACAAATTTGGGTGTTGTCTGCTTATTGGCCTTGTTTGTAAAATTTGGATTACAAGTTGGAATGTGCTTCATTGAGTTTGGTGTTTGAAGATTTGTGTAGGAATGTGCATTGGGCTTAATGGCATAATGGCTATTGTTGGGTTTTGTGGGATTATTGGGAATTGAGTCATCGGTACATGGGTCTACATGGGTGTGGGCAATTTGATGGGTGCATTGCTATGCAAAATTATGGGTGAATGGATGTGTGCAAGGCTAGGTGGAACTATTAGCAATTTGCTAAGTCTAGGGCTTGATTAGCAAATGGGCATCAAGGAGCCATGGAATCAAACAAGAGGATTATACTTGTGCATAATCAAATAAGATAATCATACTTGTAGTTGCTACTTGTTCATTTGAATTGATTTTTGAACAATCAACTCTCATCTGCCTTGCATCTTGCATTATAAATGTAGTTGGCAATTGCATGTTTAAGTTTTTTGAATCATTGAGTCGTCATCATTGAGGTTGATTGCGGCTATAATAGTCTATCCACCTATTGATTTATAGTTTTCATCTCCATCATCCATCATATCTCGTACATGTGGGGGGTTGAATATAGGTCTATTCCCCATAAAATCATGGATCATCTCATACATGTCACAACCAAAGTGGTGAGGTAGATGATGCAATGCCTTCTCTTGAGAACTCAATGCCCAATAATCTTCGTTGTGCCCAATCCCCAACATGTAGTTGAAGAGTTTTTTGAAATCGCCTAAAATTGATCCCCATTTGTTTTTGTAGGCCAGGCCATTCCACAAATGCTGAGAAAAACTTGCGCTCATCACCACTTCAAATATTTTCTTCCATTTTGCAACAAAGGTTTCAAATTTGTCTCTGGGATCCAACTTGTCCAACCTTGCAATGTGTTCTTCTTTCTTCATTTGAATCAATGCCACAACCTCCTTGTGTTCCCAGTTTGGCTACCAAGGTTTCTTTGAATGGGCTTCATGCATTATGGAATTGAAGTTTGGTGGTGTTGTCTTTTTGCCTTTGTTGGACTTCTTTCTTGAAGGTCCACCCTCAATCTCTTTGCTCTTTTGCATTCCTATCACTAATTAAAAACTTGAAGTATTAATGAGATTACAAGTTAAATGATGACATTGTACATTATTTGAAAACATTTTGCAGACCAAGGAAAGAGATAAGAAACACAACAAACATCATCAACAAGAATGTAGTCTCAGCAAGATTTGAAGAAATTCAAGATTGAAGAAAATTTTCATTATCTTATTGTGGACAATTTGAATCTTGATCTTCACACCTCTCATAATAAAAAATGGCATTGCCAAATAAATCCATTCTACTAGAATAGTCCTTCAAAATTTAACAAAAAAGTTTAATAATTGGGCTTTGCTATTTTAGGTTTTTTTGTTTCTACTTAGAAGAAACTATAGACTATTTTCTTGAACACCTGAACACTATGTACAAGGGAAGGAGGGGTTGGGGGGAAAATATTTTATGTGGGTGGGAAAGTGGGAAGGAGGTGGGATCCACCCCCGCCCTCTTCTTCAACCTTGTGCTTATTAACATTGAGTTATGGCCTCTCTTTTATGGGGGTTACCTAACATTGCAAAAAAATATTTAAATCTAAGTTTCAAACTAGATTTAATGTTAACTAACATCCTCTCTAACATCAACTTAACATCAATGCCACATAGGTCTCCACATAAGTGCTATGTCACCGTCAATGCTAATTAACATTGCATATGTGAATGCACCAAATTTTTAAAAATTCTTAACACTAACTCACCATTGAGTTACTATCAAGTTTGAACGGTGCTTTAGGTTTTTTTGGAAGGGTGTGAACAAATTTAGTTTTTTTGCTAAAACATTTGGAGAAAAACTTGGGGATACATCAATTTGTTTTAGCAAAACATGTCATTTTGGCAAAATTAGCAAATTGGGAAAAAGAAAAGAAAAGAAACACTAACTACTTTTTCATATGGCAAACCTAATTTAACTCTAGAATGGTAAAGTCTAACCTTCATAATCCAATGTTCTGTTACATGTGATATGACTATGATAGAACAAGATGATAGAACAATGGATAATAGTGTGATAAACCCTCAAAACAAAGTTCGAACATTCTTCTTTCCAAAGCTCCCTTGACTTGCACAAGCTTTTATTACACTAAGTCTTTCATGCCCCTTACCATTTTGCACTAGATCTCTCTTGACATTGAACTATATTTTATAATTCTTATTCATGTCTAGTGAAACCCCCATATAGTGTGAATAATTTGGGGTCAATTTGTCATATTATGGAATATGCGATACTTTTTAACAAGTTTTATTGTGTTCCACACTTTTTAATTTGATGAAATAAAACAATGGTAGAAATTGAAAACCTATTACAATAGAATTTCTTCACCATTTACAAGATTTTGGCTATAATGTAAAGCACCAATAGAAATTTTTAAGTGTATATGGATTACACATTTTCAAGTGGAATTTTTCCTCCACAAAAGAGGTAGGCATTTTTAATTTTCAGAACTCTTTTTTTAGAAATTTATTTCCCCTCATACCCACTTGGTATCATGGGGAAAATGAAATAAAAATTATGCTAGTGATTTACATTGAGTATGCTTGAAGGGGAACATTGAATTTCTTTAAAAAACATTGAATTGGGCAAGAGATTATTTTGGGAATGTTCCACTCCTCAAGTGGTACCTTTTCTTATTAAATCATATGTTAATAGGTATTTTTTTTGCTAGTTTTAATTTTTTTCATTTTGAATAATGACACATGAACCATAAGAATGAATTCAATTTATGCCATATGAAAACAATTTTGAAGGTAGATTCAGTAGTTTAAAACTACAAAATTTGGTCTTTTGAAAGGAAATGCCAATCACCAAGGATATGCCATTTTTGGGAAATACAAAAATTGTTATTACTACCAAAATTTTGCCTAGTCCCCCAATGGGCCTTTATGACCTGGCCTCACCTATATGGCTTTTCTAGGGTGCAAAACATGCCTTATTAGGCGCCTTTTCTAATAGTTACACCAATAATAATTACACCATATTTATTTTGTGTTGGTTCATTCAAGTAAGAGTTTTTAGCTCATTTACAATCATAATCATGCTTAACAATTTAAGCACAAAATCAATGTTTGAAATTTTTTGTGCAGGAATTTTGGGAGTGAGTACCAATGTTGACTAATTCTCGATTTTGAACTCAACC
>Ga0209611_10007739_pt1 | contig 17126 bp, 4 predicted proteins | sample S1TSphgellanicum_3_FD_187693 | JGI IMG/M metagenome (GOLD analysis project Ga0209611, IMG submission 187693) | Host-associated microbial communities from peat moss isolated from Minnesota, USA - S1T2_Fc - Sphagnum magellanicum MG (SPAdes) (version 2) | ecosystem: Host-associated > Plants > Peat...
AAAAAAAAAAAAAAAATTGATAAAAAATAATTCTATCATGAATTATTGGGGGGTGATTTTTGGCGAATATTATTGTGTCAAAATATCTCTACAGCTGCCTACAACATGAAACGGTGCTTTAAGATTTTTTTAAATTAATGTTGATTTTGTCAATGTGGAAGCTTACCACCCCTAGGCTACCCTATAGGTATTTCATGTGGATAGGTACCTATTGTTAGGTCTGTTAATTAGTTGGTGGGGTCTATCCCAAAGTGCAATTGTTTCCAGTTTTTCTTTTTCACAATGAGCCACTGAGATTGGCCCATCACAAAAAATAATAATAAATAAATAATTGGACACTACCCCAAGTAGGATTTCGTACCCCCACCAACGAATTGGAATTATAAATGTACTTCCTTTTGACACACGTACATAGGTTATGACAGTTCAATTTTGGGCAAAACTTGTGCGTAGGGTACCAACGTCTGAGGAGGGCCTGGGGTGGTCCCGAAATAACAGGCCCCTGAGCCTGAAGGTCAAGGGCCCATTATTTCGGGACTGCCGCAGCCTGCAGGCATTCCACGACATAAACCTTGCCACTCATGTTTTTATATTAGACCTTTTTCGCATGATACCCAATGAGTACCAATTGGATACCTGCTGAGTATCATCACAGGGAAAAAAAACAAGGGGTGTGTCACACTGTGGCCTTGCCATTTACATTTTTAAAAAGTATCTTAAGGCAAAAGAAGAATTATGAAAACTCACATATTTCACCATGCAAAAAACATAATTTTCAAAAAATCCTCTAAAAGAAACCAAAATCCTTTAAGATATTATAACTCTATAATAACTAATCTCAAGTCCCAACACAAGCCAAAATATCATCTTTTTAAAACCCTCACATAAAAATAGAGCTATTATTATTACCTAGGGGCCTATAAAAATCCCTTAAGCTACTATACTCTATAATGAATCTAAACACAATTTCCTTGCCTTCTTGGTAGGCAGGCCAATAAAACAACCAACCATGGGTGATTTGAAAAACGGACTGCCCACCTCTCCTAGCATTCCATTTAGAGGCAAGCATCCTGTTTTTGCAAAATGCCTGCAAGTTTCTTACACTTTATAAGCATACTTGCAAATACACTACAAAAAATAGAGCAGAGCTTTACCAGATAAAGTGTGGTGCTATTGGGAACATCTTGGGGAACACATTGAGAACTTTAAAGGACAAGTAAAAACTGCATTGAGAACAGGACAACACCACATTGGGAACTTGATGTGAACATACTGAGAACTTAAAGGAAACACATAGGGAATGTCAATTTTTTTTAATCTCTTCCCCAAATGAAAATCGCATGTATCCTCTTGGTTGCCTCCTACCTCGTCTCACTGTCTGTTAGGAACTTATGTTCCTAACCCCATTTTTGCCTAGACTTATGACTTATGTCCCCTCAATGAAGGTGGGTAGGGTAAATAGGGTGGTGAGAGAACATTTAAGAACTCAAAGGAGGTTGAATCCTCCAATGTTGTTCTTCCTCTGCTCAAAGAACATTTGTAGCCCTTCACCTAGTGCTTCCAACGCTATCAAAATTGCTCAATCTGGTAAAGGAATGAGGGAAGATAGGGGGTGTTTGGGGCAAAGGGGTTCCGTGTTCAGTGTTGGGTGAATTAAAACATATTAAGATTTTGAGCTTAAAATCTTTGATGGTTGTATCATTGTCTTTAGGATACAAAGAAATTTTGTAAATCCTTAGTTGGTGCACCCATCAAGTTTTAAGTGTCACCACTTGAGCCAATCATTGTAGTTGGCCAATAGAACAATCATTTCCTTTTATTGCCCCTCCATGCATTCACCAGGGCAAACTCATAGCAACTACAATGTTGCTTACTGCTTAGTAGCAGCATTTTTTTTAGTGGCGGAATATCGCCAGATTTCAACCTCAAAGGGGTAGCTCTTACTTTAAACCTAAAAAAAACTTTCATTTTAGGGAAATTCATTGAAAGGCTAGACCAAATGGCGGATTGTTGGCCAATCGATAAACCCTAAACCCATCACCACACATGGCGAGCTTTTAAGGTTAGTGGAAGCCAAATTGCGACAAGTTGATGCCTTAATTCGTCAATGCCCAACTCTCTGTTTCCTTCTTCGCCAAAATCTCCTTTGTAGCTTTAGTCATTGTCTTTGATTATTGCCACTTACCAAAGAGAACCTCTCACCATCATTGCCTACACAAAATTATGTAGGATCACCAACAATTTTAGAATGTAAATCCATATGTTGGAGTTAAAAGTAGACTTTCATTCCTTGTGCAAGGGGGGGGGACCGAGATGAAGTTGTGAATGTTGAAGTGATAGACTTGATTAAAGATTCATGGATGTTGCAAGTTTCAACTTGAAGATGGTGGTAGCCTGCAGCCAAGAAGATTGAACAATGAACATTGAGGATTTAAAGTCCTCTATAATCCAAAATCCAAATTTCATCCCTTACCTTAAACCCTTTTTTTTCTTTGTACTTGTTTTGCATTACCGTTACATTCAAGTTTTGTTCTAGAATCTACAACCTTGAACACTAGTTGGAACTTGGAACTTGGAGGCGAGAAGGCTTATGCAATGTGAAGTTGTTACATTATGTCACTATGAATTGTGCTAATGTGTAGTTGAATTGCGCATTAGTGTTTAACAAATCCTTCTACACAATCGACGATGGAGGATTGGGGTTGAAGCCATGTAAATCAAATTCTTCTTGCAAATATGGACTCTACAATAATCAATGAGGTATTGTTTACATCTCAACTTTCTTCCTTTTCATTATTGCCTTTTGACCATCACTAAAATGATTTTTTTTGGAGGCACCTTTTTATGCCTTTAAGGGGTGCAAACTATAAATAAACATAAAAATGTGACATGAATGAACCTAGACATGGTTGTATTGGTATCTTGAACAATGAGGGGTAGAAATTTCATGAGATGACCTTTTTTTTGGTCTTGATACAAGCAGAAATCTTGGGTTTTTTCACTACCACCCATTGCAACTACTTGTCTAATTTTATCACTATTTGATTTATTATCATCTACACAAATAGCAAGTGAAATTGTTTACTAGTTATTTGTGCATAATTTTCATAATGAAAACAATGATTGCCTTGTTCATTAGCATGGGATGCTTTTCTCCATGTTGAATTTTATAATAATGGAAAAAAGTTTGACATGGAAAATTTTTCAACCCTAGACTCCTTGTAGCAATGGTAATATTGTTTAGTCATTCTTTTAACAACTTTTCAACTATTAACACCTAACATAAGTTGAATTAAAGTTTGATACCAAGTAGAGAATGATACTCATAAGCTACACCTTGCACTTACACAAGAATTTGCCTTCTTCTTTTTTTTAATAATTTCAAATTGTTGATGTGGAAATTAAGGTAACATTTAATTTTATTTACAAATTGCACTATAATGGTTAGTGATTTTTTTGACATCTTTTCAACTATCAACATGGTACATGAATTGAAATGTACACTTGTATCATGTTGAAACCATTGTTCACAAGTTGCATTTTACATTTACCATAATTTAATAAAACACATGCAATAACTTGTAAAGACCTCACATCTTTGAAACTATCAACATTTACACATGAGTTGAATCATTCATTTTGAATGTCTTAAATTCATTACTATCTAATTGCATTTTGCACTTATCATAATTTTTTTAAATGAATGTATAAAATTTTGTTATGTTTCACATTAATATTTGAATTAAAGATTAAATCAAAATGTTCATTTATCCAAAGTTTAGGATCCATGTAGACCTTCATATTTAAAATTTTTAATTTTCAAACTTGTACATTTACATAAATTTAAAAATGTGTTTTTTCCTTAGTTTGTTCATCATTAGATAAGTTTGTTTTATTACAAATGTATGATGCCACAATAACAAAACCTCCAAAAAAATTCTTGAATTATTTCTCCATTTTATTTCTTAATGTATGAGAAATATAAATCTTAATTAGATTTTTTTTTAAAAGTTGTTTGGGAATATATATATATATATGGTTACCATGATTTTTTAAAAAAATTAGGCTTGTTTTGTTACAAGTTTATGTATAAGTATTTATAGATGAAAATTTTCAATTATAAGAAAAAATTTAAAACATTAAAAATGGCGATCTCATAATAATGACATCAATGAATTATTATTATTATTATTTTCAATTTTGTGGTGTTGGTCAAATGATGATCATTGATTTAATTATGTTTGGGCTATAAACAATATATGGAGATATTAGGTTGTTAAATTTTTTTTATATTTTGGCTACAAAGTCCTAGAACCTATTATAAAATTTTAACTTATATAAATATATATATTGATGTATGTTTAAAGTAAGTTTGATGTTGGAACTATTTATGGTTTTGACATTGAAATTATTAATCATTATTCATTATGAATAATCTTTTTGTTCTTTCAAATTTGTGATCTCAAAGTTTTAACAAAAATTCATTGAACTTGCATTATTCTCATAAGGGGTCATTAAGTGTTGGAATTTTAAACCATGTGCATCAAACAAAACATTTTTTGGAATGTATTATATGATTGTTTAACCTATTGTTTCTCATCCTATTATTACCTAATTTTTTAAATATACACATATTTAAACCAAAATATATTAATAATATGTTTTAATTATTAATTATTACACAATCTATATTAATTATAAATATTTTTTTGAATAAATAATACCTTTTACCCAATAACTAATATATAACACCTTATATTTTTACTAACATATATATATTTTACAAGAATGATCCCCCTCCAAATTTATTTTGAAATTTCATTATTTCTAATTTTTTCCCCAAAAAGAACCACTAACTTGCAAAAATTTGTCACCAAAGATTATATATATATATATTGTCGATTAAAGGGCAAGGGAAGGTAATCCAATTATTTAATTCAAAAATATCACCAAATTATATATATTTTTATTTCTACAAAGGTAAAATGTATTGCTACATTACTAGAAACACTAATATAAACAATATGTTGTGATTTTTTTTCAAAGTTGTGTAATCAATCATTTTTATTAATCTATAATTAATGTTGTTAAAGAAATATGATGTTGAAAAAAAATGGCTATATTGATTATTTAATTAATTTTTCTTATAGTGACCAATTTTTGCCAATTTCAAGGGGGGAAACATAAACAATGGTTTTTTCCAAAAAATTAAAATTTATCAAATTTAAAACTATTATTTTTTCAAAGTAATATTGAAAGATTTAAATTTTTTTGCAACTTTGTAACTCTTCTATAGGCAAATATGGGTAAAATTACTTATGGGTGATAACAATTTGAATAACATCACAAAAGTTTTTTTTAAAAATAAGACAAATTCATATTGAGGGAAAAAAAAACTTACAATTCTTTAAAAAATTGAACATATATTTTACACAATAAAAGCAATCTATGACTTAAAAAAAAACATTAAAAAATACCTAAATGTGTTACATGATGATGTCACATGTCAATCCATATCATATTACCTTAGGATCTCATAATATCCATGTCAATTTTTGTAAATTACAAATTATATAGTGCAACATGTCATTACCCAAAACAACTAAAAAATGTTTCATTAAATATGTTCTAATTAACTAGTCTTTTTTTACAAAAACCATATAAATTGCATATTAGTGAACTTTGTCCCATTTCACTAAAAACATAGTGGATTTGGGTAGTGTAAAAACCCAAGATTTCTTCTTGTGCATGATTCCATTACCAAGTCAAACTTTTGTTGGTGATGGGTGCATTTAATCATACTTTTGGCCAAAAGGTCCAACCCATTATAGCATGTGGTGAACTTACACAAACAAGTAATCTCACTATGCAAACTTCAAAGACATGGTTATTAACACACAACATTACAATCATGTTACAAGGATGTCAAGCTTGAACCCAACTAGGAAATCAAGCAAGGTAAAGTGACCATGATCATGAAAAACAATCCATCAAAATCTTTAAAATTACACCACTAAGACTTCAATGTTCATTGTCCCAAAATGTTCATGAGCACACAATAACTTTGTTATAACTTTGCCATCAGAATCAATATGTTATGTGCAACACTGAACAAATGTGAGCTCTCCAATGGAAGTGTGAGGTTGGGGAACACCTTCTTTTTTAAAATTGAGTAACTGTGTGAATAAAAATATAGGGTCACATATATTGGTTGTTTGATTTTTTTATTAAAATAGTTATATATTAAGATTATGTTTTTTTTCAAATTTTAAATATGAATAATATAGGGTATGCATTAATAATAGGTATTAGAAAAGAATTAGAGAAAACATAACATATGTACACATCTTGTAAGGATGGAAAGGGTGTCATTTATATTGAAACTTTAGAGTAGAGGAGGTAAAAGTATTGATGTGATAATTATTTAATTATGACAAGGAATTGATGAAGGCCAAATGCAACAACTTGGTGACTCATTTACTTGAGTTGCAATGCATGCTTTGTTCTTTTGATTATGGAACCTAAAACATTTTTAAAAAAAAGAAAATTCCCCTACAAACAAACCAAATGTCTTATTGTCTATAATAATTTCGTGTGTGTTAGAAATAGTTTTCAACCTTTGAAATTGATCTTGTATTAAAAAATTTGTTGATGTTTTCTAAAAATAAATTTGAATATTTCATGCACGATGTTTCTTTAATCACACATCCTTCCTTTATCATCTCTTCACACTTTTAATTAAAACAAAAAATATAAAAAATATTTGGTTCCAAAATTCAATGCAAACACAAAATTAAATGCATAACATATGTGAAAAACTTCCACTCATCAATGACTTTGGTAATAATGAAAATTTGCAAACAAACGTTCATATAACCAAATCAAGTTGGGTTGTTGACATATTCCTTAGCTTGGTTTCCATAAAGCTAAGCGTACTAAAACAATGTTTGTCTTTCATTTAACCAAGGACTGCATAATTACAATTGTCATTAATTTGATACATTTTGACATCTTATGAACATTAATCTATGAACTAGTCAATCACCCCTATCACATGGTTACAAGTACTACAAGGTTGAGCCATAGCACATTTAGAGTTGGTTTTCATTGTCAAAACAAATAGAGAATGTTGCATATCATAGGTTATGGGGTCCAACATAAGTCCTTACCTCCATACATGCACAATAAACATGAGTACAAAATATATGACTTTGATCATATTTCAATGCAACTAAAATGTTATTTCAAAGTGAAGGCCCAACCAATATTGGGGATAAATCACTTCAAGTGTATCCATTAGACTAAGAAAGAAAACAATTACCAAGTTCAAAGATCAAATTTTCATCTTTATATATACATCAAAATTTCACCAAGTTACAATTATCTTGGCATAAGTGTTTCAAGTGACACAAGAAATGTCACCAATGGCTTGGTCCTTGAACTTCACCTATACATGTTGCCCCCCAAATTCAAAAGGTAGATTTGATTAATCTTCATGTTTAAATTCATTATCCATATCATGTAAATAATTTTTTGAATGCAATCCACTAGCCTATTGAAAAAAATTACAACATTTCCTTTGAACCCACATATGTGACTTGAATAATATGAAACAAATATGCCATACAAATAAAAAATTTCCACAATGAACTCACAAACAAAAACATTTTGCAACTAGGAAATTTTATGAAGGAGTGGACTGCACTCAACATAGACATTAGACATGCCAATCGAAGCCATCATGAAATTAGTCCAAGTTAGTTGTCAATTAAGTCAAGTTGTTTCATCAATTGCCATTTTCATCAAAATGCAATACATTTTTCATTGGATTTAACAAACTAATGAATTAAGAATTTATGTCTTACAAAATTATATATATATAATTTGATAATTCTAAGTGATGTTTTGGAGACTTGAAAAAAAGGGTGAAGGATTGGAATACAAATCTCTTAACAATGCCACTATAAGCAAACCATACAAGATTTGAACTAGTGTTGGGTAGGTACTAGATTGAAATCCTAGTAAAAATATTGATATTAGTGTCAATATTCAAAAAACCAACTAGATTGGTAGGACTTAAAACATTACCAACCTCCCACCAATACTTGCTTAGTAAGGACTAAAAATAAAACAACCTTCATATTAAGGTTGTGCCAATCTCAATACCAAATGTACATTTGTTCATACTAGCCACAATCAACCTTGGACTTTAATACGAAAACTAGGTGAACATGATTTTAAAAATAAAAAATAATATCAATACCAAATTGTTGTGAAACTTATAAATTAAAAATTCCCAATAATAGTACCAAGGTAGTTTTTTTATAAAAAATTTCAATACCAATACTAGTTAATATTTTAAAAATTAAGTCTTGCCCAACATTGGTTTTCGTTCCTAGGTTTGTTGTGTGTGTCATAGAATTGATCCGTATAAAAAAAGAGGGCATGAATTAATTGATTTCAATGAGGAATTGTAATTCCATGCCAATTACTTTAAAAGGTATTCACATCATTTGCATTGAAACATAACAACTAATGCATTGTTAATTTGTCAAATGTTACTAAGGGTCAAGAACTTTAGTCATCTTCTATTTCATAAATGAAATGCAAACCAAGGACATATTCCTTAGTTCTCACAAAGTAGGGTGTGAAAGATTCAAAATGTGATTAGATTGAACATAATAATTATATGAATTCAAAGTGAAATCAATTTGCACAAACAAAAAAAATTGATTAATGCAAATTAGAACAAAAATGGTGCACGGTTGAACCATGGGCAATTCACATTTATAAAAGCACATCACAATAGGAAGGAATCACCATTTTCCTCCCTAAAATATATTTTGTAGATGGTGGTGGGGACCACATTTGAAGAGCATAAATTTCCAAGATTCCCATGTGGAAATCAAAATTCTCAAGTTATGTGTTTCATTATTATTTTTTGTTTGTAACCAATGTTGGGTGGTTCTCCTTTTTTTCAAAGAACTACCAGTTCTAGTCCTTCAAGCAATTTTGTAAAATCAACTTAATTCTAATCCCCCCCCCCAAAAAAATTTAGAGAATTTACTAGGGTTTTAACTTTTGAGTTTTAAAATTTTAAAGTTGATTATCAAATAGGTGGTTCTTACAAGGTTAATAACATGTGGTTATTTTATGTAGTTCTCTAAAGTTGGTTATCAAAAATCTAATAAAATAAGATAGAAAAAATAAAAAAATTGGAACAAGTGAAAGGATTTAATAAAAATTAATGAAAATGAACAAATTCATCATTTTTTAGAATACCACAGGCAATTTTAAACCCTTCCAATTCTTTGTCTAGATTAATATATGTTTCAATCAACTCCACCAAGGTAGTTGGGGAAATACAACCAACCTTAGGATCACTAGGCTAATTCTTGTTCATGAGTATCAACTTTTTTACATTGTTTGTTTGCCAACAACATCTTCCTAGACTTGTAAATATCTTAATTAAAGAAATTCTTTCAATCTCAATTTGAGGTACATAAGGATAAAATCACTCACTTTTCCTTTGCATCATAATGTAATAAAGTTGTGCAATGGGAATTAAGTGTAAAATGATGCAAAACCCATCTAAATATTGAATAGATGTAAAAACAACAAAAAAAACGATAATTAGTATTTAAATCAACAAATAATAATAAAAGAAAATGTAACAATAAAAGCCCAAAAAACCAGCAAGAAAAAAAAACCAAAAATTAGGGGAAAAAAACAACACTAAAACAAAAGAAAAGGCAAAAGATACCAAAAAAAGTAGCAACAAAAAATGAAATGTTGAAGTTAACACAAAACCCAAAAACTAAAAAAAACTTGAAGTTCCAAGCTTAAAGCTTGGAACTAAACTCCAATGTTGAGAGTTGAAGGTCTTATGATCTAACATTTGCACAAGCAAACAAAGGGGTTGAAATACATGTGATAAATTAACAAGTAAAGCTAACAATCAAGAAAGAAATGTTACAATCTCACACTTACACAAGCAAACAAAGCAAGGAGGAGGTAGATGTGATAGATCAACAAGTAAAGCCAACAATTAAGAAGGAATGTTACAATCTCACACATGCACAAGCAAGCAAGAGGAAGGGGGGAGTACATGTGATAAATCAATGAGTGAAGCGAGTAGTCAAGACGGAAATGTTATGATCTCACACCTACACAAGCAAACAAGAAGGGGGAAATACATGTGATAGATCAATGAAGGAAGCTAAGAACTAAGAAAGAAATGTTACAATCTCATACTTACATAAGCAAACATAGAGAGGAAAAATATGTGTGATAGATCAACTAGTAAGGCTAGGAGCAAAGAAGGAAATGCTATAATCTCACACTTACACAAGCAAACAAAAGGGGGGAAATACATTTGATAAATCAATGAATAGAACCAAAAGCCAAGAAGGAAATGTTACGATCTCACACTTGCACAAGCAAACAAAGGGGGGGAATACATGCAACAAATTAATGAGTAAAAATAGGATCTAAAAAGGAAAGGCACAATTAGCACAACTAAGAATACGTGCATGTACTTGAAGGAGCAACACCAATACTACTAAGAGAAAATCACACAAGGAGAGTGGGAGCCAAGAAGAAAATGCGAAAGTAGAGTTGTGAATTGAGAAAGAAAAGAAAAATGTTTCCATAACCTAGTTCACACAAATCTTCAACAACATAATTTCAAAACATTTGAATGATGGAAAAAAGTGAGGCCCAAGTGAAAGTTGGGCTTTCTTATTGATGCAAAAACAAGTTTTTCCTCTTCACTCACCCCTAATTCCCTAAACCTAAAACCTAAAAACATTGGATTCTTTTAGAAGCTTATAAAAGTTTATTAAAAAACTCCTGCTACCTAGAGTAGATAATTTACTCCCCAAAACCTGCCATTGATATCTTCCATTATTGTGCTTGGGTATCAATTTTTGAAAAAATATGAAACACCTAGTTTTCAAAGTGTTGATTGTCACTCCAATTAAAATCGATCGTTATGATATCATGGCATGTATTGCTTGATATCATATCCACCAATGTTCATTGGGAGAAATGGCTTGAACCCATAGCTGGTTCTCACAATTAAATTGATACCAACTCAATATTCTTTCATATGGACTCTTACTTAAAAAGCTCTGTAAAACAAAGTTGTAACCCTTGAATATAATATATTTTAAACATCATATCACATTTATCAATTAAATGTGATTTAACCTCTTTGTCACACATTTTTAGTGGTTGTAAGTTGAATTGCCAGTTTTAATTCCCAATCATTCGTTTGATAATAACTGATGCAATAACAAGGGATGGAATGTATTATCTTTTGCAATGAAACCATCCAGTAATCATGTCCAGTAAACACACACATCTGGTTTCCTCAAACATGCTAGCAACTTCTCATACAGCCAACTCCACCTCGCAAGCATCATCTCCAACTTCCATCTAAATCAATATTCACATGCATCAGTTAAGAAAAGCACCTATGGCAACTTCAAATGACCTCACGCTTTCAGAGCAAAAGCAACTGTTGAAACCCGGCTTCCTTCAACTCCTCCAAATCGGAAAGTTGGATAGGTGCGGATATGATCTATGTACTTGAAGGTCAATCTTGTTGAGAGTGAGCTAAGTCCAGTTATATCCTTGTCATCTTTCGTGCCATGCTGATCGACCTTCAAAGGCTGAGAGACAGCATTCACTTCTGCAACTAGCTCATCCTTGGTGCTGTTACATGACGTTACCACCTGTGTTACAAACCACCCAGCTTAGAGTTGAGAAGCACAAAGTTCTATACAGGTTTCAGAAACCTTCTCTCCCTTTATCCTCTTATCATATCTATGAGATTGCAGAGAAAACTCTACACCAAGACTTTGAATGTAGCACAACAACAAATGTGGTCATAACCTTATGAGCGTTGCTCACAAAGTTCTCAACCACCACCTCTCTCTCACATCACAACAAAAAGATCAGTGTGGAAGAGCAGTCCAAGCACAGGAAGACTAGTTTACTTCATGGTCTGATGCATAGGAGTAATCCAGCCCAGCAAGTAATTCTGACCTGGCCATGGGTTATATAGTGCATGAAAGCTGCAGGATTTTAATCTTAAAATCAAATAATGCAAGAAATTTAGAAATGGTGGCAAGCAATAGAGACCATACCACCACACCTCCAGGAGCGACAAGTTTATAGAGAGCTTTCCAATATTGCAACCTGCAGACACTCAGCACAAAAAGACCATGAAATTGAAGATGCCGATCATCATGTTGAGGCAATTCAGTAAAAGATAACTCAATACACAGGCATCTATGATACAACTCTTCTGGCAAAAAAGAAGTATCAGCAATTAGAACCTTCTAACAGGCTACTGCTAGCATATGCTTACACCTGGATGGTTGCTACACATAGCAAAATCAGATTATCTGTATGAGGCAATCTGACCTGGCGCCTGCACAGTTAAGCATATGGAGTCATAAATGGCCACTATGGAGCTGATTATTTGCAATCAATGACTGCAAATCCCAATATCCAAGTTGAACTGGATATTCTAAGTTGGAGAATGACTCCAAAACTAGGACTGTGAAATAGTTAAGCACATTATATTGCTCAAACTTGAGCCTACTCACATTATCTGCATAGCCTAGGGAAAAGAGACAAGAAGATGAGATTTCAAACCTGCGGGGTACTCCATCAGGATGGAGACCAATTGCATCAAGAGTGCCCTTGTCAGTGACAAGACGGAACTGTCGGTTTAACTTTGAATCAAGTACATCATCAACCTGTATTTAACAAGCTTCTCTCAGTTGACCACAACTATCTCAGATATTCACAGCCAAGTTTATCTGGATGCACCAAGAAATCTGTGTAAGGTCTGCCTGTATCGATGATGTGAGAAAGGCGTCCATCGACCTCATGGGATTTTAAATTGTTGATAAAATTGGGAAAATGAAATTACAACTTGGAATAAACAAAATCTTCCATACAGCACCAAAAAGGAGAAACATATGATGGTCAGAAACTCTGTTTTAGTGCACTTCTGAAAGAAATACTCTTATGCTGACAAAACCTACAATCCTCATGTCTTTGATCAGTCCCATCATCCGTACTCACAGATTACCTCAAGTGTGAAATCTTATATACTGTAGAAAGCAACAGAGAGACACAACAAGCCATGCACAGGAGATGCACCAGAAAGGTGATGTTGTCCATGTTCCTGCGCTCAGCCACAGCTCCTGCTAGCTCCACTGCTCCCTCACTATAATCAGTTCCTGTTAGATCAGTGAACCTACACAAGAAATTACGTTGTCAGATCCTGACTTCATCCATTGTGCGTAATGGTCAATCCAGTGAAAGATACTGGAACCACAAAGTTTGGGAATGGGATGTGCTGAAGCACATACCCTTGCTTGAACAGAGCATGAAGGAACAGTCCATTGCCAGTGCCAATATCTAGAACATTCCAGTTGGCAAGCTCCAAAGCCATGGATCCACCTGCAGATATATCAGACAAGCCTCTTGGAGGCAGTGCAAAGCCATTGATAGGATCACAAGGAAGCCCAGCAGCAACTGCCACACAAATTCTTGCAGTCCAAGATGCTACTGTCTCCATCACCTCTTCACCAAACCTAAACATTTCACCCAAATTTAGGTCTCCAGATAGATGTTGTCATAAAGTCCTCAATCTCTTCAATGTGTTGACACTCTAAATCTTCCCTACAACTACAGTGACAGCTCATACAATATGTCCATGAAGGTACATCACCTTACTGACCACCAACTCTGCACACACCAGCTTCACTGACTGAATTATCTTACTATATCTTCACAAGTACTGAGAACACCTCCCTACTTACAATTTAATTCACTGTGAATAAAATTGAGAGATGATCTGATAACAAGATTATAATGATTTCAGATCTGACAATACATCAGTGACAGGAAAACAAGGAGATCAAACCCAAAAGAATATAGGAGAAAACAAAAACAAAACTGTTATCTTGATAAGTAATGAGAATTTCACAAAACTTGTGCTTTAAGTCAACTGGAAAGAAATGAGAGAATACCCAATAATAAGGTTATGGATATTTCAGATTTGACAAAATAACAGCAACCAAACATCAAGCATGAAAAAGACAAACCCCAACTCTAAAGAAAGGAGAAGACCAGACAACAACACAGAATTTGAAGATCAGTTTTAACAACAACAATGGTCATATACATGTTCACAGACCTTCAACTGCAATGTTATGGTATTGACCACAATATCACCATTCACTTCATCAGTTTCTGGCAATGGCAGTACATTAATGACAAACACTAACCTACATTGGATTTCTGTCACAAAACTGAGTGGCTTGAACAACAACAACAGTCAAACACATGTTCAGAGACCTTCAACAGCAACATGTATTGTGCTGAGTAGCTACCTTAACATTTCCACTGACTTCTCCACCTCCAGGCTCAGTGGAGGTCAATGCCATACACTAATGAACATACTTTCTGTCACAAGACCACAGTAACAGGAAGACTCAGTGATGATGCCGGGTGGCTAAACAAATCTAAAAGAGAAGGAGAAGACAAAAGAAACCAAGAAGAAAAATGAAAGAAAAAAAGAAAAAGAGGAAGAACAAAGAGAGAAACAAGACTGTGAACTTGATGACAAAGTGTGTTTTGAAGCTCCACACTTGTGATTAGAAGCCCTATAAAAAATCAACTGAACCTGAGAACCTTAGAATATCAGAGTGTCAATACATTTCAAGGCTAGGGTTAATTTCTGCTAACTTGGGGGGTTAAAAGCAGAAGCTAATGGGTTGTGAAATGTTGGAATCTGGTGACATTCTCCTGGTCCTCCTACATCATTTAGCATAGGCCTACACAAAGGAAGCTGTTTTTTCAGTCCCAACCAAACCAACAAATGCAGTCATAACCTTGAGTCACTCAAAAAGTATTGGGCCTTCATAATGACTGGCAGTGACTGGATGCCATTACTCCCTACTACCTTCATCAGCTCCCCCTGGTGGGTGTAGACTGTAGACAAGTACATAGCAATCTGCCCTAAATTTCTGGCCAACAATTATACAAAATCTGCACCTTGACTTTCTGTTGCATTTGAAGGGCAAGACTCAATCACAATGTCTGCAAGCACTCAAGAGATAACTACTCTCCAGAGTATCCTCATTTAAGCTGTAACAAGGTTGTGAGGGTTAGCCTCATTTCCTTTTAGCTTGTTGGTAAGCTTAACCTGTCTGATTTTCTGGCAGTAAGAAAAGCAGAGGGAAGAGCTGAATGTACAACATAGATAAGCCTACCCAAAAATTCTTACTTGCACATCAATTAGTTAGCATTTAAAAGGAAAGTCTCTCACCAGATCTCCCCTGCATCACCATGCTCATGGAAGTTTGCAAGCTCATCTGCATAGGTTGAGTCCCAATGGGATTGAAGGCCTAGAATCGAAGCTTCTGTCTCCAGATCATCTTCATCTTTATCTGAACTGAAAAGCAAAAAAACATCAGCACTGCAAACCTCCCATAGATAACAGAACACAATACCCTACCCTCAATTAGAACCCATAGCCAAATCTAGAACATAAGGTTATGCTCACTATGCCATCATGCCAGGACAGATCCACATTGCCCACACAAGAGAAACACAAGTCAGCAATCAAGATCTTGTGTCTGACCACATAAGGGACTGACATCATTACCCTATAACCTGTAAGTTATGACATGCTGAAGGTCCACATGTGCCTTTGTCAAGAAAACATAACATAACCATTGCAGTACATGACCCATGACTTCTCTAAATGCTTTAAATACCAGGATCAGATTCCTTCCTCCTCAAGTTTGTGGCAGGAAGCTCACCTCAGGAGCTAGGTATTGTATTTACCACTCCTAATGATCCAGAATCCTCACGATTCATCAAATGCAATTCCTATAGAAATATTTCAGCATTTGACCATATTGTGACCATATAACTTGCCTTCCTGATGCAGATGGTGATGAATTCACAAAGAAAACAAGTCTCCTACATTAACCCACTTGCCCTATTTTCTGGTCCAGATTCTGAGCTACTGCTGCAATAATGCTGAATCCATCTGCTAAAATTAATAAGTGTGGTGTCTGAAGCTGACAGTCCACACGTGATTTTGCCAAGAAAACTGATTCGCTCCCTGAGCTCCAGCTTCAGACAATGACACTGGAAAGAGATTTGACCGATGTACAAAGCCTGGCATGAGTTCTTGCACCACATAAGGAGGAAAAGGGAAACCCTAATCTTTCCTTTCAAAATCACTGGACTTGGCCTCAAGGTTGTTCTTACGTAGGCTAGCCGTTCACATCTTCCATTTTTGCGGGATTTGAAAGCTTGCATGCATTCAGTAACAGAGTAAACAGCAAATAGATTGATGAAGATAATACAACTCCATCTACTTCTTGGTAGTGACCGGCTGGCCAATCGGTCGATTAGTTTCAGGATTGATGATGGAGGCAAAAGAAGTTCATGACTTAAGACCAAGTGGCTGTAACATTGCATTGGCTTGATTTCTTCTGCAAATTGTGCTCCTAATTTTAGTGTTGAGGAATGGAAGCATCGGATAATGTTAGAGCAAAGAAGAGAGGGGATGAGCAAGAAAACAACATACAGGTAGTCCAACGGCCGAAAAGCTGCTGCATTCAATGCATCCACGACATCCACGGTTCTTTGATCTTCACCATCGAGAGTACTGCCATATTCACTCTTCACAGACCACGAATCCGCCGCCACCGATCTCTCGTCGTCAGAGTAGTGTGTAGTGGCATCGACAACGTCACTAATTTGTCTGTTGCCTTCTCCTCCTCCTCCCGCCACTCGTCCCGAAGAAAGAACTTGAGATTGTTGTTGCTCTCCGTCATGCGGCGGCCATCGAATGTCCGTCATCCCTCCACCTCCTCCTACGTTCACTGCACCTACCTCTACACCTATTTCGCCACACACGCAAACACAAATACAAACTCTCTCACAATCTCCAGACCTCTTCTTCTTCTTCTTCTTCTTCTTCTAAAGCTTCCGTTTAGCTCAGCTTCGCTCCTGATAAGAGAACCCGGATTACTCGAGAGATTTTTATTTTTCTTTATATTCTACCCCGCAATGTTCTCCGC
>Ga0209611_10007740_pt1 | contig 17124 bp, 13 predicted proteins | sample S1TSphgellanicum_3_FD_187693 | JGI IMG/M metagenome (GOLD analysis project Ga0209611, IMG submission 187693) | Host-associated microbial communities from peat moss isolated from Minnesota, USA - S1T2_Fc - Sphagnum magellanicum MG (SPAdes) (version 2) | ecosystem: Host-associated > Plants > Peat...
AAAAATAAAAATAAAACCAAAAAAAAAAAACCCAAAATTTAAATCCAAAAAAATTAAAATGCCCAACCATACGTTCAAATTATTGTAAAAAAGGCAAAGAAGAAAAATATGCTTAATTAACAATTTATCCAAATATAGTGCAAGGGAATGATATCAAGTACCAAAATTGCCTTTGAGGTATATCATTTTGTTCAAATTTGACCATTTGTATTCCATCCATATAAAAGTTTTACACTAAGAAAACTTCATAAACTTGTGTTGGGCCATTTGTATTCTATCCAAACGAGCATTCCATGTTGAGAAAACTTCATAGCCTTGGTTGGGCCTTGCGTTTTGTTGGGGTGACCCATGATGGGTTTTTTAACATTAAGGTAAACGTGCCAAAGACCAAATGCAAAACCAATCACCAACAAGTAGGTCAATGGTTTTTGACCTAAGCTAGTTTAGGAAATATCGTTTAGTTACAACTTGCAAATAGAGGAAAACATGTCATTGCTTTGTAATTAACAAGGGAATGAACTTCAAAAAAATCAATAGTCATATGACTAAGATCAATTGTTCAAGCTTCCATCCATGAAAGATTAATTATGTGAACATCACTTAATGGTTTACAATCCAAAAACCAACACAAATATATCAAATTATTAACATAAATTCATATTATTGATTCGATTATTGGTCGTTAGCTGGTGGGGGAATAAATAGAAGTTGACGATTTTTCAAATATAGAAAGTTTAAAGGTATTAAGTTGATTTGAATAGGTTAAAGACATGTTAGATTACAAAGATTTTAGGTTTTCAACTTAGTGATATTAAGGGTTTAATGGGTTTGGTAAAGGAAACAAACTTCAAAGGTATGGATTAGTGTGGGGGTGGGTTTTTTTTTTTTTTTTTTTTTTTTTTTTCTTGGTAATAATTAGGTCTAGGTATTTGAAAATAAATAATTTAGGATGGGTTCATTAAATTATTATTTTTTGAAGTTTTAAAGAATCATTTAGGTTTGGGTGTTAGAAATTTGAAAAGGGATGGTTATGAGGTGAGGATGGGGTTAGGGTAGGTTATTAACTGAATATAAGGTTGTATTCTTTAATAGAAACCTAAACTTGTACAAACATGTTCCTGTATAAGCTGAGCTCCACTCACCATCAAATCGCCATAGCCAATCACGAGGTAGGATGTCCATGAAAATTGGTAGGTTTGACAATTGAAATTAGGTTTAATTAATATTTTTCATATAACTTGAAGCATAAATATTTATAATTACAAAGTAGTTGAAATGAATGTTATAAATGATGGGCATTTCAACCTATGCAATAAAAAATATTAAAAATTTTGGAAAAGGAAGGCATTGTGATTGTTTGATCTATGTTACAATATATTTCACCCTAAGGTCAATATTGTCATTAAATAATCCTTGAAATAGTGAAACAATTTTTCATGAAAATATGAAATTGATGTGTGGAAAACCATCATACTTATTGCAAGCTATGATTTGACTAATTTCACTACTCATATAATGATACCATAATGGATCATGAAAATAACAATAATTTCAAATAATTTTTAAAAATTATTTAATCATTTTGTCAATGTGGAAGCCTATTCTAGGCTAGGGCAAATCAATCACACATTATTTTATTGTCATGGGGGGTTTTAGGATGTTGTGTTTTAAAAAATTCACATGTTGCAATTGAGTTAGTTAGCAAATATGCAAGATGTGTATAATTGTAAATTCAAAGGTTTGTGAGTGCAATGTCATCGAATACAATGGCCATAATTACAAGATTGAAAGATCTTGAATTTCTTAGTGACATGAATTTCAAGAAATTTTGTCATTTTTCAAGCGAAAATTGGAAACATTTTACAAAAAATGTGTTTTTTTTCTAATGCAAATTGGACAAAAATTTTCTTTAATTTAGTGGAGGATTTGCCAAAATCTCAATTAAAAAAATTGAAAAAAAAAGGAAAAGAAAAAGAAAAAGAAAATCCCTGGCTTCCAGTGGCCACATCCTAAGTCCCAACTCCCAACCCAAATCACCAAATCATTGTGTGAATGCAATGGAAAATTTCAAGCCCACTTTCCCCACAGCTGGAAATTGGGGTGGAAATTGGGGATGGGGAATGTTCAGTTGGTCGGTTCTTCTTGGACCATAGTGTCAAGTAGTGGGCCTTTTAGAACCCAGTTTTCAAAATAAACTAAATTTGGACATTGGTGGCCCCAAAGGTAATGAATTAAGACTGAAGCAAAGTGTGGTCCACCATTTGTGTTTCTAGTACACAATTTCAGGTCCAAATACATAATCTCCTCCACAACTTGCACCCCTTTTTTCTCATTAAATAATCCTCAAACTAATTAAATGAATTTTAGTGAAAAATATGACGTTGCCATGTTGAAAAATCATCATAATTATCATAAGTTACAATCTAAATAATTTCACTACTCATTTTTGTGACAATATTATAATAGATAATGGAAAATTCAATAATTTAAAATTTAAAAAACCAATTGGATTTTTTGAAAAAAAAAATTTAATTTGTTTTGTCAATGTGAAAACTGAACCCTAGGCTAGGATATTCCAAGGTTTGAGAGCACCAGCAATAACCCTCCTGTTGATGGATGAAAAGTCATGTAACCCTCTTCTCAATGGATGAAAACTCATGTCTAACATTTTGTCCAGATGATGATGATGCATGCCCGGGAAAGGAAGGGTGAGAGCTTTATTATGCTCAATGAATGCTGAGTAGAGGATGAATAAGGAAGCTTGAAAAATTCTAAAGCTTGAGAAATAAATTCTAGACATTATTAGGTTATGTAAAGTAGGCAAGGCACTTGGTGGCTACTCGGTAGGTAGGTAGGTAGGTAGGTACAAGGTTAGTACAAGGGTTTGGTGTACCTTGATGTTTAAGAGAGAACCTTCAAAAGCCTAAAGCCATTTTTACAACCATTTTATTTGCACCTATTTGAATCTTTAGTTATGATCCTTGAACGTCCAAGAAAGAGAAAATAACATTAAAAAAAGTGAACCGAATTGGTCTACCTTGAAATTTTATGAGAGAACCTTTACAAAAGACAAAGCCATTTTCACAATCGTTTTACTTGCACCTATTTGAATCTTTAGTTAGAAATCGAGTCTAATCTAGCCAATTCATTCATGAAGACGTTCAATGCAAAATTTACACAATCCAAAATCTTTAATACAAATTTCAGCCAAAATCAAGCAAGGGATGGATGATGAAAAAGCAAAGCTAAAGTGAAGCATACATAGCTGTGGGGGCAAACCTTCTAGAAGCTCCCCAAAAACGCCCCACCACCCTTCATGTCCCCTTAACAGAGAAAAACTGAAACATATTTAAAATATCATGGCCCACATCCATCCATTTGAAATCTCCCAAAAGAAGCTTATTTTGGCTTTATCAATCTTTTAGAGATTAGAATTGAGCAATACATGTAGAAAGTAGCATGTAAGGGGAAGAAAGTAGACTTGTAGGGGCTCTTCAAAGATAGGAGTTGAAACATCATTGCAACTCAATGATGAAACATGCATGCGCAACTACTGAAATATTGTGCCAAGTGATATAACACAATTGTTGAACAAGCTTTGATCCATTGAAAGATGTCCAAGACTTGATGTCAAAGTTGCCGACAAATGGGTCAGATGGGTCTCCCTCAAATTCCAATTATTTTTGGTTACTCTACATCATCCATAATTGACAAGAGTCAAGGTAGCCTTGAAGATTATATATGGTCATTTCAACATAGGTCAATTTGTATAATGAATGCCATCCAAAATAAAGGTTGAAAATTCTTTCTAAAAGGTTGAAAGTAATCTTGGGTTTAGGGTCTAGGGTTTAAGATCACCTTATGTAATTCCAACAAAACACCCTTGGAAATACTTGTAGAGCTTGTTAATCATTATGATTACTATTGTGGTTTATGGGATTTAATGAATAGTTAATGAGCAATTTTATCATTTTAGCAAATCATTTGATGTCTTAATTTGCAAGTATTTTTCCTTGTTAGGGATTTGATATCGATAAGCAAAGAATGGTATCCCAACACTGATTGTTTTTCTTGTCTTGGGTGCCACGTGTATTATTGTGTTGTTTGTTTGCCAACTTTAGTCAAGTTTTCCTCTTCACATTACAAGGGATAAGCTAGATGGCTTTTCATATATTGTCATTATGCATATCTATATACAACATTGTTAGCACAATTTGTTCTAGGTCAGAACAACTTTAGGGTTTTAAATCTTCCATGACCACATTTGTGGTTTGTCATTTCATGATTAAAATCTTACATAAAGTGAGATTAAATGCAAGAATTTTAAACCATCCAACTGAAAATTGGAAAATGATCGCCATTTTGCCATTCATTTGCTTGACCTGTGGGCAAAAGGTTTTCTCCGAAATGGTTGCTCTTGGTGGGGAGCACTGTTTATTCTAGGAATTTAAGCCAAAGTAGAAATCATTAGGAAGAGGTAGAAAAAGTAACAATCATCCTTAGGAAGGTTTAGCCATTGTCAATCATAAATGTTTTGCTTCATTCTTGTAATACTCAAAACAGAGATCTTGAACACAACACCATTGTCAATCATAATCGTTCAGCTTCATCCTTGTAATACTCAGACAGAGACCTTGACCAGAAAAAAGCTTATGCACTGGTTAGGGCTACATCCGGGTACTACATGTCTCACCCTAAAAACCACACAATCTATCTTACAGTTTATATTATTCTTGCCCCCCTCAGTATTTCCCAGACTACCTAGAAAACAACAATACTCCCACTCTTATGACCGGCTTTTCATATTTGACAAATACTTTGGTAACTGCCATTAACATCAGTTGTCGTCTTACCAATGTAGGTATGTCTAGAGATTCATCATCCACTTCATAGATATTCTCCAGCCACAACTTGTCATAGAGTATATGATGCAACTTAATTCATCCGTACCCATTGTATCTGCCAAGCAGCTCTCTCTCATTTCTTTTCTCTGCATATTGCAAAAAAAAGAGAAAAGAAAAAAGGCAAAGGATATTGCAAAAGTGAAGACCACTCAAGTTCACAGGCTAACCAAGTTTAGCTTTTGTTCAGACAAAATACGCACATCCTGGAGTGCTAAATACCCAACTGCCTGCACAGACACACACCTTCAGCAGAATCATATGACTCCATATACCTTCAAAATTGCAGAGAAATCTCTGCAACAAAACCTTGAAGGCAATATGACAACAAGTGCAGTCATAACCTTATGAGAGTCTCTCACATAGCATCACCATCACCTTCTTCATCACAAATAACAGTGACAAGCTAGCATGACTTCATCAGCTCATGGCAGCTACCACTGACTGCATCAGCTGATGCAGTTGGCATGACGTCATAAGTGCCCAATGGAACACACAAATAAGCACATGACTGCATTTCAGGCAAATCCAAATACAATCCTGAGTTTCTTTGCAGTTTTGGAAGAAATGGGAAGACTTATTCATGCTATGGGCTCAAGAGACATAGCTGCAATCATTCAACTCCAGCAAATTGTAAACCTCCACCTACACTTTTTCCATCAGACTACAAGAGCTTTAACATCCTGCTATTGCCACTTTCAAAAACAATGAGCCCTGAAAAGATTAACAAGCTTCACTGCAATAGCACCTTCTTCACACCCTTCACACTACTGAGATGAGAGTCATGTGAAGAAGATGCTCTGCTCCTCAGCTCATTATGATTTCTAAATGACAGCAATGCTCCTCCCCTGATGACAAAATCCATGATCCCCTTCTGCAGCAGCAAGACCAAATTGTATGAAGATTGCTGCTACTGCTGCATAGTTCACCAAGCAGCTTCAGGAGAATCTTACCTTCTTACTCTACCACAGATGGGTTTGTAGGTTTTGTAAATAAAAGCACAAAAACAACATGTGTACTCTTTCATACCAAACATACAATAAGAGCAGCAGGTAGAGCACAGAGAGGTGCATACAGAAGACAAAACAGCTAGTGACTTCAGGGGAGGCTTGTAAACATGCCAGGTTCATGCAGCCTCCAGACATCCTTTATTCTGCTCCTCCAAGAAGCAGGATGGTAAAATGGCCCATGAGAAAGCAGTGGGAAACTAGAGAAGAAAGCAACTTGCAAAATGAGTTTGATCATGTAGGGTTGTAGTTTAGCACAAAATCCCACTGTACAAGGATTTCAGCTGATGTCAACACTCTTTTGTTTGTGAAGGGACGTAGCAGCAAACCCTCAGTGATGTCAGGGGCCGGGATCTTTGTCCCTTCAGGGAGACATCTCTTCTCTCTGCATAAGATCTCACTCCTAGCAAGGCAAATCTGAACAGTGCAAGCATAACATAGAGAATCATAGTTTGGTACACTCCAAACCTTTGAGGGAGAAGACAATAAGTCCGAGAGCAAAGGAGAAGAAACATAGAGTCGCCTAAGAAGCAAACATGCCGAAAAGAATGCAAACCCTAAGAAGCAAACATACTGCAAAGAATATGAACCCTAAGAAGCAAATGTGCTGCAAAGAATGCGAACCCTAAGAAGCAAACATGCTCCAAAGAATGCGAGCATTGCATTCATCAAACGGAAAGAGTACAGTCTCGTCGCAACGTTGTTCAAGCGACCTACAGGACGAGGAGCAATGAATACAAAAGCACGCAAAAAGACTGAAGAAAACGACTCCTTTGCCAATACGAGACCGGTAAGCAGGCGCTGAACTAATATCGCGGTGCGCGTAACCCAGAGCTGTAAAATACAATATAGCAATGGGCTTTAAGCACCGTAGATCCATCTATGGAGCAGATCACAGAACCACACCTTACTGATCAAGGCAGGCCATCATCCTAAATCATATTGCCCCAATCACCATTACAGGAGACGGAAAAACAGACACCGAATGGAGCCCTTCACGATCAAGAAAAAATAGATACTCAAATCTCAAAGACTCAAAACCTCAAGCTCGATGCGATCTCCGACATTCACTTCAAAACTTGGCTTTCCACATGCAGAAAAACAGGAGCTTCTACCCGTATCGAAGAGCTGGCGACAACAGCGTTCTCCACAATCCACCACACCAGCAACGATCACCAGAGTCCCAAATAAATGACGCGAAGGTAAGCGCGTCAAGTAAGATTGCTCTGCTAAGACGAACAAGCGGAGTAAGGGCCACAGCCGCTGTCAAATCTCCGCTCCCGAGAGCGCGCGACAGTTGGGTGGCGCACACGATTGTGAAAACTTTGGGTTCTGCCTGCCTGCCTGCTCCTTGAAATCCGCTGGCAGAAAGGGAGGTAGGCAACTATGTGCACATAGTCTGCCCACCTTCTTAGCTAGTCCATCTAATTTTCTCTCCCTGCCCTCTACACAACAGTGGTGTCTGTTTGTCTGTGTGGGCAGTGCTTAGAAAACTCTTCCAGTCATAACTTCCCCAGATGTAACTGACTTCAGAGAAAAAAGAAATCAGGGCATTTTGATTTTTTAGGAGCTTCCCCAGATGTAACTTCCCCAGATGAAACTAACTCCAGATAAAAAAGAAATCAGGGGCAGTCTGATTTTTTGAGGCAAAAGATTTGGTAGACTTGAAAAAAAAAAATTTAGGCCTTGGACAGCCCAAAATCTTTTTTTTTTGGTTTTTTTTTATTGACCAAGACTACCTTTTTTTTCTTTTAGCTACTGTTCGTCCCCATTAAGGGGACGGATGAAATGTCCGTCCGGCTTGATGACGGGACGGATTTAGGGGAAGACCAGAAAAAAAATATTTAGCCCTTGGACAGCCCAGAATCATTTTTTATTTTTATTTTTGTATTGACCAAGACTACCTTTTTTTTCTTTTAGCTACTGTTCGTCTCGATTAAGGGGACGGATGAAATGTCCGTCCGGCTTGATGACGGGACGGAATTAGGGGAAGACCGGAAAAAAAATATTTAGCCCTTGGACAGCCCAGAATCATTTATTTATTTATTTTTTGTATTGACCAAGACTACCTTTTTTTTCTTTTAGCTACTGTTCATCCCGATTAAGGGGATGGATGAAATGTCCGTCCAGCTTGATGACGAGACGAATTTTGAGGAAGCTTTTTTTCTTTTAGCTACTGTCCGTCCCCATTAAGGGGATGAATGAAATGTCCGTCCGGCTGGATGATCACAAAATAATAATAAAAATTAAAAACAAATAGAAATTAAAAAATTAAAAAATTAAAAGTTTCTAAAAAAAATTAAAACGCTAACCAAGTTTAAAGAAACCAGGGGACTTCACAGTGGCCGAAGGTCATGGGCACCCACTAGTTTGTTGAAAAACAATTCCATACATGGGAAGTACCTACCTATCCGAGTACCTAGCTATGATTCTCTATGTTCCCATCAAAATCCTTTTGCTCCCATGTCTGTGGAGGATAGGCAGGTGAGCACAGGTGAGCACGAAGGTGAACGGTAAAAACTCGTGCAGAGTGCTAAGCAGAGCGCCACAGTTCGTGGGCAGGCCGGAAGGGGAGCTACAGTGGCAGGCAGACGTCTGCCGGGTGCGGCAGCGCAGAAAGTCGGGATTTTTCCCCCTGCCAGGTTTTTGTGGAAGATCGCGGGCAGATATATGCTTCTCGAGCGGCAGTCTGCTTCTCGCGTGGCAGTCTGCCGCGCTTCTTCCTTCATGTCCGCAACCCAAGAGAGACAGTGCGCGACAAGATGAGGATTAGGGTTTCAGATTAGGGTTTTCACGTTATGCATCCTTGTATCTCGACCATTCCAGGACAAGGATCAGGGAATCTTAAATTAGGGTTTTCTGGTTATGCATCCTCGGATCTCGACCGTCCAGGACGTGGATTCAGGTTATATTCGATTAGGGTTTTCACGTCATGAACTAGGGTTTCTCGGATTAGGGTTCCCTGGTTTTGCAAATATGGATGTCGACAGGTTATCTAGTCCATAACCAGCTTTAGTGTGCTTGACAAATAGATTTCTTAGGAATTAGGATTTGCTTCACCAAGTCTTGTTCATAATTGAAAACACCTAACTTATGCACCCAATATTTGCATAACCAGACATGCGAATCAAATTGTTCACATTTTTGTGAAATCCAAGGAAATTTCAGCAGAGTGCAACAGAGTGAAACCATGAGCTAATCACCACGCTCAAATCTCTGTATATTCAGAAAACAAATCAAGGGCATGCAATGAATGTCATGCATGTGTACATTGTAATAGACATTGTTAATAAGTAACTTGACAGAGGTACAAGAACAAGTGCCTACAGATGACGAGGGTGAAAGCAAGTCTCCACCTTACCACAATTCTCATTTCTGTTGAGAATTATCACACCATGTAGCCAGCACAATGAAGATGAATTCTCCTCTTTCTGAATCATTCTGTCTCAAAACTAGGGGTGTTTCTAAAGCCCACCTGAGTTGACACAGACTAAATTCACAGCATTACAACAGCACAGATCCACGCAAACTGATCCTGAGACATGGTCCCTGCTAAGCTCTGCTGAAGAGTACAATCACCCCTTATCTAAAGAGCATCCAACACATCCAGTTTCTAATGTATGAATGGTATAAGAAACCACCTCAGCCCAGAGGGTTCCTGCTCCAAGTTTATACAGCACAGAGACATCTTCAATGCGAAGGGACAGACTGAACAGCCCAGCAGTTTCCAAAGAGAAAATAACCCCAAAAGATGTACCTTGTTCCTAAATCCACCCCTGAAAACTGAGAGAAACAAATGGACCAGGGAGATAGGGGGGCCAAAATGCCTTTCAATACACAGGCATCTGCATCCAATTGCTTGCTTGTAAATCTGCACTTTGTATAGATGTAAGTATTAGGACAGTACTCCTTGCTCCCATGCCTGTGCAAACAATCTTCCATCTGCCACAACTTATTGCAATTTGTCAAAACCCAACTTCACCAGGGGGGCACAAAACAGATGTATCATCTGTTACTTCTGCTCAACCTCAATTCTTCCCTTGAGGTTCAAGGACTGCAATCAAGGGGAAAGCCTCCATGTGACCACAATGAAGACATGGACCTTCTACTTAAAAAGTTTATCTGACGCCAGCAAATGGCAATTAGTGCACTGCTCACTGATGCCTCCCAAGAACTAAACAAGGAAAAGGAATGTAACAGCCCCCTCACATGAAACTAAAAAGACTGAGGTCATCCCAAGAATGAGGTAAAATAGTGTGGAGTAGACCAATTTGGCATATCTATCCACCATGTACCTTAAAACATAGTCTGTAACCAAAAGGTGTAGAATGCAAACAGCTTTGCATGGATGTTCAGCATAGCAGCTCTATAGAACTTGATAACTATCTGCTACCAATTGTGTTCTTTTTGCAAACCTGACAGGGTTTCCTCCTTGAACCTGCATGACAGTTCCAACCTGCAGGCAACCACACACAAGCAACTTCCACTCATTAAACCAACCTATGTTCATCAATTAGGCACAATCTTCAGGAAGAACCAGACTAGATTGTCATCACACCACTATGAAGTCCAAATGCAAAAAACTGATCAATAAAAAATAAAAACTTGGGAAAACCCAGGGAAGACCAGCCTCTCCTTGAAAATATTCAAATAAGCAAACTATAAAAGAATATTCTGAACCTCTCATATGTTGAGTGCTGAAATGGGTAGCTGTTTAAGGAGGTATTCACAGCATGCTGAAACTACCTTAGATTGTTGGGTAGGAGAAAAGGGAATGCACCTTTCCTAAGGTGATATCCATCAAAGGCTTCCACTTCTCGAAACAAAACTAACAGTGACTGCACCTTAGATACAAAGGATGCGACAATCTAATCTCCCTCAACCCTGCAGGAACAAGATGTATAACTCAACTTACCTTTAGATCACAGAAGGTTTTGTTGGAACTAAAATTGATGTCAATTGGGAAAAATGCAGATGGATCTGCTGCGGGCACCACAAACTCCATTGATCCACTGTCAAGATCAAACAACTTAGACATTAGTGATGACAATTCAACAATGTGTTCTGAGTATAAATATGGATGCCCTCCCAACCAAGACATATGCACATGGTGCAATGTGAAACAGCAACAGAATTTACTTACTTCCGATTGGTATTGTCAATCAACACAATAGACCACTCCAAGATGGACCTCCGAGAGTCATATCTGACAACACAAACAGAAAAATTCCATTAACAGCTAAGAAAGCAGTAGTGGTGCATTTGGAGGACCATTTCCCTATAATAAATGTAGGAAGTAAACACATTTGAATAAAGAGCTGGACAAACCTCCATTCTCCATCCACTTGGTTTACAGTTGGAGGATCACGAAGAGCAGGCAATGGTATTTGAATGATGACATTTTGAAGCTCAAATGACTTTGAAGCTTCATACTCAATGTTCACATAGGATTCTCCACCCGATACAGATGGCCAGCAATTGACTGAACCAGAATACAAGTCAAAAAATTTCTCCATGTAAGTTGTGCATAGAATGACACAAATGATAATGAAAGTTGTGAAGACTCAGAATGTAGAACTTGGTAACATTCTTGGATCATGTCCATCTTCAAAAGTTAAGTGCTACCTTTTGTAATCAACAAGAACTACATCTATGTGTGTGTGTGTGTGCACATGTATATCTCAATGAGATTTCAGAGAAAAATCTACAAAACCAATTTGAAGGTGACCGTTGTGTCAGTTCTGGTAGAACTGCAAACATAAAAAAAATGGGTGTTGCTAAAAAGAGTCAGACAACCACGACCGGCAGAGACTACATACCTTTGCTCCTCACTAAGTGAATCAGCTCCCAACAGTGGGTCTAGATTAGTACATAATGATGTGCTCAAAACATAGGGCTAACAGAAGTATACCACTCTGCATCCTGAGTTTCTGTGACCTTTCCAGAAGCAACAGGAAGAGTCATCTATGATGTCAGCCAAAGCGGCATGGCTAATGAAAAGTAAATAGTATCCTCATTCAAGCTGCAACCAGCTTGAGCAGGTACACTTCATTTCGTTTTAGATTGCCCATCTACAAGCAAGCATCTAGGCCCAATCCATAGAAAGGCCAATATAGAAGGTCATGGCTGGGGCCTCCTGCACTGTGGACATGTCCTTTAAGCATAGCCATCTATGAACTGCAGAAGAAACTTCACAACAAAACAACGAAGGTTACAAATAAGGCATACAGAGGCCTCAATAGAAGATAGTCTTGGGGCCTCCTCCATCCTCAACATATTCTTAAATCACACATCTGCTACCTACTTGGATGCAGAACATCCACTTTAGCCTCTAGGAAATATGTAAATGAGATTGTAGAGAAAACTTGACAAAAATACTTTTGAATGTGACTGTTGTGTCCAATCAAAAACCCTAAAAACATGACAACAATAAGTGCAGTCATATCCATGTGAGTGCCACTCACAAAGTATCAGACCATCACCTCAGACTATAGGTAAATCTATGAGACTGCAGAGCAAACTCCAACAATTACACTTTGAACCTAATGATCGTGTCAGCTCCAGCCAACTAAACAGACAACAAGAGTGAGTGAGGTCATAAATGTGCAGTACCAGACCATCAGCTTCATCATAAATAACAGTCACTACCTGCCATTATTGACCACTGACTTCATCCGCTCCCAATGATGGGTGTAGATATTTACATAATATTCTGCTCAAACTTTCAAGCAAACAATTATACAAACATTATGTCTTTAGTTTCAGAAGCAATGGGAAAACACAGTCATGATGTCAGCTACTTGAAAGTAGCATAGGTGATCAAAAAGTAACGGGTATCCTCATTCAGGCTGGAACAATCTTGTGGGGATAAGACCAAAGTGAGAAAATCTCATGAGAATCAAGTAATCTCCATACTCACCATCAGGAAAGCCAGAACAAGGGTCAAAAAAATGTACTTGAAGTCAAACAAAAAAATCCAGTTAAAGACTGAAGAACCCAGAAGACAAAAAATACAGAAGAGAAAAACTAGAATGAAGAACTTATTTACCAACTGTTGAGAACTGATGAAGTCTCTCACACTATGGACATATGCACATCTGCTGGCAGTATACAAGCTACCAGTCTGAACAAAAGTGAGAGTCTCACTTATTCACGTACCATTGACAGTAATTACTTGGATACTGTAAGGACAATGCAATAGATACTTAGTATCACATTTAAGATTTGAGGAACTCACAGCAAGGCACTCTATAGGTCAGTGGGCAGGAAGGATCAGGGTGAGGCATTGACTGCCCTTGAATCTGACAAGGCCACACAACCAAGCTGCACAAAGCAGTAGGACAACAGGTGCTTTCTGCAGTTCAGATAATACTTACTACTGAGTGGTACAAGGGACTCTTGTTTGCTTTGCATGCGCCACCTCAGGATAGCAAGTGAGGTGCCTGTTGGAAATGGTCTATTTGGGTCCTTAAGGCCCAGAATGTTTTTCTCAGCATAGAGATTCTTGTCAATATTGGGGTGAGTGTTGAAATTGAACACTTTGTTGGCACCAGAATCAACCTGGAGACATTACAACCAGACAGCACTCAAAAGGAAAATTAATCATGGAACATGGATGTCTTACCAGGGTCCCAGACTTGAAGGCAATTCAATGAGTCCACAGGAATTTTGTGGCTGTAGTGTCAAGTCGTACCTGGACCCGAATATAGGCATCTTCTTCTTTTTGCACAACAAGAGACATTGTACCCTGAACTACCAGATTCTCAAGTCCACCATCCTTCTTCAGTGTTACTGTCAACTTCTCTTCAATTCCCACCGTAATGGGATCAGTGATCACAGGTGCTGCTGATCTTACTGGGCCAGGTGCCACTGCTTCCACAATGACCTCACCCTCTGCCTTTAGCGACTCCAAAAACTGATTTGCCTTTGTGGACTTGCCCAGTTGCATGCCAGAAGCTTTAGAAGGAGCTCCAGTTGTTGCATTGCGAGCTGCGTAGTGAAACACATTCAAAAGGTCTCCAAAAAACCTAATTTACAATAACAGATTCTGCAAAAGTTGGAGCATGAAACTTGGCAGAGGACCTGTGAATCTGCTCAATAACCTGCTATGGAAGCAAGGTAAAAAAGTGTGTACGTCATGCAACCATCAGTGAAGCAGTAGATGAGCTAAAACAATTTCCAACATGATAGAGATAGGGTACTAAACCTTTAGGTACAAATGCATCAGAATCCAAGCCACCAGAACCAAAGCTTGTGGAGCTGCTGTTGAAGCCTCCAGACTTTGCTGATGAGTTGTTATCACCAAAACCATTTTCAAATCTGATGAAGCTTGTGGATGGTACAGACATGAAGCCTCCTTTCTCTGACCTGTTTTTCTCAATCTGAAGAGAAGGATAAAAACCTTATTATGATAACTGCTTCCACAGAAACAAGATAATGAAGGTGGCTGTGTATGCACTACTGCGAATTGTGGGAGGGCCATCCTATAGAATACCAAAGTTTCAAATAGCTAAAACCAAATATTCAGCTACTTGAGATAGTTATAGTCCCGGTTACTGCCAAACCTGGGCATTAGTGCATTGTTCCTCTATAAAAATGCATATCAGTTTGCAGTCCTTGCTAAAGAACCTCCAAAGACCACACTAACCAAAATAGAAAAACTGCAAACAAATGATGATGCCATCCCATGCATCTGGACCTTATCTTCCATTTGACAAATTCAATACACTGGGGAACACTTCATCTAAAACAACTTTGCAGTTCCCTTCGTGCACAATCAACCACAGCAATGTCCAGTTGCATGCACTTCTCCACAGTTCCATGCCAACATAGTTGGCAAAGGACAGGAGGCTCAAGCAACTTACTCTATTCTTGTCAATTTCACTGGCCTTGCGCTTCATCACATCCTTTGTGTCATTGATTTTGCTTTCAATGACAAGCTTGTGCAGCCTTTCTTCATGGCTCTCCATTTCTACATATTGCTTCACTTGCCCTAGCGTCACATTCTCCTTATGCCCCAGTGAGATCACTTCATCAAATGCAAAAATGAGCTCAAAAGCCATCTTGCATATTCCCTCCTCATCAAGAGCTGGAACATACTCAGGTACCTGTAGTAAGTCAAGGCTCCAGCACACATAAAACTCGAGGTTCATAGCAGAGATGAGCTTAGGGTTACCTCTCTGATAAAGAAATCAGCCTTCAGCAGTTGATTCACAGCAAAGGAAAGATGAAAAAAGAACACAACAACAGAAGTAACAAAAAAGAGTGGGGGGGTTGACTAGAAGAAGATGACTGTGAATCACACTCCTACAACATGCATGTGGATACCAGTTTTGATATCAGACGCAATGTCTCGAGATCTTCAAGAATGTTGCTCTGCTTGTTGGTGACAAGAAGGAGAAAAAGAGTCTCCATAGGCTGGTACACATAGCGCACATTCTCGGTCTCTACGTAAGTATGCTGTTTACCACTCCCAACAAGCTTTGGAAATGCAGCAAGAAGGCCCTCAATTCGTATCCTTGACACATCCATAAACTGTCGAGAAACCAGAGCTGCAACATATCCACAGATCCACTTAACAGAGTCAATACAGCTGTTTCCACAATCCCAGAAGCTTACACGTGAAAAAGTTAGGGTTTCTACATCAACAAGTGAGACAGGGCTCCAAGTGTCCCACACTCAATTCACACCATTCTGAACTTCATCAGAGAACTTTGCACAGTACTCTTGAGTGTCACAATGCAGATTCTGTTTTCCAGATTTGGCTTTCATGTAAACCATGCATACATTGGTACACTAAGTGTGCCATCAAGATCCATGTCACATTTTCTTCAAGTAATTCTGGATCAACTTCCTGCGCATCCTTCTCCTGCCTCTGGAAATTTCCCAAACATGGCATCAGCATACTAAGTCCACTATCCAGATCTGCACCTCATCCTTTGGTATCATTTTGGATCAAGTTCCCATCTATTGACACTGTCACATGGGAAAGAAGTGGTGATAGTCTCTTCTGATACACAAATGTTCATCAATGAATGTGCTCCGATCTCAAGAGCGCTCGTAACCCTAATTGAGGAGAAAGGCAGATTTCAGCGGCAGAATGCTGGAAAACTTGCTGCGGTGTGGAGACTACGCGTGAGAGAGACTAGACGGCAACATAAGCTATCCGCTGGCATTCATCAGTTCCATAAGCAAGACTCGGAAACGGAAGAAAAATGGCGCAACAACATGCGGGAGACATAGGTCAAGATCTCGGTTCCCTCACCTTTCCCAGACTTGCTGATGATGGAAGCTGCCAGCACCACCTAGACCACGCATTACAAAGCTCAGGTAAGATCCAACAAAAAAAACAAAAAGAGTTCTCATTTTACACACAAAACCGAAGATGCAGAGAGCATAAGCATAAAATAAGCCGAAGAAAATGGACAGACAGACACAGAGAAGCCGCAGCAACAAATTCAGGAAAATAAAGGCAAAAAGTCTGAATACATACCATCTTAGCAGGCTTGTTGTGTGCAAAAAGTACTCAGCTCTACGGATCTCTACCGCTAGCTTGCACGCCCTTGGTGTTGTCCCGACCACGCGCCACTCCCACTCCCACTCCAGCCAGCCAAAGTAACCCCACCCGCCACGATTCAAACCTGCCTACAAAGGAAAAGAAGAACGACGATCTTCTTCTTCTTCTTCTTCTCCGACTAAAATGAACATCATCGCTTTGATTTCTGAATTGAAGTGGTATCACGATGTTGCAACAACCTGCGCAACGGATCTGACGCCGACGCCGCAAGCAACAAAAGAGCGGACAAAAGAGAGAGAGAGAGAGAGAGCAAAGCGATGCGAAGGGAAAGCGTCTCCGTCTCCGACAGCGGCTCTGTGCGTCGTCGTTCAACCTCTGCAGGAAAAGCTCCACATTATGATGCTGCTAGTGCGTCTTCATGGATGCATCATCTACTCGACGAATGTCTTCTTTTCTCATCCATTCACCATCTCTTGTACTGTACCTATGTTAGGAAGCCCAAAAGAAAAAGTGGAATTATTAGTAATTGTTTAATTCCTGGGGTGTTTTTCTTTAGTGGCTTCTTTAGTGGTGTTTTTCTTTAGTGGCTTTTTAGTGGTGTTTTTCTTTGGTGGCTTCTTTAGTGGTGTTTTTCTTTAGTGGCTTTTTACACTTGTAGAGAGCCCCTTTCTTTTCCTCCATTCTTCTCTATCTAAAGGGG
>Ga0209611_10007742_pt1 | contig 17120 bp, 15 predicted proteins | sample S1TSphgellanicum_3_FD_187693 | JGI IMG/M metagenome (GOLD analysis project Ga0209611, IMG submission 187693) | Host-associated microbial communities from peat moss isolated from Minnesota, USA - S1T2_Fc - Sphagnum magellanicum MG (SPAdes) (version 2) | ecosystem: Host-associated > Plants > Peat...
GGCCTATGATAAGGATATTGCATTTTGAGAATGTCCCTCATCTATGGACTTTACTCCTTGTAAAGCATGAGGCAAACGTTATCACTAAACATATGTAGATCATGAGGTGTTGGAGGGACAAGGTTCTTACACCTAGTCCTTAAGAGTTAGAAGGATATATATTTTATAGGTATAAGATCTATCCCGCTCTTAAGGAGTAGGAGTAAGATACCTCCTCATCTCTATACATGTGAAGGGTTTAGGGCCTTGGTTGAGGGCCTTTAGTGACGAAGACATTCCTCAAATTCGCACATTTAACTGGATACTAACAGAGGGCTGACTTGTTACAGGGCCCTCCAAAGCTTTACCTTGGTCATGTGGTTTACATACAGGCTTGGAGTGGGTGTGGAGTCTTGTACAGTATAAAAAAGATCTGTAGTCTGTACCTGTCAATTCAGAAGGTGTTCAGGCCTTATAACATGCAGAATCAGCCATGGTGGCCAGTTCTGTGATCAGTAACCTACTTATCCCTCTGAACAACCTGTCTAAGCTATTTTACAACCTACAAACGCCACAGAATAGGCAGGTCTTGGCAGAATCTCCTATATATATCTATGTGTGTAAGCTCTCACTTGGGTGAGGTTGAAAAAGGGCCTCTCTAACTCTGAGGAGACAGAAAATGAAATTAATTTTACATGTCATTTACAAGGTAAAGCCTTATGTATGAATATAAACGGAATTCAACTTGGTTGAATTTAATCTAAATTGAATTAAATTGACTTGAATTGAATTGAAACCAATTTGAATTCAATTTGGTTTCAATTCAAACCAAATTGATTTTGAATTGATTTTTTTTCATAATTTGGTTTATTTAAGATCAACCAGATTTTGAAAATGCACATATTAATTTGCTTTTTCATATCCATATAAGTGGGTTGGTGAAAGGAGTGAGGTAGTTTGGCTTGGAATTTCATGTATAATTTTTTTTCATAATTGTCAAGTCTCTGACCATATATAATTGTCAAATTGACAATTGTAATATTGCACCATATATCTATTTCACCTAAACATATTATCATCATCATTGGAATTTTTTTGCAACTTGTTATTAAATATGCCTAGAGTTGCCTTAATATGTCACATCAATTTTAATCATTGTTAAATATATATGAATTTTCAAAAGTGTGCAAATCTACCATTTCATTTTGAAAAATGATCATGTTTAAATCATATCAAAATATGTTAAATATTTTATGATTTATTTCTTGTATTATAATCTACAAATTTATTTTGCATTATGTGCATTACATCTCATTTACACATGTGGCAAGGTTATGATCAATGTTGTCTCACATTTGTTTTGACAAACATAACCTTACATATGTCATATCGCTTTAAAGTCAACCTATGCTGAATATAATAATTTTTGTATCTTGGGTAAAATGGTTATGCTTGCAAACATAAAACATGTGGACTATGTAAAAAAATTACCATAGGGATTTACCCAACACATGCACTCTTGGTTGAACATTTAAGAGAGCATTAAATGTTATAACAAGAAAACTCTATTGAATTTTTTGCAAAAAAAGAAAAATCTCAACAATCTGTTTAACCAACTAGATTGATTTCAATGGTTCATGACATCATGCGAATAATCTCAGCCATCCAAATTACAATTAAATTTCATCACAATATTATTTAACCTTGTCAATTAATCGACCAAATCGTAATCACCCTTGTCAAAAGAGCCATCACCCATGTCCACCCTTATACAAATAGTGATCACCCCATCCAAAGAGTGGTCAAATCTCTAGGTTGATCATTAATCTATGAGCACTCATGACATCCAATGCATGAAGGAAGAAACCTATGCTAGCCATTGAAGAGTTGGAATTAAAGGAGTTGGAATCAAAGTACAAGCACTATGGGTATCAAAAACACTAATACACCCAACAAGTGTATGATGATTATAGTCCTTATGTCAATCAAAAGTCCAATTCATGGAACATGCTGAGGAAAAGAGGTGCATTAATGAAAGAGTACATTGAATGGTGTTGGATCGAAATGCAAAACTAAAAAAGGAATACCAACAAATGTTGGCATCATTTGTGTATGCTCCCAAAAAGGTCCAAATTACCATTAAGCTAAAAACCATAAGTGAATATGCATGCACAAACCAAATTCAAAAGTTCCAACTAACATCATGGCCAAAAGTGAACCCCTTATTTCCTAATGATTACATATGGTGTTTCAATGGCAACTTGAGCATAGATTGGGCCCAACATTTGGCATTGGATTGGTAATACACCACCGAACAATTTGCCCATCACAATGAGGATGGTTGTCAACTCTTATGGCCAATACCACAATGCTTCACATATGATGGCACTATGTGTTGCATGCCTTAACCCAGGCCTCATTAAGTTATAGATTTTCATAAATCAAATAAATTAAGCTAAATTATGGACATTGTTGGACTTGAATTATGGATCAGCCCAAACTATGTATTATCAAGAAATTTAGGCAATAAATGCCTACAACATTGATTGTTGCTTAGCTTGGAAGATACCTTCCAATGACAGATGCATCAAAGAGGTTTGGTTTTTGTCCATCTCCCATTTAAGGATTGAAAAATCAGACTCGACTAATGTTGTGTTAGCAAACATAGTGGCCAGACCACCAATAAATGCACACAGGGAATCAAATCGACTCGTTGGTAAGACGTCCCATCCAAGGTTGAATGATGTCTGGTGGTCTTGTTTATCGATTACGACTTTCAAAATCGGGTCTGAGTTTTAAACCTTGAGTAGATGACAATGTTCGTCCTCGATTAGGTTGATCTTTTCAACCAGCCAGGACTTTGAGATATGAGCGCATAAAAGGTCCAACACCTCTCGGATGAACACGTCGATGCAAAGCTTGACCAGCTGCTGAATAGGTAGCACCAGCGGCGCATATGAATCGAAGGGTTTATTTGCGTCATCCCGCTCAACCTTGATGTCCTAGAGGCCAGCAACGAGTTCCATCACAAACATGCCAATTTCTTTGACAACGAGTTCCTAATCGGCAACGTCCAGCTCTATGTATCACTACCGAGGGAACGACCATTGGTCCTCAATGTGGGCAACGATTGAGTCAACATTGATGTGCCATTGCTCAAAATTGACGTAGTCACCAATTCCTTTGTTATCGCCCTCATTGAACTCTTCGATCATCTCAATGTTGAACATTATCATAATGGTGCCGATTAGCATCTGCATACATAGCTCCTATTTCATGAGCAAAGTAACCTGTCTTACAACACAATGAAAGTGACATTGACTGCGAAAGGCAGTCAATGTCATGGCTAAAGCGATCAAGTAGGTGATGACCCACCAAATGGAAAATGGGGCATCCGCAAAGTGCTTCTCAATCGTATAGGCAATTAGCTAAAGTCGGTATTGTTGGAAAAACTTGAGTAGGCATCCCAAATGCACCCATCGATTGGTCTTCTTCGGGCATTTGACGTTCATGGTGATTATAAGATTGTCTTGCGATCATAGAAATACTGACCAGCTATATGCAAATTTGATCAAAGAGCTATCCAAAATTGATTCGGTCGAAGCCTTGATGACAATATCAATTTGATGTGGCATGCACCAAACGCGCAGAACCTTGTTAAAAGCGGATCGAACCATGCACGTGACCAACCCAGAGTGACGATCGGTCATCGTGTTCTCTCCATCAGATGACACTTCGATCAACTTGTCGTGCCACCGGCCGTACAATGTGTCGAAAAACTTGACGACCATGTTGAACATGTTTTCAATGGTGTGGCATTCGAACATGGAAATGGCGACCAAGTGGAGGTTCATGAGATCACTGTAGTAGCAAGGGCACATGCATAAATTGAAAAAAGACTATCCATGGTGTGTGCTACTGTCACCAATCAATGAAATTGCCCAAACAGATTTGTTGTCGATGATGTCAAAAATGTTTTGCAGAGCAACGGCAACCACGACCCAAACTTATTGATCGACAATTAAGTCATTGATTCCTGCCAACTTGGCCATCTTGCTACGGTCCTTGGCTTGTTGGATGGCTACTGTTGTCTACCAGAACAACATTCCGATCGAAACATGGTCCATCGCTAGTTCAAAACACATGACATTTTTATTGTGGCCTTGTATGTCGACTCTTCAAATTGTTTGACGAACAACTTCATGGTGTTGACCTTCTCCTTGCACTTCTTGGCGATCCTCTTCACAATTGCCTCAGCCATTGTAATGCCATCATCATTGTCGCTATCATTGAGTAATCGTTCGTCATTGCGGAAGAAAATATCGCCAATGATCATGTCAACAATGTTAGTCAAGATGATGAATTTGATCAAGTCTACGATGAGGTCCATGTGTTAGTGCAAAATGTTGATGTGCTTCACCTTGTGCTTGAAGTTCTCCTTTTTGTCCTGGTCAAACATCGCCTAGTAGGCAGCCCATGACTCGATGTGTTGCTTCAAATGGCAACAATAGTTGAAGGGAGCAAATGGCTTCATGAAATATTTGATGGTCAAGGTCGCCTTTCGCTTGCAGCCCGAACTACCGCTAACCTCCACGTTGTCCCGACCTTCGTGGACGCAAAAAAGGCACCGCACGGTCACATCTCCTTTGGCATCTTTGGAAACAACCTCTAGGTTGAACTCTAAGGTGTGCTTTGTATGGAATGGGGTCGACTTCATGGCACACAGACAAACAAAAATGCTGGACCCTATTGAGGAAACCCCGCTACCAGTTACTATGTGTGTATAATTTTTTTCCTATTTTATGGACAATTCCAAACTTATTTTATGGAAATCCAGGCGTTATTTTTAGAAATCCATAATTTTAGGAGGCATGTTTTAACCCCTTTGGGCCTAAAAGTGGATGAGCTTTAGAAACATGCCCATATATGTTCCATCCACCATGCTTGATCACCTCAATGCACACAAAATGTTGATGTCCCACTTGCAGGGCCCCATTCCATCAACATTTGTATGAACCATTTAATTTAATAACATACATGCCTGAAAGTTGTGAATGCAATCTAATAAGTACCCTAACTAATCCTAAAATGGTGGGATTTGATTGGAGTGGGTGTAAGCATGGCTAAACATATTCTTGTCTAAGTCTATTCAGCATCATCATGTGAACAATATTCATTTGTGCATAGCAAGGTGCAAAATCACCTCACATCTAAATAAACAATAGATCCAATGTATATATCTACATTAACATCAAACTTTTGAGGGAATGACATGGTGTCATTCCCACACCATGGTATGAAAAAAACATGATGTCTAAGGATTCCATGTCTGATGTTGAATCCAACACAAATAACCAAGATGTAGATGATTTTGAAGGTTGCATTATGGATGATTTTGACAAACACAAGTTTGGTGAAGTGCATGGACTCAACACTAAGAATATCTATGGGGACACCTAAACTAGGCCAAGGAAGTAGTTCCTAAACTAAGCCAAGGAAATCAAGAACCTAATGATCCATATACATTTGTTGACAAAAAAAAGGTTCGATGCCAAGCAAAGAGTTAGAGGTGATGTTGCTTTCGCTCGACTTTTGATAGGCAAAAGGTATTCGAAAGGTCCAAATTTTGATTCATTTCAAGTAGCACAAAATGCAAATTTCCCTATTGGTGATGTTGTGAATACTAAACTAACCAATTTTGGCACTATTGAAAATGTTGGTCACATAGATGGCAACAACATTAGGGGTGTAAAAGACACCATCCCATTAAAAACCATTGAAATAATTGACCAATCTCTTGCCATACGACCACCCATCCATTACCATTGTGCATGCCCTAGAAAATTCTCAAATATCAAATGATGAATTGTATGGTCAACAACACCCACAAATGATGGAGATGCAAGTTTGTCTAGGATCATACCCATCGACATTTGGACCTTTGAGTTCAATTTTGATATTGCACTTCTAAAGCACATATTTAGAACAAACATTAAGGGGTAACATTCAGATTGGCCCATCAATGGTTATTACAATAACATTATTAACACTAAAAGAAAACTCGAAAAGAACGACTACGATTTGAAACTATATTTTACTTGCAAGAGTCATTTGCTACTAAAAGCCACCTAGTTGCATTAAACAAGTTGGATATAGGACACTAATTGAAAGTGTGGATGAAATCAATGGTCAAATAAATACTTCACCATTGGTTTACTATTATATGCCATTTGTACATTACCATAAAAACTAACAACTTACATAATGACATGTGGCAAATGAAAAGAAATTTGAAAAAAAATTGTTTTAAAATAGATAGTGGATCCTTAATGTCTATTATACATGGTTTTAGATTGTGACACATGGCATATAACAAATATGCCACATGACGTATTTTGAATTTTGGCCAAAATGAATTAAAATCAATATATAGGTACATAGGTCATATTAAGTAACTAAATAAGTAAGTAGGTTGGATTAGATAGTTATGTAGGAAGATAGGCCAAACTAGGTGGTAGGTAAATTAGTGAAGTAGGATTTTAAATTTTTCTTAGGTTTAACCTTTAGGGTTAAACCTTTTTTAAATGTTAAATTCCTTTGATTGGCTCATCCTTGTTGACATGTGTTTTGTTATGTGCAAGTGTAAGACAAATCCTCCTCATTATATAGTTCTCAAAATGGAAATGAAAAATATATATATGGGATAAGGGTAGATGCACAAAGGAGTGGCTCACTTTTGTGACAATTTTGTGTTTTTGCAATACCCATCTTGTTTATTTGTCTCCTAGCAAAACAAATAGGGTCAAATTTTCCAATTGGGAATTGGTTTTAAATTATCAACTTGGTTATGAAAACATATGTACAATCATTTCTTGAAAAGAATTCACTCACTTTTACCTATGGACTTTTGAAATTAAAATCTAGGGACTAGTATGTTGACTAGAGGTTTATAAAATTATGATGTTGACATAGAATTCCAATCCAAATGATTTGGAATGACTAAGTATGTCAAATTTTATTATTTAAAGAACTCATATTTGAAAAGCTTATCTTGAAAACTTTAACCATTTCATAGTATTGGACTTTTATGTTCTCAAATTGGCCCTTATTTTCATAGATCCATTATATATATATATATGAATTTTTTCCCCACCAAAGCCAAGGTTTTTGAGATATCTAAATGGGCCTCCATTAATATGTACTTTATTATTAAATAGGGAAATAAGCATATATCAATAGGTAGTTAGTTAGTTTGCTTAAATAAATTTTAAAAATCAATTTCATAAATACATAATGGAAACATACTTCTTCTTAATTGATGATAGTTACCGTCACAAGGCAATGTTATTATTCTATGGCCAAATAATCATAAAGTAATTTTGAATTAAAATAAATTGTTAACTTGTTTATGGGGGTAAGGACTACATAGCATAGTGGGCATCTTAATATATTTTAAGTTATTAGTGGTAGATTTTCACTTATCATCTCCTATTTATTAGAGAGGATGAAGCTACTTGGGTAGTTTGGTAGATTTTTTGGTTGGTTTGTAAATTAATCACCTTGGGAAAATTTGGGGAAAATTAAGATAAGATTTGGGTGAATGTGGACCTTGTTTGATTTTATGGAGTAGATTATGATAAGGTGGGGAATCTAGGAGGATAAGGGAAACCCTTGTGTGGTGGGGAACCATTTTTGGTTTTTTCTTATCATTCTTTCATTTGGAACTTCCTTATTTTCTTGGTTGATTTTCAATTATTTATCTTTGCGTTGTTTTCAAAGATTGAGAACGAAGTATTTTGGTTTGAAAAAGAATGTGCATTTGTGTGTAGGTCATGGACCTTAAAATATGTTTTTTCTGTTTTTTTTTTGCTTTCATTACCTTTTATTATTGATAGTAAGTTTAATTATTTTGACGTAGAAAACTATGGTTCTCATGTTAGTTTAATATTTTTTCATTTTTTATTTCATTTTTTCTTTTAAAATAAATTTCTAGAATATGATAGTAGCTACTACAAGATGATAGTAACAGACTTGCAAGCGGTTTGAAGGAGGGCAACACCTTTATCTAAGGCGGCAAAATGTCAAAATGTATATTCAAACCATAAAAAGGTACTTTCCAAAGTTTAGAAGGTAACTACCTTTTGCCCTTTTTATTTTTATGTTTTTAAAGTGTTTTTGGAGTAGCTTAGTTTTTCTAGACAAAAAACAAATATAACCTCCAAAGGGAAGCCCATGAGCCATTTTCCTTCCTATTTTTCTACCTAATAACCACCTACCTTCATTGTGGTAAGTCTATCGGGTTTGTGATTATATAATACTCCCATTATACCCCTAATATAATTTAGCAATAGTACACATAATTTTCAAAAGTTTCTTAATACACCCATGTATACCATTGGGGGTTGTGTTGACACTTTAGTGGTGTGACTAACTTTGGTTTCATTTGCAACTAATAGAACATATGGGCACGATCATGGATGAAAATAATTTTAGAATACAGGATGAAAAAGTGATTAATTGCAAATGTAGTTCTAGCATAGTTGTAAACACAATTATAACTAATTGGAAATGACAATTAATTGCATCTAGTTATAAATGCATTAGTTGCATTTTGGGGATTCCTTAAGTTAGAATATGTATCGTGTTAATTAAATGCTACCATGTATTGAATACAAATTTAACTTTTATATGCATTACGTCAGAATCTAATAAATGTTAATTAATTGGTTATTAATTAACATATTACTTCCTACTTAATTAAGTAACTATTATAATTGCTAGTTAATTGTCCATATTTTGAATTAATGTTAACTAACTATTTTAATTACTAGTTAATGCTCCATATTTTGAATTGGTGTTAGGTAACTACTTTAGTTATTATTAAAGGTCATGATCTAGCCATAACTGAGTACATCACAAATTTATGTGCATTGTTTTGAGGAGGTACACATGACAACTTTAAAAATACCACAACATGTTGATTACATGCACATGCATAGTGACACATCAGAAGTCATGTATGGTGATTTTGACAATCCATTACATAATCACAACTCTCTCACATTGAGCGAAACCCCCACACATTTCCGGAAGAAAAACTCAAACATCCAAACAAAAGAATCTATAGAATGTAAAATTTCATCGTCAATGTAATGTGGATATAACATTGCACTTCATTGTAATGTACTACACGTCATCCCTGATGCATTATTGAATCACAACTTTCTCACATCAAACAAAGTACCCACACATTTCAAAAAGAACTCTAACATCAAAATGAAGGAATCTTTAGAATGTAAAATTTCATCGCCGGTGTAGTGTGGACATAACACTACATTTGATTGCAATGTATTTCACTTCATCCCCGATGCATTGTGGAAGCACAATTTTCTCACATTTAACAAAGTCCCCACACCTTTTTAGAAGAATAACTCAAACATCCAAACAAAATAACCACTAAAATGTTAATTATCATTGCCAATGTAATGTGGACACAACACTACACCTCATCCCTAATGCCCTGCAAAATCACAACTCTCTCATGTCAAACGGATCTCCCACACATTTCCGAAAGAAGAATTCAAATATCAAAATGAAAGAACCTTTAGAATGTAAACTTTCATCACCAGTGCAATGTGGACACAACACTGTACTTCCTCCCTAATGCATTGCTGAATCACAATTCTTTCACATCAAGTGAAGCCCCCACACATTTTTGGAATAACTCAAACATCGAAATGAAGGAACCTTTAAAATGTAAAATTTCATTGCCGATGTAGTGTGGACACAACATTGCACTTGATTGCAATGTACTACACTTCATCCCCAATGCACTACAAAATCACAACTCTCTCACATTGAACAAACCCCCATACATTTTTGGAAAAAGAACTCAAACATCAAAACAAAAGAACCTTTAGAATATAAAATTTCATCATCGATGTAGTGTGGACACAACACTACATTTCATCCCAAATGCATTAATGAATCATAATTCTCTCACATCGAATGAAACATGGACACATTTTTAGAAGAATTCAAACATCAAAACAAAGAAACCTCTAGAATGTTAAATTTCATTGCCAGTGCAATTTGGACACGACACTACACTTCATCCATGATGGAGAATTTCACTTCCATGTTCAATTTTTTTCCATTCGGGGGATAAGAGACATTACTGAACAAACCATCATTAAGAGCACTTGTCAAACCTTAATTGATGGAAATGGCATACTAACTTTGGCCAATGTGTATAGAGACCTATTAAAAAATGAGATTAAAGGGCTACCTTTGAAGTATTATTATACTACAAAATGTTTTTTTTCGAAGTAAACATAAATGGTGAAGGAAGTGAGGCCATTGTTCCTATCCTTCCTACGTTCTTGGATGAAGTGGTGGTGTTAAAACTATGGCCTATAGTGTTGAAGGTTAAGATGCATTACAACCTATGCAATCAAAGGCTTGTGTGCAAGAAATGGCTGTAGGACATAAGCTCGTCAGACATTTGGTGCAAAGTTTTATAGGATTGCTACAACCGTTAGGTGTCTTGGTGGCACAATGATGATGGATTGAATAACCTTATAGAGGAGGAAAAACACAATCTAGAATGTCATTCTCCATAGGTGAGTTTATCCTTGTCTTGCAAGTGTTGCACTTTTGATCTTCTTCTTTTAATTTTTCTTTCACAATTTTGTGAGAATTTTATTTGTGAAAAAGAAAGAGAGTTATGATGGGCACTACATTGCACACACTTTTGGTCCAACCCTTTTATTACCCAATTCTATTCATGAATGGTTTTAAAAATTTTAGACATTTCTTCATTTTGATTTTTTGTTAAAGTTTGTTAGGTCAAAGGAAGTTTATTGGGTTTGATCCTTTTTTCTTTTAGAAATGTGGGTGAGTTTCATTTTCTGAAAAAAAGAACTATGATTCAACATTACACTTTTAGTTCTCACACAAAAATGTGTGTGAGCTCCCTTTACATTAGAAGGAAATAGATTTGTGATTTGACACATGTTATGCAAGAAGATTCAAAATTCCTTTTGTGGGCAAAAACATAAAACTCCACTTGGGCTTAAAAGAATTTAATAGTACATGTGATTTAATTATAGGAAGTGTTAAAAAAAACTCTTATATTTGACTAAGCATAAAGATTCATAAGCAAGTGGCATACTCATGCATGATTGAAATGATTACACTACTATAAAATGCACCCTAGTTCACTCTGGGTTTCATTAGATTTTGAATGAATTTGGACATTTTGACCTAGTGAAATTGTTTAACCCCCTAATAAATGGGGGCTAGTTGTTATGAACAATGAATTATTTCACTAGTACGTAGTGAAACAAGGTTACTTTCAAATGAAATACAAATTTACCAAGCCATTCACTTGCTAGTTAATTAACTAGCCAACATGGAAATTAATTAAAATTTAATTATTTAATATATAATATTATTGATAATTTCATGATTTTTTAGCTTATGATTTATTGACACGTGTCACGTCCTAGGTTAGGTTTAAAACCCTATGTAGGTCAACCACGTAATCAACTTAAGCACATGTTCTAGAAATTAGATAGGAAAATATTCGGTCAACATACCATTGTTGACCACACAACACCACTCATGAAGTTTGATCCCTTAACCTTCAGAATGAAAGCAAACATTCTTACCATCAAGCCACCTCATTTGTTGTGATAATACATTACATTACATTTTATTTATCAAATATTTCATTTTAAACATTACAAAAACATAAACTTTGAAAATTCATATCTTATTGAAATTTTGTTCAAATGAAATGATTCAAATTTATGTTTTAAAAAATTCAATAATGCATATAATTACATTTATTTCCTTTTGAAAGTTTAAAATCATTTGAACAAAAAAAGTTGAATATCATTATTTAATAACATTTCAATGACCATTTTTTTGAAAAAAAAAGTTTAATAAATGGATAATTTTTTTGCTAATATAATAATATTACCTATGTTAACCTACTTTCAATTATTATATGATTATTTTTCATTAATTTAAATTATTTCACCTTACATTATTTACGGCTATTTTTGGCTATTGTAAGTTTTTTTGGGCTATTTTATGTTATTTTTGGCTATTATAAATTATTTCAGTCTAGGCTACTTGTAGCTATTATAAATTACTTTTGGTTATTTTAAGTTATTTCATCTTAGGCTATTTTTGATTATGTGAGGCTATTAATGGTTATTTTTGGCTATTGAAGGCTATTTCACCTTACGTTGTTATTGGCAATTTTAAGTTATTATAAGCTATTTCACTTTAAGTTACTTTTGTTTATTATAAATTATTTCACCCTAAATTATTTTTGGCAATCCTAAACAATTTCAATATATGGCTATTGGTGGCTATTAATGTTTATTTTATTGGTGGGTATTAATGCCTATTAGTGGCTATTCTATTAATGATTATTGATGATTATTCAATTAATGGCCATTAATAGCCATTCTATTAGTGGCTATTGATGGCTCTTGTACTAATGGCTATTGGTGGTTATTTTATTGGTGGCTAGTGGTGGCTATTCTATCAATGGCTATTAAAACTATTTTACTTCTAGTTATTGGTTGTCATTTTATTAATGGCTATTGGTGGTTATTCTATTAATGGTTATTGGTGGCTATTCTATTAATGGTTATTTTGGTTATTCTATTAATGGCTTTTCTGGCTATTCTATTAATGGTTATTGTGGCTATTTTATTAATGGTTATTGTGGCTATTCTATTTATGGCTATTATGGCTATTCTATTAATGGCTATTGGTGGGTATTATATTAATGACTATTGGTGGGTATTCTATTAATGGCTATTGGTGGGTATTATATTAATGACTATTGGTGGGTATTCTATTAATGGCTATTGGTGGGTATTTTATTAATGGCTATTGGTGGGTATTCTATTAATGGTATTTTATTGGTTGTTATTTTATGAATGATTATTGGTTGTTATTTTATCAATGATTATTGGTTGTTATTTTATGAATGATTATTGGTTGTTATTTTATCAATGATTATTGGTTGTTATTTTATTAATGATTATTGGTTGTTATTTTATTAATGATTATTGGTTGTTATTTTATTAATGATTATTGGTTGTTATTCTATTAATGATTATCGGTGATTATTCTATTAATGATTCTTGGTGGTTATTTTATTAATAGATATTAATGGCTATTTTATTAATGGTTGTTGATGGATATTCTATTGATGGATATTGGTGTTTATTAATGCCTATTATATTGGTGGATATTAGTGGTTATTAATTGTTATTATATTAATGCTTATTGGTGGCTATTATATTGGTGGATATTAGTGGTTATTAATTGTTATTATATTAATGGTTATTGGTGGCTATTATATTAATGAGTATTGGTGGATATTTCGTTAATGGTTATTGAATTATAAGTTATTGTTGGATATTCTATGTTATAATATCATAGGCTATTGCTAGTTATTACATTGTAGGATATTTTAAATTATTTTTCATAGGTTATTATTTTTTATTCTAAATTATTTTACCTTAGGTCATTATATTTTATTTTAAATTATTTTAAGTTTTTATATTTAGGATAAAATAATTTATAATAGTATGAAGTATAACTTGAAATAATAGGTAGTAATTTAAAGTAAAAGAACCTAAGGTGTCGCAACCCCACTTTGAGGGAAGTGTGAGGTCGCCACTCACACTCCCGAAAATGGGACTTGGGAGTCCTCCAGGACTCCCGAAAATTCAGAACGCGATTATACGAGTCAAAACACCTCTCCTTGAGGCGTTCATTATACCGTTAGAAAGGTCTTGAAGTGTAGATGTCTAAAATGGCTTCGCATCAGCCATTTGGACATCTGCAGCACAAGTTATGGTTGAAAGAAGGGTCGGGAGTCAAACTGCCAATTTGACTCCCAACCACTAAAAGTCGAGAATCGATCCGATCCTGGTGTCTACAGGCAAAGTGCAACACACCATTGGAAATCTCTCGAGGAGAGCTACAACTCTGCTTTAGACCTCGTCCCGATCCGAGGTCGGGGCGAGAAGTTATGAGCGTCTGAAGTCCCGGGAATCAAAACTGGGACAATTTCGGGACTCCACTTTGGGAGTCTCGGGAAAAAGAGCCATTTGGATGTAGGTGCGGCGGAGAGTCGCAGAGAATATTATATGGGGGAAGGTGGTGGCTTCCTCCGAATTCGGGCTGTGGTGAATTAAGTGAGTCCAAGTTGCCCGTGGCTTGTCCGAACACCAAAAAGGTGCAGAATGAGTTCTAACCAACTTGTTGGTTGGATTTGGGTGCAGGACCGATAACTAAGTAAGCTTGTCCCTCTTCCTAGTCTAATCCCGGAGCTTTCAGCACGCCCCCTCTACCCCCTTTTAGTGCTGGAAACTGGGAGCGGCTCTAAGTCTCAAACTACTTCCGCAATTTGACATAGTTGGATCCCTTTTGGGTCTAATAAGGGACTTGGGAGTGCGTCATAAGGTATAGCCTAAAATTAGTTGAATAATTTAATTTAAAATAACTTAAAAATTTATTATAAGCTAATTAAAATACCTTAAGGTAAAATAACATATAAGAGTTTAAGGTACAATAATTTATAATAACCTATAATAACATAAGATATAAGTTAGAATAACTAAAGTAGCTTCAAATAATATAAGGTATATGATAAAGTAGCATATATAGAATGTTTAAAAAAACATAAAAATAAACCTATTTACTATAGAAAACTATAATAGTGAATTATGTTAATTAGTAATGAAACACGATGTTTACATAATGATATTATAGTGAAATAATTTTCACTAGGGTGAAATCAGTGAAATGCAATGAACTTATTTCACTTTTAAGGTCTCATAATGATTTAAGTTAATAAATTGCACCCCACTTTTGTAGTAGTGTTATGATGTGTTTGCAAACATCATTACATACATAACTTCCCACTCCACATTATGGTCCTTGATTTTGGAGTCGAAGGTGGAATTGCTTGGAGATTTTTTACATTAGGCACAAAAACTTAAATCATTTTCTATTAAAATTGCGCAACATTTTAATGACTTCCTTCTCTTTCCATGTATGATTTATTTTTTTTTAAAATGAAAAGTGGTGGGGACCAACTTGAAAGGCTCCTTAAATGTGCTTCTATAATGCACACAATTTTGGAAGAAGACCTTAACATTAAAACAAAGTAACATAATGTTTTCATTTTGCAACAATATACCACTTCATTGTGATTATTTGTGCTCAAGCAACTAGTTGCTTGTTTAGGGAAGAACCGATATTGTCTAGCTCAGAGAAAATTTGATATAGATACATGGCAAGCTCAAAAAGGTGAGGGATTTAATTTGATAAATAGCATAACATTTGTTCTTGAGCTAGATTATAAGAAATCTTTTCTATTGAAAGACCTTGCACAATTATCAATTATACACACCCACTTTTAAACTATATTAATCACAATAGTCAAATTTCATAATGTATTGATATCAAATGTGAATAAATTGTTTGACTAGGAGACAATGTGTAGTTGAAAAGTCAAATTCCTCATTTGTACATGTTTTTTCATCTAGCAAACTAAGATTTAAGGTCATAATGTGGGTATTGCATTTTTCCCCCATATATAGTGTGTATTTTTAAATTACCATGTAAGTATTACATTTTTTTCTTCCGTAAATAATGTAGTTTGTTAACTATCATGTGGGTATTACATTTAGATTATCCATACATAATATGGATTTAATATAGACTTGTGAGTATTATAATTTATAATTTATAATTATGGCCATAGACCATATCATATGTTTTCCATGCTTAACATTTAGGGTATTATGTGCATGATCGTATAGGGTTTGGATGAGAGATACAAATCAAGTATTTAGAACATGTACATTTGCATTAATATTGAATATGACAATTAATGTGTAATTCAACATATTGCAAGTATAAAGTTTTGGACATTAACATCAATTTACCGTCTTTTCTTGTATAATTAGCTCAAGGCATAGTTTTAAACATGGGTCGTGCTTCAAAATCTCAATCTATTGAGATCCAAAACCCAACAAAATCACCCTTTAACAACATGGACTTGGTGGGAAAAAAAGATGTTCGATATGGAGGGGCACATATAATTAAGGTTGAGTGTGTATACATCTCACAAGCATCAGTTTCAGAAGTTCTAAACAGTGAACAAAGCCATGAAGATTCCCCAATGGAGTGGAAAATTTATAAACGGGTACCCCCACAAGAAAATGTAAAAATGCCAAAAATCCAAAACCATTTTGGCCATATTTGGTATGATGTTATATTGTTCACTTTTGTTATATGGAATTTGTTTTTTTAATCTCATATTGTACCAAACTTTAGGTCCTAAATTGATTGCACATTTTGTAAGTATGCATGTGAGTACGGACTGAAAGACAAATGTGGGGACCCAAACCACTATCAATCCATTAAATGGGGTTGTTTAATTCAATTATTGATTAGGCGATCGTACACATGACCCAAGGTGGCAGAGATAATTTTTTACCATCGAACTCATACACGGGCCAATGGTGAGCTTGCGTATGGCAAACATGACCTTGATTCCATTGCGTGACCATTTTTTTTTGCCCCATGAATATCACAAGCATTCAAGGACCACATTTCAACTCAATTAGGTTTAGGCTACACCATCAAACAAATATATGACAAGCATAATAAGACAATATAGTGGGTTAGAATCAATGCAAGAGAAGCAATGACAAGGGATGATTTCATTAGGCAACAAGACATCATTTATTTAGATCATAAACACAAAAAAAGGAGTTGGCGTTTACACAAAAATCCGGCCATTTCCCTTCACACATGGGCATTTAGTCATCTAGATGATGTGTTTTGTTTTCAAAATGCAAATGAGGATGATGGATTCATGTCCCATTCACAATAGGGACATAAACCTCATCTCAATTACAAGCCATGGTTTCACTAGGTGATAATGGGGTAATTTCAATGGATGCCACCTTTGACACCAATGATGTGAAATCAAGCTTGTTATAATTATGATTGCTTGCAATAATTAATGATAAAAATTTATTATTATTATTATTATTACTAGTGTGAACCTGGTGCATAATGCACCCGTCGAG
>Ga0209611_10007745_pt1 | contig 17115 bp, 17 predicted proteins | sample S1TSphgellanicum_3_FD_187693 | JGI IMG/M metagenome (GOLD analysis project Ga0209611, IMG submission 187693) | Host-associated microbial communities from peat moss isolated from Minnesota, USA - S1T2_Fc - Sphagnum magellanicum MG (SPAdes) (version 2) | ecosystem: Host-associated > Plants > Peat...
TGAAAACCCAGGAGTTCCACGGGCAATTATGGACATGTCAACATCTTCTGCTTTTGGTACCTGCACACAACAGAACAGATGAAACCAGGTTTTTACAAATGACTTGCAGATGTAGAGAAATGCCACCACAAAAAGGAGCCTCTAAAATATGCACAGGTGAGAATCTATCACCCAATTCATGAAGCATTGGCAAACAAAAGAGTGCAGCTGAGTTAAGGCAGGAGTAGAAGACAGGATACTACAATCAGCAACACAGCATGACTTGTTCTTGGGAAATGTCCATAACAATTCCATGTACACTAAATCCGTTTGTTTGATGTTGAGTATGAACAAACCTTTGACATATGAGATTCCAGAATTTGGCGCCGACCTTCAACATCAGGGTTGGGAACCACAACATGGCGATCAAATCTGCCCGGCCTGACTAGAGCTTTATCCAATGATTCGGGAAAATTTGTTGCAGCAATGACAATGATCCCTTCATTTTGCTTGAAACCATCCAATTCCACAAGCAGCTGGTTTAATGTCATTTTCATGTACTGCTGGTCCTTTGGGTTGCGGCTCCCTCCAATAGCATCAATCTCATCCATGAAGACAATACAAGGTGCCCTACATTAGAGCATGATAAGATTAGATTTCTCTACCTCTGACCAGTCAGACACATTCCAAAAAACATCTATGACTAGAAATGACACAAAATAATGAACAAAAAGACATGCTTAAATGAAACTTGTAGGAGAAAAATCAGGGTTTCGGAGCTCTGCCTTTCTTTTACTTTCTTACCATGTTTTATTAGGAGTACTTTGAGGTATTCACAGAAATGCTATCAAGGTTTTTTGAGAAACAATAACCAATCCATTAAAGGAAATGGGTGGGTGGAGTGGTATGGGGTGGGATCACTGTCCCAGGGGGGAGGAAGGAGACAGAGAGGATGGCACAAACCGTTTCTTTGCAGCTGAGAAGAGATCGCGCACACGGCGTGCACCTACGCCCACAAACATTTCTTCGAATTCACTGCCACTGCAATAAAAGAATGGAACTCCAGCCTCCCCAGCTATGGCCCGAGCTAGCATGGTCTTGCCTGTGCCTGGTGGTCCAACTAGCAACACTCCCTTTGGAAGCTTTCCTCCCAACCTTGTGAATCTCTGGGAGTGACAAGCCAACATAAGATGCTTGCTTAAGAAATACAGAGCAATTAACTCCACGTCATGCCATATCAACTCAACCTAAAGAGAGCTGCACAGTTGTAAGTACATAATGGACTTGTAGTGTCACCAAACTGTGTTCACAAAAGATATGTATCGGCACTAAGAAACCTGCAACAGTCCCCATAGCCTCTCCTGTTGCTCTCTGTGGAGATTTTCAAAGATGCATATACCTTTGGATCACGTAGATAATGAACAATCTCCTCTAGTTCTGCCTTGGCTTCATCCACTCCCTTGACATCACTGAATTTAGTATTGGTCTCTATACTGGGCTGCACCTCCTCATTCAGGCCCAACCCTGCCATAGTATTATGTGGCATCCACTCTATGCATGAGTTGTGCACAGCCTCAGAAATGCATCAAACCAAAATCAATTTGCACAATTATGTTTGCAGTACCTCCAACATTGAGCAAAGTTTGTGGCTTCTGCCTTCTGTTTTCTTTAGCGATTTGAAAGATCCACTATGACCATAGACATTCATACCAGTGATTTAATTAAGTACTTGGAGAACTCACAACAGTCACATAAGATTATGACAAGTCCACACAAATATCTATAGAAATGTCCTGAACCCACCCTTGCCAATGCCTCGATCTTCAATTAATGCTCCAACACCTGAGATTAAGAGGAAACCTAAGGCCAGTGTTCGTAAGGTCCGCCAGGCTTGCACTTTGAGCCCTCCTTCTGCAGTGACCATATGGATAGGTGCATTTGGGGTCCCCAGGACTCCATCCTTTGTCATGGTTCCAACACTTCCAAGCAGAGGGGATGATGTTGCCATATTCATGGAGGTGTCTCTTTGCATCCCACTTACTGATGTTGCTGCTCCTGTTCCTTGACAAAACAGACAAACTTAGCAGCAGAAACAATGAATTGATCTGAACAGTGAAAAGCAGTGAGCCATTTAACAAAGCTGGAGGGTACAAGTACACATATGAAGAAAAGGAAATGCAATGATAGAAGCACCTCTTTGGAGAGTTTTCAGCAAGGCACTTTCACCAAGCCTGTCAACTTTGACAAGTGCTTTCACATATTCTGCTAATGCTGCTGAGCTATGCTGAGGAAGTGGTCGGCTCTCAAACCACCGAATGACACCCTCTGGATCCACTCTGTTCAACTCTTTCAACAATGCTGCCTGCTTCTCCTCCCAGTCATACTTGCTTGCAGCATCCCTGTCTAGCTGCTCTAGCCTCCTTGCAAAATTGTTTGTGTAGCTTGACATCTGTCTACCTGAACCACATGAAACAAACTGCAGCTTCAGTGGCAGAACTATGTTGATGCTGCAGACTGAATTTTGCAGTCTGGAGACTTTCTAAGAATCAATCAAATCACTATGACTGTTGCCATAATTCTTGAGTGCCTGACACACTTTAGTGTGATTTAAGACTACTTACAGGCACCATGAAGTTTGGTCATGGACAAGGAAGTACATGCAGAAGCAAGGGAAAGTGTCTTGACTCTTTAAATTGGACACATTTCTTTCCACTGACCCTGTGCACACTCATGGCAAAACAAAAAAAAAGGTACTAGCACCAACCTTCATGTCTGAAACCAAGAGACTGCCCACGAAGCTGTAATAGAGAAAACCGCAACTGACTTCCCAAACCCTGCAAAACATTGGACACCGCCAGCTGCTTGGCAGCATACCCTCCCTGTACAGAGAGGCATGTAGATGTAAGGACACCATGTCCATGAATGAGCAAGTGTAAAGAAATGAGAGCTCAGAAGACTGTTGTTGGTCTTTCCATGGAGTCTCAGAGTATTCAGAGGGGTTGAGAAGGATGTATGCAATGACAAAGGAAACAAAAGCAAGAGATGCTTGAAAAGAAGATAACAAAGGCGTGACAAAATCATTGAAAATAAGATGTCCCTCTTGACCACCAAGGGTTTGCACCTCACCACAGGCTAAGAATTTTTCTACGCACAATAACTAGGTAGTCCTTTTGCAGACTCCAAGGACCAACATTTCATGTCATAACCTATTCAAGCTGTGAACTCTACCACAAAGTGCCGACAACAAAAGTACACCATACATACACACATACCTGTTCCACCAGATGGCGCAACGCCATCTTCCCAAATCGTCTTCAACTCGTCTCAATCGCTGAATAGGTATCAAATTTGCCAGGAGGACGCCAACGACTTCATCTCAAAATCGCCACCACAAAACGCTCCATCATAGATAACCGAAGTTCGCTGCAACCACAACATATTCTCTCCTGTCAAAGCCTTCTTCCTACACAACACAAGCACCGCTTTCTCTACTATCCATTCTCAGAAGTCAAACACACATTTCATACATGCCACAGGAAATTTCTAAGCCCAAAAAAAAAAAAAAAAAACAGAGAAACAAAAGCGTAAGAGACCGAAGATTCAGACGAGAATGATCGACTTACTACGCCGAGGCGACGGAGGTCCGGATTGAGAAGACATGTGCGTCAGGAGAAGAAACGCACTCCAAGCGGAAGACGAAGAAGAAACCCTAGGCCGAGAGTAGAGAGCTCATTGCATAGAGAGAGCCGATCGATGTTTCATCCACCTTTGCAACCCTTCATCATCAACAGCTAGGGATGCTTAATGATGACGAAGCATCCCATCGATGAAACTCTAAATCCTTGCAAAGATCCCCTACCTTGCGATTTAGGGTTAGGGCTAAAATCCCCATCTTCACTTAGGGTTAGGGTTCAAGGGTTTCTACTCCCTTTGCCTTGTCTTGCCTTGTCTTGCTATCTTCCTTCGCAATACTATAGCCTTGTTGCTTTGTTTTTTCTTCTTTTTTGGAGTTGTATTTTGGAAACTTCTTATGTCGTCTGCAATGTTGCTGCCCGCTTCTTCTTCTTCTTCCTCTTTTGTTTTGGTGCAGCGCGGGCTCCAAATACCAAGCTTTTTATGAGCTGCGGAAATGTGGCCGCTTCCGCCACGCTTCCATTATCGACAAAGGGAGGGCAGTTTATTCGTCCTCATTTGTTGGACCTTGCACCATACACTCCTATTGAGCCGTTTGAGGTATCATCCTATTCGTCCCAGAATTTCGTGGTGGTGTGTTTATTGTTTTGATAGGGGATTAAGGGATTTCGTTGTGAACCGAAGTTCCACTTTCTTGAGTTTAGAGTCACGGCTCAGTGCTTCGAGATACATAGTTTAGGGTTTCTTTGCGTTAAAAGGAGAAGATATTTTTGAGCTCACAGCATTTTATTATAATCGACTAAGTGGTATAGTAATACAACATGTTTAGAATCTGAGAGATGTGTTTCTATGCAGATATTGTCAGCTCGATTAGGTAGACTTCCCAAGGACATTGTCAAATTGGATGCAAATGAAAATCCTTACGGACCACCACCCGAGGTAAAGTTTCTATGGACAATCCACGAATGACAAATGTTGACTCTGTTAAAGGATACTTGTTCGATGAGGTTTGAATGTTTCTTTTGAAGAGACATGCAAGTTTCAATTTTGACGATGCCCATTGAGAGCAGTTATGTGGGACATGGAACAGCACAATGCAGTCTTATTTTAGAATGTCAGCAGGTTCTAGAGGCTCTTGGCAGTATGGAATTTCCAAATATATACCCAGATCCAGAAAGCCGGAGGTTACGGACGATGCTGGCAAAAGACACAGGGTTAGAGGCAGAACACATTTTGGTTGGATGTGGAGCAGATGAACTCATTGACCTTATCATGCGGTAATGGGCTCCACCACCTCCTAAACAGTTGCAAAGCATTTAGGTGTGTTTGGAAGTAATATGTTTGATCTTCAAGCTAAGATTGTGCCAAAATTGAGATCAAATGGTCTGTGGTTTCTGTGGGGTATTGAATCTTGCTCCATGTTAAACAGGTGTACACTAGACCCTGGGGACAAGATAGTGGACTGCCCACCCACCTTCACAATGTATGCATTTGATGCAGCTGTAAATGGGGCTTCTGTAGTCAAAGGTACATATTCTGTGTCTGATTTCAAGGTTTGAGTCCCAAATTTTTCAGAGTGTCACGCAGGCCACAAGGCACAGCATTCTTGTGTGGTTGGCAGTCAATTTTTTGTTGACATCTCTCATTCAATCACTGGATTCATATCTTGTTCCTCATGGTTTGTGAACTGATAAAAGATTCACTCTGTTCACACTGTGAATTTGGCCCAAATAAATTAGGTTGTGTTGTTGCATTTTTGACAGTTAGTGTGGCTGATTATAGGTTCTGGCCTCTTTGTCCAGTGCCCAGGCTATCAGGATTTGCATTGGATGTGCCTGGTATTGTGAAAGCTGTCCAAGAGCACAGACCAAAGCTTGTCTTCCTCACATCTCCCAACAACCCTGATGGATGGTAACCCATGTTTCAACACCAATCCTTGCTTTGCCTCTTCACGCCAGTTGCAACTTGGTTCAAACTCCATGCAATGAGACCTACTTGTATGAATGCTTGTGACAATTGTAGAGTGATTGATTTGTCGATACAAAATGTCACAATTGAGATGTTGTGGTTGTCTTTTGGGTTTCTATGAATGAGGAGGTAAAATGACTGATGGGGGAATCATTATCCTCCGAAGCAATGCATGAATCCATGAAAGCAGGAATTTCAACAATCTGAGAAGAGGGTTTAAGAACAACAATTTGGTGGCCAGATCAGGGATTTTCTGTTTTGTGATTTTGTTTCAGGGGTGTTGGAGGGGGGAGGGGTGTGTTACAATGAAAGAGCTTCTTTTGTTTGTCTCTGATTGGATTCTGGTTGCAGTTTGATCACAGATGAGGAGCTTGAGACAATATTGCAGTTGCCTATTCTGGTGGTGCTGGATGAAGCTTACATTGAATTTGCTCTTGAGCCTTCACGCATGCAATGGGTGAAAAAGTTCGACAATCTTGTCATTCTTCGGACCTTCAGCAAACGTGCTGGTGTGCTTTTCCTATTCCTGTGAACTGTCACACATGCATTAATTTTCCTTGTCCAGAACCAAGTTTGAAGAGGTTAGGAAATCTGATGTTTCCACTATGTTCAATAATTTTCATGACACACATCTGTACCACACAACATGCACAACAACCTTAAAATGACATCCATGGGACAATCAAATACCACTGCTGGCTTCCATCAATAGAATTTTTGAGTGTGCAGATTTCCTGTGGGATCTCCTGAGCCCTTCACAAACAAAAACTTGTGGCTCCAGTGGCATTCCTTTGTAGAATGATATCATACTTCCAGGATGTAGGGCAGGAACTCTGAGTTTCTCGACCTCCTTTGACATTTGGATCAATACTTCTGAGTGGGATATTTTTCTTGAGAAATGACAGGATTAGCAGGGCTGCGAGTAGGCTATGGAGGATTTCCATTAAGTTTGATTGAGTATTTATGGCGTGCCAAGCAACCTTATAATGTGTCAGTGGCTGCTGAAGTTGCAGCTTGTGCTGCCCTCACAAACCCTACATACTTGGAGGTACTGTTCCACCTTATGACCAATACAAAACTGAATTCTCTTGTTACTATTATAGCCATCTTAGCTGTGTTCTTGGTAACTGTCTTGCAGTTTTCAAATGGGGCTTTGTTTTCCTTGAGTCTCTTTCCTCTTTTTTGTTGTTGCTCCATGTCTCTGTTTAGGATGTGATCTGCTATTGGCTCCTTTCTTCACTTCCTTAAAATGTTTGTGTGGGCCACATATCACATGTTACAAGTGCCCAAGTTACTGCAACACTTGCTGTTCTAGTAGCAAGCACTCGGTCATTGTGGATGATGACTGATGGTCAAACCCTTCTCAGAGATTGGTGTTGCACTTGTTGATGTTGCAGACTGTCAAGAATGCATTGGTGAAGGAAAGGGATCGGTTGTTCTCAAAGTTGCAAGAATTTCCCTTTTTGCAGCCATATCCTAGCCATGCAAATTTCATTCTTTGTTCAGTAACAGGTGCCAAAAGTGCCAAACAGTTGAAGGTGTGTCTTTGCTTCCTCTTCTGCAACCCAGATTTTCGTATCCAATTCATTTGTTATTAATAGCCCAGTGACTTTCTTGAAGGGGCAGATATGCAGACAGAAGGTGTGCCTCTCTGTTTCGCTTATTACGAAACAATATGATTAGGGACTATGGTGCTCTTGTTATAGTTAACATATGGTTCCACAACCTTTAAGAACCTTATTCTTTGAAGGACCTGGAATCAGAAAGGCCATGACTATGGCAATGGAGACAAACTCTATTGTGTGTCCTCTGGCATGTTTACTAGTATTTGTAGTTCAGATCTGTTTGTAGGTCGGAATGCTTGTTGCTTCCACTCGGATGTTGAAATCATGTGTAGGATCTGTGCTTTAAAAATGCACCTATATTGTTATGGTCAATCTTGAAAATCTTGTTTTTACTCGGCTCAAAATCATCATCTTTTGAATTTGTCACAGGCCAAGCTTGCAAAGGAGGGTGTGATGGTTCGTCACTATGAAAAAGAAGAACTGAAGAACTTCATTCGCATCTCAGTGGGAAGGCCAGAACAAACTGATACTTTTCTTTCTGCCCTGGCCAAGGTGGCATGAGGATCAAGAACAAAATTGTCGTCTTTTGGGCTGCCATGTTAAGGTCATACCTTTCCAGTGTTCATCATACATTCATGTCCATTTTCTTGAAAACTGCTTTCCAGTGTCCTTCATGCATCAGTCTAACATGGAAATGGCCAATTTGGACACCCCTTAGCGATCAGCATTGAACTTCAGCCTGCCAAAGTTCAAAATGGAAAAGTCAAGATAGAAAGCAGTAATTTGTCAATACTGATCTGTAGTTGGAGGTACAGATTGAATCAACAAGTGCACAGGAGAAAACTTGGGGATTGCATGCAGACCAGAATACCTGACGCTATGAGCATTGACATTGGCATGGTTTTAAAATTTTGTTGTTCCAACATGATGTGCAATCTGCACATCAACAATGATCAAACATTTCAACCATATTGACTGACATTTAGTAGCATGAGCTATGTGGTTAAGCATCAGAGAAACATCGAATAGCCAATAATCTAGGCCTTATTCAAAGGCTAATGCTTTTCTTTTTCCTCCTTTTTGCTTTTGAAATATGGTGACATAGTGGGGTTTTTCTCCCAAGAAAATCATTTGTACAGATCCCTTTCACTTCTTTTTATGCCAAGCATGGCAAAAATTTACCACCCAAAAAACCCTAATCTCTAATAGAAAAATAGAACAAACAAAATTTTGTTTGTAACCAAATGCTTGATACACTAAACCAAAAATGGAAACCATTTAAATTTTAACTTTTTTGTTGACAAAATTTTGATGCAAATGACCAAAAAGTTGATATTTAATCAAATATTGTGAAAATGAAAATAATGGTTTAAACCTGTGGAAATGAGAATTAAAGTTTTAGGGTTTATGTGTTGTATCTCACATTTGGGATTAAAACATTTAGGGTTCAGATGTGAATCACAAGGTGCATGGTTAAAACAATTTAAGGTTTAAGTCTTTTGTCCCATATTTAAGAAAGGATATTATGTTTGTTGGTTGTCCTTTCTCATTATAGTGAACATTGTGCTTGGCCTAAATTTTTATTTGTACTTTATTTCTTTTGTGGGTGTGGTTTTCCAAGTGCATTTGTTGTGTTGTTTTAGTAATTTTCTTTTCTTTTCTTTTTTTTTTGTTTTGCACAATGTCTATTGTTGCAATGAAAAAAACTAAATTAATTATTACAGTGGATGATTTGAATTTTGGAGTTTAAAATGTTGCATTTAAAACAAAAGTGTTCAATAAATATGGCACCTTTAATCAAATTTCAAATGAAAGCATGAAAATTTCAAGCTATACATATTTGCATTGTGATTTGTTAAATAGGGTGCAACTCTTATCACAATCACTTTGAAATTGCTTCATATAAAATGCATGAACAATGTAAAAATGCATGTTTGTAAAGGTTAAAAAATTTGGCATTAAATCAAAATCCAAAGGGTTTTAAGAAAGATTGCATGTATGTTGTCATTACATTTGAATCAACAACCATTGTGTTATTAATTGTTGGATTCCAACCTAAGTTGGTTCCTATTTTTTTCACACAAATTTCATAAAGGAATTCAAAAGCTTTATTCAAAGTTGGAATTCTACTACTATTGTTGTCATCATTATTGGTGTAAAGGGAAAAGGGAGTAATAAAATGAAAAAAAATCATGATTGTAGATGGAGAAGACAAATTTGACCAAAACATTCTTACTATGGGGAACAATTTCTTAAGCATATAATGGAAGCTAATGTGTTTTGTTCTTTAGTAATCAATATGTGACAACAACAGTGAAAAAAAATCAACATTTGAGATCACAGTACACAATTTTCACAAAGGTTATCAATGAAATTGCTCAAGTTCACCTTGTTTAATTACAAAACAAACTATCAAATGTTTGACCTACATTAAAAGATGTAAATTTCCTTTTCTATCATTTACATGAAAAAGATTTTTAAAGAAATTCAAATTGAGGAAAAAAACTTGGATAACACCAAATGTTCATATAGTGATAAAATATAATAAATTAATCATGTAATTATTAATTAGAATTAAAATCTAACAATCATTAGGTGGTTTTTCCCCAAAGCTAGGAGAAAAAACATCATGTAGTCATTAAATGATTTTTCCCAAAGGCCTTTTTTTAAAAAATGCCGATCACCAAATGTTTTGTTCATTAAAGTCTATTGGGGAAAAATAATATTTTCATTTTTATTTTCACATTACCAACAAAGAAAATATAGTTGCTTGGAAAAAAAAATCCTTGAAAAAAGGAAAATTAAGCAATTTTTTTCACATGGTATTTTTTATTGCCTTTTTTTACACTTTTCATTCCTTTTGTTAAAGTCATGTGTAATCATGTGTGTGTGTGTGTGTGTGTGTGTGTGGTTTTTTTGTTATTATTTTTTTTTCCCAATCTATCTTTTCACATTTTCTTGCCACTTTTTACTCATTTTTATTCCCCTTTAATTTCATCTTACACATTCTTTTTTTTAAATTTATATTTTCTAATTTTTTTACTACTTTTATTCACAAATTTATTAATTTGAAACATAATCATTATTTTTTTTAGGTGACCAAAGTGTTGTCCATAGCCAACCTTGTTTCACCTCCATTTTAAAAAGCATGTGAAAATTGTCATGTAATGGATGTCATTGTCTTTTCAATGAGCAATGTTCATTGTAATTTTTGTCATTCAAAATCAAAGGTATCAAGTTTTTTTGTGGCTCCATTACAACCAACAATGAACTTATGTTATTGATAATTGAAGGCAAATTATTTGAAACAATTATGCATATGACAAAATTTGCATTCCTAAATTCGCCTCATCTAAAATAGGTTCAATACCTCATTTCAATTCGCATTTGTGATAAATTCAAATTCTCACCCACATCTACCCTTCTTGTTTTTCAAAAAGATATTCCATAGTTTATCTCAAAGGTAGAAATTAGTTTGCATAATGAAGTCTTGATTGCTCCTTTGGTAGTTGTTCTTAGTGATTATATGCAATGTAATATTAAACGTAGCCTTAACTTTGATAAGTTGAACTTTATTTCTAAACAAAAGACCACATAACTATTTAGTGTTGTTCATAGTTTTTTGTAAAACCTATTTTATAGTTGCATGTAATATACAAATATTACACGTATGTGGAAGTTCTTTATATCACATTTTTGGTTTTAATGACCCTTGTTATAAAGCCATTTTTTATAGTTTTTTAAAAAAGTAAAAGGAAAGTTCTTATACATCAAACTTACATCAAGCGTTCAGATAATTTTACGTGCAAAATAGTTTTATACATGTAAAGCAATTTTTCAATGCAAATTTTTTTCCAATGAAAATAAAATTTCAATGTAAATGATCTTCCAATGAATTATTGATTTATCTCTTTTCAAATGTGTGGGTATATATGTGTTGTATAAATATTGTGTGTCATTGTGTGTGCACATGTGTGTTTGTGTGAATGAAGGTGATTTTGTTTATTTGCATCCATTTAATTGAAGTTCACATTTAATGTAAACATTTACATTAGATCTTGTTGTTTTGTCATTTGAACATGTATTACATTCATATGACCTTCATTTAATTTTAACACATAAATATGAAATAGGCAAATGTCTCTTTGCATTTATATCTTATTTATTTGATAATGATTCATCATATCTTCATGTATGACAAAATAAAATAACACATTTAAGTCAATGTTTATTATTGAACACATAGAAAAGCCAACATATAATGTCATAATTGAGAATTAAATCCAAGTTTTTTGTTTGATTTACATCAAGGGACTACCAATAAACATCAATAAATGACAAAAATGCCATTAAGCGTTATAGTGAAAGGTTCATGGAGAGATTTCACTATAATCATTTGGATAATCGAATATTTACAAACACCAATTTACATTTGGAATAAAATATCAAAACACACAATGTCTCAATATGAAATGGATTTTCAATATACCTTAATACATTTATTTTTAATTTTTAACATTATGAACAAATTAAATGTGTTAATGTTGTACTTAAATGTTTGCATGTTTTCAATTGGATGATTTCAAAGTGATCATAGATTTGGATGAATTTCCATCTTTTTTAAAATCAATGATGTGATAACCTCTTGCTCAATTTTCATAGCCAAATGCACATTTTTATTAGAACTATTTTGGCTATGCAATAATGGACATATTGAAAAGCAATTGGGATTCATCATTGAAGTATGTTCCAATGTTCAACACTTCTTGCATTACAAATATTACCCCAAAAAAATTAAAATTTTGTATTCAATAATTACCACCCAAAAAAACAAACTACAAATGTTCTTATCAATGAAATTTTGTTTTGTACATCCATTGTAATGTTCGTTACAAAAATTGAAAACATTCCTAATATTCAAATGGAACATTCTCATTTAATCATTGAACATAATACAAAAAAAGGTAATATTTTGATTGGGCACTTTATGACAACAATATTTTTGAATTATAATTGAAAACTTGTTCAAATTTAACTTATTATGCCAAAACAACTAAATTCATTAACATGTTTCCAAATATTAAAAAAACAAAACAATGTAATATGAATCACAAATATATATATTTATATATAATAGAAAACCACGTGAATTTTTCATAAATGACAAAGTTTAATCATCATATGTTGAATGCACTTTATAAGAATTCAAACAACTAATTATTATGGAACATCATGTTAATATAATTGAACATGCACATAAATTCAATATACATCAATAATTTATAATTAAAAAATCCAAGATGTTCTTGTAATTCAATATTTTTGTTATGAAAATTTGTCTTTTAAAACAACTTAAGTGTTTTTCAAATAAATTGTCAAAACAATTTTTTGTATACTTTCAAATTTAAATAAAACTTAACATGACACCATACATATGTACAAATTGTTTACATAACATTAATGAAGATAAATCACCTCTACATCAAATATTGGATTATTATTTTTTAATTAAATTTTGTTTACTTTGGTCTAAAAATTAACACAATTTTTTTTTAATAAAAATTCATCGTGTTTGTTTTTGCTTGATTTTATAAACTTCATAAATATGTACGATACAAGATGCATGGTATTGTTATTAATGTCTTTACAAATGTGGATCAAACTCAATCAATATTACCACATCCACGACATGATAATGCAACAATATGTGTGTTCCTTAATTTACATCTTACTTCAAATCACCTTATATGTCAAAAAATATTCCTTCAAATATGGTGATTATCACTTTATGAGATTTAATCAAATGACATTATACAAAAATTTGAATGTTGACATTAACCATCAATGAACAAGTTTGTTTACTTTGCATATGCACTTATAGTCTCAAATTCATAATTATAATAATTCATAGCTCTAATTTTAATAGTGAAAAAAGACATTAGACACCAACATACTCAATGATTCATAATTTTTTAGATGTTCCCAAAATAATGGATTATGAAAAATATTGTATATTTTATTGTCCAAAGTCAAAATTTCATCCTCTAGGTCTATTGAAGGTAAACATTTAGAGGAATTAAATTTTCCAACATTTCATGGTCAATTTCAATAATTGTTTGAAAATTGTTCATATCAACAAATAATTCAATGGGAATTGTTTCATAAATTTGGGGGTTTTGCAACCATGTTTTTTTACCTTTTTTTTAAACTACTAAATTTATAACTACCACAATTATATCTAAGTTTCAAATCATGCCATGATTTTAAAAACTTGTCTAATTCATTTGAATTTTGAAAGGTTACAAAAAAAACCATTTGCAATGATTTGACAACTTGGTCCTTCAACATTTTTTATGACTTTTACGTATCTTAAAATATTAGGATATCCCCTCATTAAAAATTTGCATGCATTACATGCTACAAAATGAAATTTTCACCCAAAAAACGACCTCCAATGACACGCTCCCAAGTCCCTAGTTAGCCCTAAGTTGGGGCTAAATCACTCAAGTTGTGGAAATGCAAGGGATTCGGGGCACGTTCCTAGCTTCCAACACTAAAGGGGGGGGTAAGAGGGGTGTGCCGAAAGCTTCGGGATTAGACTAAGAAAGGGACAAACTACTTAGTTATTCGGTCCTGCATCTAAAACCAACCAACAAGTTGGTTAGTACTCATTCTGAACACTTTTGGTGTTGAGATAAGCCACGAGCAACCTTGGACTCACTTGATTCATCACAGCCTAGACTCAAGGAAACCACCACCTTCCCCCATATAGTATTCTCTGCGTTTCACCACCGCACTTACATCTGAATGGCACTTTTTCCCGGGATTCCCAAAGTGGAGTCCTGAAACTGTCTCGGTTTGGACTCCCGGGACTTTGGACGTCCATAACTTCTCGCTTCGACCTCCGATTGGGATGAGGTCTCAAGCAAAGTTGTAGCTCTCCTTGAGAGCTTTCCAAAGGTGTGTTGCATTCCAATTACACACAACGGGATCGGGTTGATTCCTGACTTTTAGTGGTCGGAGTCAAATTGCCAATTTGACTCCCGACCTTTTTTTCGACCATAACTCATGTTGAAGATGTCCAAATTACTCATGCAAGGCTATTTTGGACATTTGCACTTCAAGACCTTTCCAATGGTATAAAGAACACATGAATGCGAGGTGTTTTAACCCCTGCAATTGTGTTCTAAATTTTTGGGAGTCCCGGGGGACTCCCAAGTCTCATTTTCAAGAGTGTGAGTGGCGACCTCACACTTCCCTCAAAGTGAGGTTGCGACATCCAAGCTATTCACATAACATAAATGATACAAATTGACCATGTCACAAGTGCAAGACATTATGATCGTGGCACATCTTTTTGCAAATTTATGATAAATATGTTTTTTTTAAGGATTATATTTTTACCTTTCTCATCATTAAAGTTCAAAATCATAAGAATGAACATGACCATGGAATTTTATGGATTAAAGATGCACCTATGTATGGAATGCACATTAATGAAAACTTGAACAATTTGTAAATATGTACATTTATTGTGGGACATCATTATTACCAAATCCATTGCAAAATTTTCAACAACATCAACACACATGTAAATATAAAAAGAAAAACCATGTTGTTCATAGGTTTTGTTACCCATGGCTTTCAAGGTGTGAAATAGAAATCCTAAAACCTTTTGACTTAAAAACTCTTGAAATGAATGAAAATTATCCATTTTCAAAACAATACTTACATACACAAGCAAACACAATATTTCAATATTTAAAAATTTTAAAAGAAAATGAAAATATATCATTTTTTTAATTTTTAAATTCTTCAAACCTCAATGATATATATATAAAATTTGAGAAACAAACTAACAAAGTCACATATTTTCTTAAAATGAATTCATAAACATAAAAACCAATGCATTTAGAATACATGTTATTCATTTGTTGTTTGTAAATATAAATATTCAATTTATCTAACTAAACCCATATGTAGTTACAACATATTACACATCATATATGAAAAAAATAAAATTAATAGCATTATAATTATATCATATAAAATTGCATCATAAATAAAAATATATGCAAATACAAAAATTCAAAAGTTGAGTAATGATTTTTTTAATGTTCACAAATGGTTGTTCAACTTGATTTTCATCTTTCTTAACCATTATATCATTCATCTTGAACACTTCAATTCATCATTTATCATTTTTAAAAGCTCACTTGTGTGTTAAAACCACAAGTTGCATTGAATTAATTAGAATTAAATTGAACTAATATAACATGTTCACTGATCATAAATAAATACATTAATCATCCTAGTCATTATGAATAATTTTCATTATTAAAATTTAGTTTTTTTTTAACATTAATTTTTTTCAAAATGTCTCAAAACCAAAATTAATAAGTTTGTAAATTATAATATATATAGATATTGAAAATTGGTTGAATTTTTTTTTATTAGATTCACCTTTTGAAACTTTAAAAAATTAAAAATTGGAACTAATGTTATATGGGACGATAATGAAATTTCTAAGATTAAATCTACTTTTAACTACAAAATCTGATATCCAAATATTAAGTAAATGGATGATTCAATTGATTCAAAATCAAAACCATCACATCCAACTAATATTTGGTATAATAATATAGATTATGAAATAAATGATTCACATCATGCAATTCTTGTTACAAACATAATCAATATTGAATGATATAATTTGTGATTTGACTTTATGATTTAATCACATAATGGCTCAAACAAAAATCACAAACTTTAAAATATGAAAAATTCACAAAATCATCATATTCCATGATGATGAAAAAATCACAATTTAGTTAAAAAATTAAATGAAAAAAAAACATTAATTTATTTTATGACGTTATGCATAAAAAATAGTTGTACTTTGATACACCAATTTGTTTATTTTTTATAGGGGGCTGTTGGAATTGATAAATTTTACATTGAAACTTATAATTCAAGGATTATTACGATTATACAATAAAAAAATATATTTAAATTTAATAAAAACCAAGGTTATACCTATGGCATCCATAGGTATATCTACCTTCAATATTGTTGATTTAAAGTCAATATATTCAACATTGAACATACCCATCCAACAATCCTTATCTAGTTTACCAAACGTATCATTATATTCATAAATAGGCTTACAAATTCATATGAACAATTTGTAACTTATGATAGATGAAATATCACTTGTTGGTGTTAAAATGCTTAACTTATAGATTATATGTTAAGCTTCATAAAACATATTCAAACCAAAGAAATTGGTGGTCTTGATGTTATCATGACAAATGATTTTTATTAAATACATCCTATGAAATATAATTGGAATTTTCAAAATATCAAGGATAATGTTAATACATTAGCACCAAATTTTTGACAAACATATGTCCAATGTTACAAACTAAATAAAATTATGTCACAATTTGATGTGATCTTCATACAAACTTTGAGCAGAATTTGTATTGTGATAAAAGGTATAAAGGATATTCAATTTGCAGTCAACAAGCACCCAATCATTTTACTCTTCCATATTTATTTTATAAAAATAAACTTGTAAAAACAACATTATGAAATATATTCACTAATTAACATGTTAGGTCCCACATTTATTTCCAAAGCAATGGACATTAATCACTAATCATGCCCATTGTTTTGCAAACTTTCAAATAATCCAATCAACACTATAGGTTTGCATTCTATTATATATATATATATATATAATGTTAATTGAATTGTGTTGGTAATTATGCAATATTTGATGGTCTTGTGAATCTAGAGTTGATGACATATTCAAAACATCAATAACATATTGTGACAAAACCATGATATGGATAATGTTTTAAAATTGGAACACAAATATATATATATATATATATATATATATATATAGGTATTATTACAATAATAAAATTAAATCAAAATGAACACCAATTGAACCTACCATCAA
>Ga0209611_10007746_pt1 | contig 17111 bp, 18 predicted proteins | sample S1TSphgellanicum_3_FD_187693 | JGI IMG/M metagenome (GOLD analysis project Ga0209611, IMG submission 187693) | Host-associated microbial communities from peat moss isolated from Minnesota, USA - S1T2_Fc - Sphagnum magellanicum MG (SPAdes) (version 2) | ecosystem: Host-associated > Plants > Peat...
GCTGTTCTAATGAAACAGATTGCTAAGGAGCCAGAGAATGCAGGCAAGTTGATTGTGGTGATATTCCCCAGTTCTGCTGAGCGTTATCTGAGCACCGCTCTCTTTACAAATATCAAAGAAGAATGCGAAAAATGGCCTGTATTATGACTACTATGCCAGAAGAAGAATCTTTGTAGCATGTGCAGAAGGTTAATGCTGTTTAAAGTGTTCTATCTATGTCACTTGAAGACGAAGACCTACACTGGTAACTTCACCTTCTTGATAAAGAACCTGTGGTTTTCTGGTCAGGTATTTGATTTTTTTTTCAATTTTTTTTGAGAACTGTTATGATATACCAGAATTGGGGCTTTATTTATTTTTAAAATGGTGATTATGAACACCTTGATAATCATCATCAGGGGTCTATTCTGATTTCTAATATATGCCCAACACTGGTTGCTACAACATGAAGCATAATAAACTCATTTTCAAAAGTTTCAAATAAACAAGGTTTATGAATTTTTCTAGTTGATGGTGGATTTTGTGTTCTTCATAAACATGATCTCAGAAGAGCTTGCTGATGGTTTGGAGACCCACATGTGGCAATGGGATGTCCAAGATGCTCTGGTATTACAGCCCTCTTCAGCTGCTGCTAGTGCAATTTAAAACTTGTGTACATTTTCTGCGCATTGCTCACCACCCCACACAATAAGCATGTGATGAGGTTGAAGAGGTTTTGTCAAGGTGTTGACAAGCTCAGTGATTTCGGCGGATGTTTAATGACAGCAGTTTACAAGTTATGTTTTTGGTGAGATGCTGCTGTCAATGTGTGAGTGGTTTTAGGTTTAAGATTTTGTGGGATTTGGTTTGCACAACTTACATCAGGTAAGGTTCAAGTTGCTGCTACTGCAAACATGTGCAGAGAAGTAGGAAGTACAACTAAGGTTTTTATTGTGGTGCCACAAGTTTGAATCTACACACAATCACTACATTTCTCTGTTGGAATTTTGTGAATGACTTGATAATCATGGCAATAATAGTACAAGGGAAAAGCTTGCACAGATCATTCAGAGCATAATATGATTATATGAATTGTGGAATTGCTGATGCATATTAGAATCTGGATGTTAGAGTCTGGTGTTTATGCACAGTTGAAATCTGTTTTGAAAATTGTAGGTTTTGCAGTTGCTTCCAACTATAACTTATCCTGACAATTCAGCTACAAGCTTCACAATCAAGAATTCCAGTCTGCCTGCTTTTCAGTCTGAACACACAGAATTCACCAAATATGACACCAAATTCACCAAATTAACACCAAGTATTCACCAAATTTATCACCAAGTATGCCACCAAAAATCACCATGCATTTCACCAAAACATTTCCGCAATTCAACAAAACACTGTCATCAGACTTGGCAACTGCTAATTTCTAAAGTGATTGTCCAGACCTGGGAGAACAATAAAGTGTAGCCAACACCTCACATAGAAAAATATAGAACTGAATCTGTCTGTTGTTTACATGCTGAACATCACAGGGTGACTGTACACATTGATTGCATGGAGATATTACCAGAACTTGAATGATCAAACATCAGCACTTAAGTGTTGATGGATGCACAAATCACTCTCTCAAGTTCTCAAGTTCAAAGATGAATCCACCAACTGAAAAGCAACCAATATCATGAAACACAAGAGGTTCTCAGGACAAAGAGGACGATTATGAAGAGATTTGTACAACCCAAAATAAAGTGTGGGGAGCCCTTTTGAATCTTGGAACCACACAATTCCTTGGTGAGAAGACCAATTCAAGAACATAAGTGTTTCACAATATGGCCTCAGGTGACCATCTCCAAGGTAGAAACAAGTTCAATGGAAAAATACTTCATTGTGCAGACTAACTTGATTTTCTGAAAGAATAAAATGAAATAATTCTCACATGAGTATTGAGGAATCTCTATATATTCACAACTAAAGGTAACCAAAACCAGGCGAAAAACTTTCCCTCTAAAATAAAGAGAAACAATGAAGTGCATGAGGCAAGTATTGACTTTGGCAGCCATATCGCTGAAATGGACTCCCTTGTGTTCCCAGGGCTTCATGACTTTCTGCCTGATACCTCGACACATGGCCACCCAACAAATATACCTACTTCAAAAAAATAAAAGTCTGGATGCTGCTAAAGCAATGTGGAATGACAAGCTTCCTCCAAAAAAAACTTCAATCATTCTGAGTGATTGTGCACAACATTGAGCAGCAACAGTAAGCCTGGGTATTGTGGGTCTTTTGCACTGAATCCGTATCCCTAACTACAATGCCACATAGTGGAGCAGCAATTGTAGGACATACAAACTTATTGACAGCACATTGATCATGACATTCCTACTTGGCAGCAAGGGCATCATCATAAAACTTTCAGCTTACTTTGGACGAAGAGTAAAATCCACGTCATCAGTCCTCAGGCTCTCAAGTAAATCAACCTATACATGGACATCATGTGAGGAGTTAGAGACATGTACCCTACTTTTTTCTGTAACTGTGAAAAGCCAGAAGGCATGCTCAAAGCCGCATACATACAATAGACAAATAGGAACTTAGAAATATCTGCAGACAAACAACCATAATTGAACTTGACCTGGAGCGAGTATCCAACTACTAAGCCTTGGCCATCAAAACAGATGGGATTGTGTGAGAAGAAAGAAAGAAAGGTAGATGATAGGTTGACAAAACATAAGCAAAACATACAATTTTTGCAACTGTCTTGTCACCTCTGGCAAGAATGTACCTGAGAATCCCACCAGATTCCAAGGTCAGAAACTCTCAGAGTATTGCTAACTAAGAATAATTCTCCTTCTTCAGTCATACCAATCACTCTCCTTGATCCTGCCATACCAGGACTCAAAGCATCCTGTACTGAATGTGGACTGGAGGGTCAGATGGGCAGGAAAACTACGTAGTGTCCCATGGTTGAATGCGGAATTAAGTTTCACTCTGGACATTGCATGCAAATTGAATTGAATTTGAATTCAAATTCAAATTCAAGTCCTTATATTGGATTCAAATACATTCAATAGAATTTGAATTGAATTCCAATTCAACAAACGGATTACAATTGAATTGAATTGAATTTAAATTCAATTGAAAAGAAACGGGATACAAATTGGTGGAGAAGATATTGAATATGAAGTTGAAAAAAAAAAACTTGAAGATGACACAATTTCATGTCTTTTTATTTGGGAATGGGTTACATAGAGTCTAATTCGAAACTATCCACGTGACAAGTAAAACTTAGGACTTATAAAATTTAAAGTTGTCCTACCTAAACCAACTTCCATGAATCACTCGTCATTGAAATTAGAATCACAAACATTAATCCTTCACAAACATATGCTCTATTAAGCCCTAACAACTTTGCAATGATATGTAAGCACTTCCATCTCTGTGCTGTGGGAAACAATGCTGCAGTAGAAAAGGGGCTCATGACGCCTGGCAAGATGGTGCTAGTGGACATCACAGGTGGAAACACAGGCATGGCAATAGCAATGGTGGCTAGGCACAGAGGCTACTGAGTGATCATCATCATGCCTGATTCCTGCTCTATGGAATGACGCATTCTTGTGTGCTCACTTGGTGCAGAGTTAATTCTAGCAGGTGTGTCTTCTCTCTGTCTTTTGTTGATGTGCATTCACAATTCTACACCTCCTTTGTTCTCTGTGGTTTGGGTGGTGGGGATAAATATGAAAGTTGTCAGCCACAACAAGTGATATCTTACATAGGTCTTGCAACTGTCAATTTCTAACCTGGTGAACTGCAATCCCATGAAACTTGCCCCCCTGCCAATTGTTAGACTATACCTGTCTCAAATCAAGGTTGTGATTGGGTTTGTTGATGGTGAAAACAGACTCAAAATAAGGATTTGAATATTGTTTTGAGGTGCAAGATGCCATAGTTGCAAAAACTCCCAATGCACACATGTTGAGCCAGTTCACAAACCCAGCAAGTCCTGAAGCACATTTCAGTTATACCGGTAAAGTCCTTCCTTGAAAATCTTCTTTTCTTGCAGTTCAACCTTCTAGCACCAGCCTAAACTGTCAACCAAGACATACAGATTATATATAGATCAGGACACAAGCTTCTTCTGTAATTCATGTAGTTCTTGTGATATACTAACACTTTTGCTTGGTATGCAATCGGATCTTTTGGAGGAGCTGAACTATGGGAAGCCACAGCAGGAAAGTTGGACATTTTTGTGGCCGGATGTGGGACTGGTGGTACTGTCACTGGTGCTGGTCAGTACCTGAAGAGCAAGAAACCTAGCATCCAAGTTGAGACAGTTCAACCGGCTGAAGGTGCAGTCCTATCAGGTTTTGGTTTCTTCTCATTGTGTTATTTCACCCACTATAGTTTGCAAGTCACAAGCTTATGTGATTTGGTAAAGAATGTACCAACTTGCAAGCAGTGAAGTTCATGGTGCCCTTTTTTGGTTTGCAGGGGGGAAGAAGGGCCTGCATCAGATAGAAGGAACTGGGGCTGGAATAATTTCAGAGCTCTTGGACATACCTATGCTTGATCGTATTATGACAGTGCATAGCAATGAGGGTCTTGACATGGCAAGTGAGGAAGGCCTGGTGGTTGGGATCTCCTCAGGTGCTGTATTTGCTGCTGCTCTTAAGGTGAGCCTCTTGGACCAGCCTCTTAAACCTTTTACCCATTGCATGTCATAAACTGAGGTTTCAGAAGTGTATTGTATTTTTTCCTTTCTTCAGGATTGGGCATTTCTGGTGACAAGTGTTTTGTGCTTGGAAATTGCTGTTCTAATGAAACAGATTGCTAAGGAGCCAGAGAATGCAGGCAAGTTGATTGTGGTGATATTCCCCAGTTCTGCTGAGTGTTATCTCAGCACCACTCTCTTCACAAACATCAAAGAAGAATATGAAAAATGGCCTGTGTTATGACTGCTATGCCGAAAGAAGAATCTTTGTACCATCTACAGAAAATTCATGTATTTAAAGCTTGAATGTCACCCGAATTCTCACTTACAAGTCAATATACTACTACTGCTTGTGGACCCGTTCTTACATACTCTTACGCATTTTGCATGATATAAATATTGTACGCATGTTTTTTCTATCCAGAAAAACACTGCGAAACAAAACAAGCAATTGTAAAAAAATTGTGATCTCACAAATCAACAAAACATTGCGCACCTAGAAGAAGAAGAAGAAGAAAACGCTTTTTGTTTTTCACATTCTTCTTGCAAGAACCTGTGCACACACATCTACAGAAGATAAAACACACTGGATCTAGATTTTTGGACAATCTGGATCAAGAAACAAAGGTCAGAATTGGAGAATCTAGAGAGAGAGGGGAAAAAATTCTAGAAACAGACTAGAGGGAAAGCTCTAAAGTTTCTGCTTAAGAGAAAACCCCAAGATAATCAGACAGTCTGGTAGAACTGTTGTGGCTGCTGGGTTGAGAATATTGTCCTGATCTTGATGATGTTGAGGGTGTTGAAAATTCAGACTCTGATCTCCAATCACTAAATTGTTCATACTTGGATGATTCCTCGTATGAAGAAGAGTGATATGAAGGTGGCGGAGTATAGCAAGTGCTAATTGATGAGTTGTAAGCAGCAGCAGGCTGCTCATATGCAGAGGCTGCTGTTGAGAATGAGGTTTGGTAACTTGGTTGCAAGTAGTAGGAAGAAGATTCATGCATGGGTTTTGCGTGTGAGGAGTTGTTGGTGGACTTGTCATACACTGGCTCTGAGTATGAATAAGCAAATGGTGATTCATATTCCTCATGAGAAGAAGACCTTGTGTACAAGGAGTAGGATGATTCTTGAACAGGCTTCACATATGAAGTATAGGACGAGGCATAATCTTCATGGGTAGATCTCATGTCAGAAGAATATGAGGAGTCATATACAGGTTCTGCTGTGTAGGGAGTATATGAGGATACGCAGTCTTGGTGAGAAGATTTTATAGCAGAAGAGTAGGAGAAATCATAAGCAGGTTTTGTGTATAAATCAACAGAGGATTCATATGCAGGTTTTGAGTATGAGGGAGATTCATAAGGAGATTCAAATGGAGATCGCAAGAGAGAAGAACCTTTGAAGCTTGACTGTGTTGTATAAGTAGCAGCAGAGGGATAGGCACTAGGTTGAGTGTAAGCAGTTGTCCATGGAGCATGAGGAAAGGTAATGTAGGCTGCTGCTGTCTCTTCTGCCTTTGGGGCCTCCTCTGGTGCTGCCTCTGCTGCAGGAGCAGCTGCCGGCTCCTCAGCTTTGGCCTCTTCAGCTGGAGGTGCAGCTTCTTCCGCAGGGGCTGCTGGAGCTGCAGCTTCTTCAGCTGGTGCTGGGGCTGCTGCTTCAGCGGCAGCTGGAGGAGGTGCGGCAGCAGCTGCAGCTGCTAACCTCTCCTTGCGCTCCTCTGAGAGCCACTCTGCAAACCTGTGAAATACAATGTACTTATGAGCTAAACCTTCTTTCTTCCCTCTCCCAAAATCCTTCCCAAAGTTTACTGGGTCTGGTGGCAGGATTGTGTTACCTGTACAATGCCTCTCGGTTTGTTCCAGTATTGGGAATGGAGGCAAGCATCCCAGTTTGGAAGTTGCGCTCCGAGACAGGCTCATCCAGTAGATGTTTCGCAGTATTGATCAGTCTATACAAATTAGTGGGGCTTGAGTCATCAATTGCTGTCATATGACCTTTCAGATTGTCTGTCTGCATATGCAAGCATCATATCACAAAAAACATATCATTTGATCTGAGAGAAATCATATCATTCTGCCAATCAGCCAAAACAGCATTTCATGAACTCCATAGTGACAGGTAAACTCAGTGATGAATCTTCAACAGCCTGATTGACCAGGTGTACTTTCACCAGCATCCGTACGTAAGTACCTGGAGACGGAGGTAATTGGTGCCACAATTCTGAGACTGAAAGATGGTAGAGAGGTTGTAGTCCACCATATCTGCATTCCCATAGTAGACCATGTCTACCAGAGGTGAATCACCTTTGTTTAGGAGCCAATCACGTGCACCCCATCTGGCTATCTCCTTTGCATCATATCCTGTCACATGCTGTCCAGTGCCCAGCGACAGCACTAATAGATCATTGTAATTCTGCACAAATTTGCACAAAATAGCCACATCATAAGTCTAGAAACCATGAGACACATAAAGACATAATTGTACCTACCAACCTGATCTTCTCTCCCCTCTCCTCTTGGTAATCTTTCAGATATCAGGAATTTGTAGGCATTTGTGTTTTTGAGGTAAAAATATATGGGGGACATGTCAATTTGGGATCTCGTAACACTTGAAGCAATCCAGGAGTTAATAGTTCAGAATTTCTGACCGTGTATTCCACTCTTCCAGAAAAACGGCCACCTGATTGCACCTCCTTAATTGCCTGTGTGATTGCCACATAAGTCTGCAGTTTACACAAAACACACATTGGTCTATTAATACCGAAAGCAGTTTTTGCTGTTTCTTGGTATAACACATTCAGATGTTGGTCCTGAAACCATCAGTGGGCAACAAAGACAAGGAAGCTCTCTTGTCTTTAACATTATGTAAGGAGGACAAATTAAGGCTGTCATGTCTGGAGAATAAAAGACTTGATGCAAAAGGATTGAGAAAGGAGGAGCTTTTAGTTGGGGGCTTTTTTTTCAACAAGGAAGAAACTCCTTTTGTCAACAGTTTTTTGGGAGTAGCGTCAAAAGAGAAGACAGAAAAAAACAAACCGGATTGCTGACAGCAACACCACCATCAATCATGTTGTACTCCCGTGAACCACCTGTTGCATCTGTGAGAGTGAACTGCACCGGTGGCAGAAATGTTGGAGCTGCTGATGTAGCTCGGCATACCTTCTTCATTGGAGGATTTTCTAGAGGATCTGAACTTGCCTGTGAAAAACCAAAAAAACTGCATAAGGTTCCAAACTAACTGCAATGAAACCCTTTGTAATCTCCTTTCCAAAATTGCACAAGAATTGCGTTTTGTTCAAGCTAGGTCAATTTGCAATTGTCATGGAAACAATCTGTTGTTGCTACAAGCACAAACTGCAAGAGAAAAAGATCCATGCAGTGCAAAGTGCAACTGCAAGATCAATGGGATGGAGCAAGGGAAAATCAGGCACACATGCACACATGCACACACCCACCCGCCATGATGAGAAAAACACAGGTTGTTGCAGTTTGGTGTCAAAAGCAGGAATGAGGACGGATGTGAGAGATGCATCCAGAAGTGGGTCACTTGCAAAGTACTTGTTCAGGACCTTCTCCAAACCTTTTGCTTTGTATTTGGGTCCATTTAGTGCCGTGAAATTCATTCGTGTTTGACTAAATGGTCCTCTGTATAGAGTACAAACAAACCAAGCCCACCCACACATCCCCACAGAATCATCAGCTCCTCAAAAATCCAAAAGCTTGCAAAAGAAAAAATAAATTTGTTTAAGGAACTCAGAAAGGATTTGAACACTCGTGACTCAAGAATTGAATTTTCCACAACTCACTGTAGTAAGAATTGTTCTGCCATTGAAAGACAGATTACTGCAAGGATCAATCAAGAGCAAATTGTTCGGGCACTGAAGTTGGCCAGGATGAAGATTGTTCATTGTTCTTGTTGATGCTGGAGAGATGACTGCGAGAGGATGGAGATGCAAATTTAGGTCATGGGTGGATCATGCAACAAAAAAAATTTAGGAGTAGGAGGAGAAGGATCTCAGGAGCTGATGATCACACGAATGACATCATGATGATGATGATGATTTTACCTTGCCTGAGGGAAGACTCTTCCTGCATACCATAGATAGAATTCGACTACATCCTTTGCACTGCAAAGAGGTCTCTTGCTGTCATTACCCGGAGCAGCAAGCATGGCGGTGATCAATCCTCCTGTGCTGGTCCCTGCTATCATATCAAAATAATCCACAAGTCTAACATCTGGCCCATCCAATCTCTGCACCACCCAGAAAAAGGATTAGTATATTACACTCTGCCACCAGTAAACTTTTTCTTGTTGTTGTTCTCAAAGTGTTTCATCTTCTTAATTTCTGTGACTAGCAGGCTCAAACACTGCAAGCAATTGACCAGCTCCACAGATGTGAGATTTGTGCTTCTGTAGACAGCTTCAGCAAATCTCCAGCCAGAATCTGCAAAGAGTTGGAAACATGGAAACATGCCAGAAGAAGAGCCTTGTGCACTCAACCACTCAATCTTAATAAAAAATGGATCAGGGGACCCATGAGAATGAAATTAGATTGTCCAGAATGAAGAATTTTGTCAGCAAGATATAATCCTGTTTGGAAAAATCAAGGAAGCCTAAAAGATCATGGATCCTCGACCCGCTCATTAGATTTGGTTTGACGCTTCTGGGTATAAGCATCTTGATCGCGAAGACCCAAAAGCTCGAATCAAGTTTTCTACAATAGAGTCGAGTTCTCAGATGCTACAAACATTCGACTCACCAAGAATCATCGAGTTCGTTCTCTACAAAAATTTATCTGCTTACAACAACCTATCTGCACGAGGAATCGCATCTCTCTACAATCAAAAATCGACTTACAACAACCGGCGCGAGATGGCGGATGGGATCGATTGATCGATTGATCGATTATGATTTTACCTGCAATTTGGCCTCAAGCTCGTGGAGAATAGTAGCAGGTATGAGACCACGCACTCCACCACCATCGATACTCAGAATGGTAATCCTCTTCCCGGCACTTCCCTTGGGACGCTCTCCCATGAAAGCACTTGCCATGGGAGCTACTACAGCTACCCCGGTCAGTCCTCCAACCCACACAAAACCAAACCAACAACAACAAGCGGAAAACAACAACTCTAGAACTACCACACCCGAATCCAAAAGCTTGCAGAGCCGTGAACACACAGAGATGGCACAATAGAGATTGCTTTCAGATGGTACAACGAGATCTGGGTCAGTAATGCGAGGGCTTGCAGGGTGGGGAATCACACCGCTGATCTCTTCAATACATCATCACCATTAGAACTCAGAATTCGAGCTTGTTGATGCCCCAGAGACAGGCAAAAACAGAAAACCCCCCAAAAAAAATTTTAAAAAAATCCAAGAACGCAGGAGCTTCTTCTGGACTTAGCAAATTCTCAAAACAATAATACAAGTGAGGATTGTTCGAGGACTGTTGAGGACGTTCAAGGGGATTCAATACAACTGTAGTAGACCGGAACTCCTGGCGACTAGTCTGCGACTCACAGGCTGCTTAATTAAGATGCTGCAACGAGACAAAAAAGCTGCAACGACTGATTCAAGCCCCGAAGTCGTAGTAGAGTGATCGAAAACGTCCCCGAATAGAAAATCCCCGAAAAAAAAAACGACCAGCAGCACGCCGTCCATCCATCACCACCGTCCTGGGCTCCTTCCTTCCTTTTTGTGTCTCGGGTTTCCCGTTGACAAACGCAAAAGCCCCGTTTTCTTCCTCTTCCTCCTTTCCCTCCCTCCTTTCTTGTCCTTTTCCACCACCACACATCAACGACGACGACATCACTCAGGAGCTTTGTTTTGTAACAAAACAAGTACACAAGATCATCATGATTTGTGTATAATTTGGCTCTTTCCTCTTGTGGATAGGTTGCCATTGTGGCTACAACACAAAATTAGGAGGGGAAAAAAAGAAAAAAGAAAAAAAGACTTCACCATCTTCATCCCTGTTTTCTTTGTTGCACACAAATTTTACCCATTGATTTTTCTGCTAATTAATTGCAACAGCAACAAACACCAACTTTGCTACAACAAAAGTTTTGTTGCAACAAAACAATTAATTACACATGAGTGAATGAGTGAGTGAGTGTGTCGTTAATTTTGGGTTTTTTTGGTTTTTGAGACTAGAATTATCTTCATTCCAATTCAATTCTTGCACTTAATATTCACCCATTGATTTTTCTGCTAATTAGATTGCAACTAAACCCTACCAATGTCAACTTTGTTATTACAACAAAACACATCAACATCGGTCCAATTTGGTTTTTTGGGTTTGGGTTGCACATAAATTAAAGTAAGAGAGAGTTTTGATATGCTGATGATAGTTGGGAGAGTTTTTAAGAATTTTGTCACACTTGGGGGTATTTTAGCATTGGGTAAATTAAACTTGTATAATACTTAAACATGTCCATCTTTCAGGTCCAAATAAACATAAAATATTTGCGCATTTGGGTTTAGTAGCCCTTTAGAATTCTTGATTACTCTCTTGCACATAAATTGATAAGTAGAGACATCTACTATGTTGATTCCAAAGTTGATTAAGGATTTTCTCTTAGCTAACTGAAAGAGAGTTCATGATGGCCCCTGATGACACCTAAAGAGCTAGCTTTATTTTTAATAGTGTATTTTGACATCACATTACAGGATGAAATTTTTTGTCCATTTTTTGAATGGGCTTTACAATCTTCAAAAAATCTTTGAAATGATTCAATTTTGATTTTTTGTTTGATGGAAATCTTCATTTTCCTTGCCTTGTACATTAACTTGGAAGCTGATAAGTGTGATGATGGTTAGAGATTCAAACCCTTCAACTATGATTAGGCTTTTTTGACAACTTGATAACAATACTTTTATTTCCAACTATTTGTGTTGAATTATGTGTAGGGTAAAGCTGGAGGCTGAAGGACTTACAAAGTGTAAAGACCTAAGCCAATTTTTACTCTTCATTTGTTCTGGTGATACTTTGTGGATACCCTTTGGGTATCTCAAGACAAAAATGGAATTGAAGGTTTAACCCACACGAGCAGGCATTACATTTTTCAAAATGCCCACCCTTTGCAGAGGAAAAATTTTGGCGATTAAAATGCCCTCCAACTACTCTAGGAAAACCAACCCATGTCTTTATATAATTGTGTTGTTTAGCTTTTACAAATTCTTATAACCAAAAATGTTTAGGTTGCTGAAAAAATTTGTTATGTAATGATGTCATGGTGAGAAAATATCATTAAAAATGTGGAAAGCGAAAACGGTAAAGCTTCCAAGAGAGAGCACAAATAAAACAAAAAGTAACACCAATCAAACAAAGCAAGTTAGCATACCTTTTGTGCTTTGGTAGGCACAAAAAACAATGCCAGGTTGCCAAAGGAGTCAAGTGCTCTAGGTTCTTCTACAACCACACAAATAAATTGAAATCAGAACCGAGGAAATTCAATAGGCCCAACAAACAGTTTAGAGAGGAACCCATAATGTTCTCAATTAGACATTAAGAAAAAACATTACTTTTGGTTTGATGAGTCTTCAAAGCATATTTTATTCACCACGTGGTAATCTCCAACTGCATTGAGTTGGAGAGCAAAGAAGCATATCCCAACATAATATGGTTGTGGTGAAACTAGGTGGGAATATAATGCAAAAACAAAAGGGAATTGAATGAATGAGTGCCCAACTAAAAACCTAGTTCTACAACCATATAGGTAGGTATATACATAGAACCCACCAACCCCACAAGGAAGGCAATCACTCACTCATGCCTCTACCTATATAAGCATAGGGAAAAAGGTTTGAAAGTTTCGATCACAACAATTCCAAAACTAGAAGCATCAAAATAGCCTTGTATACACTTTTTACTCAAATTCAAAGGAACCATGAAAAATGATTGTGCAAGTGTATTGTCCACAAAGGCAAGGAGTTTTCATGAGTGCAAGGGCTTGATCATATGGGAAAGAAGAACTACATTAGGTTAATTAATTAATCAATTAATTCCCCCAAAAAAAATATTTTGAAGAATTTTCTACCACCCAAAGGAATCCAAATTGAGTTTACTATTGATTGTCAAATGAATTCCTATTGCACAAAATTTATCCCAAATTTGAAAGCAAGGACCCCGTGATCCACATATTGAATTGTTTGGCAAACGGTCAGGTCAAAAAATTGACCACATTCAATCTTATAATTTTGAAGACTTCTTTTCAAATTTAAGAATGGAAAGGATGTCAGTCCACAAGAATGATACATAAACCCATTTGACATTGTGGATTTGCCACACACAAGCACCACAGAAAAGCACCTGTGACATCATAGAAACAACAAAACTAATGTATAGTAGGAGTAGTTGGTGGAGCCACAACAAGCTCACAAGATGAGCACATAGGAGCCAAGGTGATTTGATTCCTAGGTTTTGTTTTAAGGAGTTTTGTTCTCTTTTGTTATGCCTTTCCCTTGTTTTTGTTGAAAAGGCTTCACATCGGATCCATGTAGTCTCTTGAAAAACCTAATGCCCATCGAGGGGTTTAGTGCATGGGTGAACCCCCAAAATGATATTTGCCCATAGTTGTTAATGTAGTCAGTACAAGTTTGCTGCAAAAAAATTTCTTCACTCTGCCCTTTGCCCCATTTTGTTTTTTCACCTTTGCATTCTCACACATGTTTTGGGTCCATGTCATACAAGTTTGGGGCATGTTATGAGTGCTAGGGGTATGTAACATGTTACTTACTGTGTTATGTGACACTCGGTCCATTCTACCTGGCATGTTATATCCATGCCCCCATGGTACTTGTAACATGGGAGGTTATGGGTGCACAATGTGACAAGGTGAAAAAAAAATGGGGGCAAAAGGCAGACTTGAGAGGGAAAAAATTTGCATTAACAACTATGGGCAAATATGATGTTAGGGTTTTTGAACTAGGTATTGCCTGATGGTGTTCAAGAAGCTACCAAGTACATGAAATGAGCATGAACATGTGGCATGTTGAATTCTGGGTACAAACTACAAACATGTTCCAACAACCCTATTCACTCTTCAAAGTGCATGAAAGTTATGACCCATATCCACAATTGAAACCCTTTTGTCAGCTGCTCCAGTGATTTATCAATCATACCTAATTTTCATGTGTACTTGTTGCTGAACCAGGCTAGGTACTTGCCTCTGCCATTTTTCAAATTTTTGACCTGTGAGAAAAGTATTTGTCAAAAATAATTAATTGGTGTCTAACCAAGATAGGTATTAGAGATATCCGTAAAGTCAGGAAAAGACAGCATCAGTACCCTGAGTTTCACCCTGTCTTTTTTTTTTTTCATTGAGCGCCTCCGCTGCTGCTACATAGCTTTTCACTGCTCCTACCTGTACAAGTACTATAATTCCTCTCGAACCTCATGCATTAAATGCTGAGATTCAGGATTTCGTAGTGGGTTTCAGCATTTCATGCTGAGATTTAATAAAATTTCCTTACTTTACAGATGCCACTAAAAGAGGGGTTAGGGGGTGAAAGGAGGTCCAAAGACAGGGTGAAGACAAGGTGAATATAAAGATATCTTTATTATGTTTGATAGTATCCAAATGTTGCACATAGCCTACCTGTTCAAGTTCTAAGGGGGATTTTGGCGAAATTTTAAGAAATCAGTTGTACCCATAGTTGAATAGCAAGTTCATCAGGTCTCTACTATATAAGTATTTAATTTTGAAATTTCCATTTTGACAAATAGAATATTCTCAAATATTTCAAAAGATGCTTCATTTTCCTTCACACACACAAAAAAATTCTTTGAGAAATTATTTTTTTGAAAATATCAACATGTCTAAATGAAAGTTTTACTCCTCTACATCCTTGTCTATATCATGTCATGTAAAGACTAGATGGAGACTTAAATCAGCCTACTAATGTATTTCATTTTAAGGTGTCTCCAAAGTTGCCAATTGTTCCAAGTTGGTTGCAATGGATCAATCAAATGGGTAGACCAATCCATCACTACAACTTGTAGATGTAACTTCCAATGAATGGAAGTATCATCCTTTTGCAAAAGTGGGCTCTACACAATCTCTTTAAAAGTAAGATGTGGTGCAATCAATTTTGTTGCTTGTTTGACATGACTAGTTCTTGGGAACATAAGAAGTATATATCCTTCCAATGATGACCTTTTGGCCCACATTCACAAGATGTGGTTCACTTTGTGCTTTTAGCCTAGAGGGGGGGTGGGTGGGAGAATTTGTATACTCTAGCTTAGCCTACATGAGGTCATATGAAATTAACAACAATTTGTTGTGAAGCCAATGTGTCACCAAATGAAGAGGAAAAAGTTTCTAAGGTAGGGTTAACAAGAGCTTCTAAATAGAATGTACCCATTACAATCTATATAAATAGAGGCATCTAAGTATGATGGAAACTGAAGGGAATTTGCTTTTGTCTTCTTCCAAAGTGTCCAAGCTATTGTAAAGCCCAGGCAGAAATTTTCTAGTGAATCTGGAGCCTGGAGGGCACATTGTCAACTGGAATTTTTCCTCAGCACGAGGGATGGGCATTTGGTCTAGCAAGCTTGTCCACATCCACCTATTCCCCTCCAAAATTGCAATGGAAATAATGGGCAAAAATGCAACAAACAGTTCAAGGGTCAAGCATATTGGCCTCCACCATGGGCTGATTGAATTCCTCAACACATTTCATATGTAGCATGGTATGAGAAATTATCAAGAGTGGAAAACTTTTGTGCATACATCACAACAACTAGCTACAAGAGTTGGTTCAAGCAATTGTGCATTTTGTTTTTCAAGAATGAAATTGAACTGAAACAACATTCATCTTCAACAAAACCCAAAACATGAATCATAACAACCTCTATCGGCTTGACATATCTTGAAAATGGATGAGACAACAACTATGATGCATTGAAGCAACAATTGTGATGCACTGATGACTTGCCAAATAGCATAAAGGGGTTTATAATGGTGGGATTAACCTTGTATTTGATTATTACATGAATTCAACAAGGATTAATCTAGCTCCATGAAACTAATGCATGGGTGGATCATTTTGGACTTACAAGTTCATAAACAATTCATACAAAGACTTGCATTCCAGCCATTGAATGACCATGTGCAAGAATATGGAACAAGGTTTTCACTTAACCCATTTTCCAATTTGCTTCACTACAACACAATGCACTTGTTCCATAACTGACATCAAACCCTCTACCCATGGCAATTTGGCTACCCACTCAATTTGAAACTTCCAAATATTATCATATGATTTTTTGGCTTCATTCCATCCACCTCCATTACAAGCAATCATGTCCATTCCAACCCATGTGTTTGCAACTTCTATCCAAATCAACTATTTTTGTGATTTTAAATATGACTATCCTTCAAAACACTTGGTAAAAACGACTTGTAGTCACATAGACAACTACAAAGTGGTTTATAATTGCATATGCAACTTATACTTGCGACTAATGTTGATTTGGATAAAAATGAAAATGAAAAATACATTTATAGCATCCATTTTTAATGGCATCTCAAAATAAATAGTTGTTTCTATAATTTTGAAGGTGGTTCATAGGCCATTGGACACCATGTGGCATCTTTTCAATTTCATTTGTGACTATAAATCCTAGTCGCAAATGCACATGTAATTAAATGTGAAAAAAAAAGAGTTGGCCAATGAAATTGTTGGATTTAATGGTCTAATTGTTTTCCCTTAACTTTCTTCCGTGAACTTAACCATTAAATGTGTAGTAAGGTTTGGTGGGTTTGTGAAAATTTCAAAGGCCCCATGGCAATTAATGGTAGAAATAGGGCTAGGTAGTAGGTAATATAATGTGGATAAATAGTAGGTATTTTATGATGTTGATATGTCATAGTTTTTTTTTTAATAATTAATTAATTAGGTATGCTAAATTATAAGTAGTAGGTATTAGGTAGTATGTAAGTAAGTTAATTGATAGTAGGTATTTAATCATGTTGATATATGTGATTTTTTTGAATTAAATTCTATATTAAGTAGGCAATGTTATTAATGTATTGAATAGGCTAGGTAATAGGAATAACTTATGACCCATTTATAAACATTATATAGTGAATAAGTTATATATCATACATCCAAATTACATTTTGTTGGTACAATTATGATCTACTATAAAAAAAATTGTATAATACAATTTTTCAAATCAAATAGAGGTCTAAAATGTGAGAAAACATAATTTTTTTTTTACATGAATTTTTTATCATAATTTTAAATAAAAATTAAGATATTATATATGTAAATATAATAAAATTTATAGTTTCATAAAATAAATTAATTTTATGGAATTAATAAATATTTAAAAATTAAAATTGATTATCTAGATTAATATTTTATATCAGAAATAATATAATTAATAAAAGAGATTTTATTATATTTTGTT
>Ga0209611_10007747_pt1 | contig 17109 bp, 8 predicted proteins | sample S1TSphgellanicum_3_FD_187693 | JGI IMG/M metagenome (GOLD analysis project Ga0209611, IMG submission 187693) | Host-associated microbial communities from peat moss isolated from Minnesota, USA - S1T2_Fc - Sphagnum magellanicum MG (SPAdes) (version 2) | ecosystem: Host-associated > Plants > Peat...
CCAGCATTCCCTTGGGTGTCCCCTCCAGCTTCACAATCTTGTAAGACAAATCCCTCACCTCAAGCTCGTAGCTCTTGTTCCGTGAAGGCGACGGCGACGGCAAGCCAACTGCGATCTGGGACGCCTTAACGTACGGATACAACCTTCCGGAACTCTTAGGTACTCCAGTACACTCTCCAGTACAACAACACACTACCTTACTCCGAGTGACGTTTGTAATCGGCGCTTTCCTTGTGTCCATCTCCCGAAACGTTCCCAAGCATGCCATCCAGCTATGGATAATCAAACTCAGCTCACCTAATCCCTTAATCCCCAACACTACAAAACTTCAACAAACTTAAATGGACCGACCTGCAGCTACTTGAAACCTGAGAACAGAATTAGTATTCACATCCCACTGTCAAGCTAGCTTGCAGAACGGCACGCAGCCAGCTCTCGCGAAAAGCTTTCATGACAACAATGTGGACCACAATGCACATACAGACATACAATGCGGTTGGTGAAAACAATCATCCCCAAAAAAAAAATGGAGAACACAAGAGACAAAAAACAACGCAAGCACTTGTAGCTGCTGCTAGCTGCAGCTGAAGAAACTCAAAATCATAACTGATCTCTCCTGAAACAGCAGCAGGAAGTTACTGAGATCTCCAGGAGCTAATATTGTGCACACGTCTATGCGATTCATCAACGACTGCATGACACACAACATTCAACAAATCGACAATGCCCGATATCTCGAAGCCAAATCATAAGAGGTGGGTGTTGTTGCAAAAAGTCGTGCTCCAAATTCTGTTTAGTCAGTAGTATAAAATGTTTCTCAAATTTGGTTCTAAAAACAGACGCTAATTACTGTGTAGGGACGAATAAGTTGGTGGCAAGGTACGGTTGCACGTCCTTTCTGCAAACTTTCCATCACATCTTGTCTGTCACACTGCCTCCTGCCCAATGGCCCATAAGCCAGGTTACACTACGTTGACTTGTAAGAATGGGTATTCATGACTGTGTTGGGTATGGTTTAGGGAGCAACCCAAAGTTCACATTAAAGACTCATTCAGTGTGGCGGAGACTTGAGACCTGCGCTTTTATATTTAGAATGACAGGTCCCAACAACATTTTGCCCAACTGCCAACTGGTGATAAATTGTAATCTTGTAGTTACCAGTGTTGGTCGGTTCTTCCATTTGAAGAGAACCTCTTGTACTAGTTTTGACACAATAGCTAGAATTGACACAAAACGATATCAATAGCCTTATTAATAAAATCAAAGGTTTCTTGTAATGATAAATGGTAGTAAAATCTGCAGGGGTTGCAAGAGCATATAATAATTTTTTTGTTCAAGGTCAATGCAATGATTAAAAAGAAAAGGCCAAAAACAACACACTATATATTGTTACTGATCATAATTCAAAAAAATACATCATAACCAAATGCATTATAGAAAATGAAAATGCATATAATGCTATGTAATATTTGTTTTACCTGCTTCAAAAGTAATTGCTCTCCCGTGGGTAAGGGTAAACTCAACTGTATACTAGCTGAGTAGAGTAAAGATAGGGTAATTCAGAGTATACTAGCTGAGTAGAGTAAAGATAGGGTAATTCAGAAAGATTTTCCATTCAGGTGGAATAATGAAAAAGGTAACAAATTTTTGACAAGCCAGGTAGGTTATGTATTTACTCTGTGAAATACACATAAGCATATCAGGGTAAGAGACTTAGGTGCCCAACACTAGTAGATATGAAAATAGGGGAATCCAGATTTTGAAGCTACTCATCAAAAAATTAATCAAATGAAGAACTCAAATGCCCTTGATATTCATTGATTTTGCTGTAACTCTAACTGCCCTTGGCCCCTTCTCTCTGCCCTCAGAAAAGACTATTGATTTTAACCCACCACAAATCTCGGAATATGACAGCAAGTAAATAGCTAAACCCACAATATGTTATGTGCCATTTAAAGTATGATGTAAAATAATATTACCAAGTTCTTTCCATCTTTCCAATCTAATGTTTTAAGGTCAGGTCACATGTAAGCTGCTTAGTTATTATTTTTTGGAGGTTTGCTAGTCAACCTATTAGAAAATAGTAAAAGAGATAGTAACTTAGCTTTGGTATGTGCAACTAGGTCAGAATCCCATCACAAATAGTAAACCATGTGTAAAGAACCCCTAGTAGACCAAATGATAAAACTTGTAATAAATAAACTAACTAGTAATGACTAGTTTCATGGCTGCCGCCTCATGTGAGTGAATATGCAAAAAGTTGAACTGCTCAAATCCAATGGGTCTCAGGTGAGATGCGTTTTTCCCTTTGTGCTCTTGTGACCTTGAGCTCTATGCACCTTTTAACACTTAACTTTTAGCAACATGTGCATCCCACAACACATTGGGTTAGCTGAAATCTTTTTGCATTTTAAAGATTTGATTCACTACCTAAGTTAGATTCGTTAAAATGAGTTAAGACTTAATCTAATGTGGACCCTCTCATAAAAGCCAACTCCCAAAACAATTCTAAGTTGCCAAAAAGAACATGTCATTAATTAATCATCACCTTAAGGAGATCAATGTCCGCATAGATGTTTTTAAACATTTTGCCATGTTGTCACCATAAGCTATTTGGGATTAATTAGTTCCCGACTTTGGTCTAGTTTGTGTTGAGTTCTACGGCTTGTCACAAGAGAAATCTTAAGCATCATTTGTGCTTGATTCCACCATCATTTGTGATGATTTTTTACACCCATTAGGGTCATTCCCCCTCTTGGAACACCCCAACCTTATGGGGTTTTACTTGAATCCATGTCTAAGTTTCATTTCAACAACCTTAGCTATCACACCAAGAATAGGCTATTAAACTAGCCAATAGATAATGATGAACCAAAATTCTATGGTTTAGACCTTTTTTTATTGGGACATGGGTCGTGATTCCATGCACTAGAAACTTTGCCTTCACAAGCTCATTTTCATTTCATAAGCATGTCATTCGTTTCACACACATCATTACCCCAATCTCAAAGTCCATTTTGTTAGTTGTTATCATCTCAGTTTAACCTTCCACTTCATTTTTCCATGGATTAGCATTTTGAACAACTTGACCATCCAAATCATTTTGAGTTTGGACATGCATATTTCCTTCAAGCTCAATGTTTTAGGATTTTCAAGCTATCACTCTCCTTTTTGAAGGGTGATGCCCCTATCAATACAAATAGTTGAATTTGGGACCAATAATAAGCTTTTGCTTTTTTGTGTGTTTTCTTGCATTCCACCTCATGCCCTTTTTCTAACTCAAACCTTTCCACCTTTTCAAACATATGGTCTAAATGAGTGGGTTTCACCCATGTTGCTTTTGGGTGGCATCCTTTCCACTTGACTAGATATTACTTGCCCAAATGTTTAGTTTGTTTTACATCCATGATGCATTCAACATCTCTTGCGACCCTATGTTCAATGAGGTCAAAACATGGGTTTTAAGCTTGTTTCTTATTTAGTCTCCTCTTGTCTTGGTTAAACAATTTCAATTTAAACGCATGGAAGGTTGAATGTGCCACAAAAGTTGTTGGCAACAACAATGTATAAACATTAGGGTCAAGTTTATAACACACCTTGTAAAACTTGATGTATTTCAATAAGAACCAACTTGCCAAGGCTTTGGGCATCTTAAAATCTTGAATGTTAAACCACAAAAGGTCATCAATCTTGAATTCAATATGTTTGCCAATCTTATTGGCTTGTTTTTCATAACTTGCCCATGTCTTCCCAAAAGTTTTTTAGCTTGTGTTTTTATCTCTTTTGTTCTCTTACCATCTCTTTGACATTTTTACCTCTTTCATGATGGTCTCCTCCCATATTTAGAATGGTTAAGTTCATGGGTTGTCTTGTTTTAACTTTTAAGGCCAATTCAAAAGGACTTATTTTCATGGTGAAATGTACATTATGCCAAAAGGTAACATCTAAAGTTCCATGCATGACTAGAAACCTTAATCATACATGCCTTAATACTAACTAGATGATTGTGTAATCAATTTAGATTCATCAATTGTGCCATTTAGTCGTAAAATGACAAAAATCATTTATCCCATTCCATGCCATTTTCATGTTTATAATCATGGATGTATGATCATAATCTTGGAAGATTGTGAGATCATGGTTATTGAATTCCATAATTTGAAATCAAATAATAATCATGGAAGATGCATCCAATGATTAATATTTAATTTTAAAATATAAATAATTAAAATTTTATTGCCATGTGACAGTTTAGGCTAAATTCAAAAAAATATTATTTGCTTATCAATTGCCATGTGACAACCAAGCTTAGGAATCTTATATTAAGCCTCTTAAGCTACAAAATTTAAGTTAAATGACCTAGCCTAAGCCACCTAGATTAAAAACAAACCTAAAGTAGGTTAAGTAAGTTACATAAATAAAAAGCCTAGCAGTAATCTTAGGTTGTACGTGTGAGGATTTGAAACCTTCACCTTCATTTTAAGGGTTCAAATCATTAACCATCACATCATTTTATTTTTATTCTAACATTATTAATCACCAAAAAGTTACAAACATTAACACATTTAAACCTAAGTTAACCTAGGCCACCTTAAGTTAACCAAAGCCTCCTTAGGGAGTTGTAAGCTAATATAGTATAACATAAGGTTACTTAGATTAAATTATGTTAAACTTAGAGGCTAAACATAGAATTTAAACTTAAAAGTTAAACCTAACTTTAAGTTAGTTAGTGAGAATAAAACAAACTAGGATGAACATTTACATAATGTATTATTCTCCCATAGAACAACTTACAAGGTACCCATATGATATACTCCATATTAATTAGTCTATGGACCACATATTTTAATGTTCACTAAATATGTATTATTGGCCTTTAGTGGGGATCACATTGATGCAAATATTTGTTAGGGTACTCATTACCAAACTAATAGATCATATGAAAAAACTAAAAATGACAAACGTATTACAAGCACAAGAAACCACTAGTAATCAACAATGGAATCATGCATTTTAAAATCGACAAAGGTATCCAAAAAAAAAATTTACACAATTTGGGGATCAAGTGTTGTGGTTCCCAAAAGGATAAAAAACACATCTTGGAAAATTCACTAGAAAGTGGTTTGGTCTGTACAAAATAAAAATATATTTACCAACTAATATGATTCTTTTAATCATAATGGACAAGTTTGATCCAAACCTTGTACTTGTCAATGTGAACAAATTAAAACATTACCAGTTCTTGGATGATGAAACATAAAATGTAAAAGGTGTAATGAACACCACTTTCACATGACGAATGCATTTCATTCATATGGATGTTCATCCATGATTCATAATTAACTTTTAGCTCATTCTTAGTTAACTTCTAGTTCACTATTAGTTAATTCTCAATTCATTATATTAATTAACTTCAAGTTCATTTTTAATTAATTCATGGTTTACTTCTAGTTAATTGTCCATAATTTATTTTTAATTTACTCTCAATTAACTTTTGGTCAACTCATAGTTAAATCTTAGTTCATTCTTAGTTAAATCTTTATTAACTTGTAGTTCATTTATAATTAGGAAATATTTTAAAAAGCATCCTTAGTTGATGGGCACATGAAAACTTCCATGGATACTTCCTTGAACTAGGTCCCCAAACACTACTAGAAATCTTGTCATTTGCAACCAGTCACTATGCAATTGGCATGCAACTAGTTGTCGTTTGTAACTACAAATTTGGTATTGTATAATTTTTGGGCCATATGGTTGTGTGTGCAACTAACATGCAACTAAATGTGTACAACATGGACACGTGTCATAAAAATAATGGCCTAAACATATACATATTTAAATAATATATTTAATATATATAGGTTATATATAATAATATTATGTACCTCTAGTACTAAGGTTAACCCCATGCTAACTTAGGCTAACTTAAACTAACCTAGGTTAAATAAATAAAAAAGTTAAACTAACCATGGCTAAATTTATTAGATTAAACCGATTATGGCTAAATTAAATTAATTATGGCTCTATTAAGTTAGGCCAAATTAATTATGGTTGAATCAAGTTAGGCTAAATTAAATTAAACTATATTAATTATGGTTAAACTAAATTATGTTAAATTAAACTAAGCTAAAATAAATATGGCTAAATAAAGTTAGGCCAAACTAATTATGGCTAAATTAAGTTAAGTAATAATAGTTATGGCTAAACTAAATTAAGCTAAAATTGACAATGGTTAAATTAAATTAAGTTAAACTAAATTATGTTAAATTAAATTAAACTAAAACATGGTTTAAATATGTTTGACTTTATTTTATTTTGGAATATTTTTTCAGAAAATGTACATTTGATTAAATAAAAAATTATTCAAAATCAATTAATATGATAATATTGAAATTTTATTATAAATAATCATAATTATTAATTAAGTGTTTATTATAATTATAGTGATAATCAATTATATATATATAATCAATAGGTATTATATATTTAAATTTAATTATTTATGTTAAAATATTAATGTAAATAGGCTACACTAATTAACCTACAAGTATACAAACGTCCTAAGCAATTATTAATTTAAACTAGATAATAATATCAAAATCATATTTTCATTAAATAATCATAATTACTAAATATCCTATAATCACCTTTGAAGTGCAAAAGAAAAGGAGTAATGAAAAACTAACAAGAAGAAAAATAAGAAAAATAAGCTTTCCAAGTTATAAAACATTTTGTTTTTTGTTTTTTTTCTTAGGACCCCTCCTACTTTCAAAGCTCATAACTTTCTTATTTCTTATTCATTTTAAACGATTTAAAATGCTGTAGGAGCACCATCTGAATTCCTACAAATCAAATTTGAACTCTAATAGCAAAAAAACAACATAAAATGAACTTTCTAGGTGTTTAAGAACCGGCCTTAATAAAAAAAATTTTGAGTTTTTTGACCCCCTTTACTTTGGGGGGCCCTAATTTTTTCATTTCTAATCTTTTTCAACGATTTTTAGTGTCTTAGATGCGCCAAGAGGAGGGCTTGAAGTTTTGTTTAAACACCAAAAGCAACAGAGCCCTCCCCTGGCTGTTATACTTTAATACAGTAGTTGCATCTAATGTGCAACTAGGTTGGTCCATGAGGTTTGCAATGGAATGTTTTAACCCATATCCTTTGGCTTCCAATTTTATTTGGCTCGGTATATAATTAGGAGCAATAGTTATGTTGAAACCAAATACCAAGTGCCATTGGGCATGAGTGAATGAAAAAAGCTTGACCTTTATGAAATGGTCAAACTTGAAAATAAAATTGGATTATTCTAAACCTATTTATATAACCTAGACCTAGCTATTTTTCAATCTACTTACATACCTAAATAAACCTACTTACTTAATAGGGTTTAATTATTATCTACCTACCTAGGAACTGCGTGTCAACATGTTATTAGCCATAAATTAAATGATTTAGATTTCATTAATTAATATTTAAATTTTTTAAAATAGGTGGGCTTTGATTGCCACGTGTCACCATATAATTGGTGTTAAAATATTAAACACGTGTCAAATGGTCAATGAACGTTCCATGGTGTGCCACGTGTCATCATCCTAGTGGCAAAAACTTTAATGATTAAAATTAATCCAATGAATTTTTGATTTTGAAAACACAAAAAAATTAAATAATGACAAGTGTCCACAAGCTAGTTGTCTAATTTTTAAACATGTGTCATATTTTGATTAGTTGTATGTAGTTGCAAGGAAGTTGCACATAAGGTGCAACTACATTGGATTGGTATGTATGTATGAACATATATACTAACACCGTATATACATGTTGCATACGTAATGTCGCATGCAACTGCATGTCCTATGCAACTTGTCTTATGCAAGTACACAAATTTGTAGTTGCATGTGTCGTATGCAACTGAATTAGTTACATGATTAGTTACATGCGATAGTTGCAAAACCCAAAATTTCTAATAGTGCAATGAATTTCAATTGGTGCTAGAAACCACCTCTACATAGGTACTTGCTATCTAATTTTTCTTTTGAAATAAAGTTGCATTTTCTTCCTCCCTTGTTTATTCTTATGAATTGCTTCCAATGTAACTTAATTCAACTATGACATTGTCTATGAGCAGGAGGTGGGCTTGACCTCTAGGCCTTCTACACAATTGGAGGTAATAAGTGTAACTAGAAACAAGGAGATTTTCGAGGTCTAGATGGAGCATAAGATTAAGATAGTCGAAGCGTTAGAGAGGCATAAGATTCATCTTAAGGCCAAGGCTCAAATGAAAATACGTTTCTGTTGCATGATATCCATGTTAGTTATGAAGCTAGCCTTCAAGATTGATGTGCTCAAGATGGAATAGGCATTCCAAATGGGCTATCGAAAAGGCAAAAAAGTTTTCTATGTCTTTCCCACAAACTAGTAAGGGGAGGAGGCATTTGTTGTAGATCACATCCATGAATGGGACGATCATATGAATGCATCATTTGAGGAGGGGTTGAACTCGAATGAAGATTTGTAGAGGTTCAATGGGAGAACGTTATATATGTGGGATGACGACCATCGACTACAAACATGGATGCCTTACGTCTCTAGAGTTCACCCCACATGACCTCTCTTGGCACATAGCAATGGATTCCATCATGTTAGATACAAAAGAGGGCCTCGTGCACCTCCTCACTACAATGATAAACATGAACAAGTAAGATTCAAACTTAACACTGTGAATTTCAAAGTTCCCATCCTTTGCTACTATTCATCTATTTCATTATATTCCTTGTTTTGTGCATTGAAGTTGAAATTATTTGTGAATTTTGTTTCAATCCTCTAGGTCTATCAAATTTGATCACATGAAGCTTAGTCTGGTGCATGATTTCTTCCACATCTAGAACATTGGCATGATTCCTTTGGTCTAGTTCAAATAGTTGATTAGTTTTGATGTTTACAAAAGATGTGAAAATAAGTCAAGGAAGAATTGGTATTCTCTAATGCAAGGGAGTTTTTTTGACTATATGTACAAGGTTTGATTCCTTCCCAATCTTTCCATTTGAATCTGTTAATTTTTCTAATTAAAACATGTGATTTATAAAAATCATTTCTTCTTGTTGTAGCGTGAACTTTTGACTACAACGGACATGGCCATAAACTTTATTATGAAGAAGTTCTAGATGAGAAACTGAGGTCACCTTCCAATCTACAAGCACTTATGGACACAATGATGGATCAGGTTTGGAAGGATCATACCTTCGCCTTCACAAAACCTTTGCTAGTTTACGACCCTGCTTTTGGTCCCAAGTTCTTGAAACAGATTTTGGTCCACTATGATATGAACTTAGAGCCTACAATGCTTACCAAGAAGCTATAAATGCTAGCTTCTGCACAAGTCTTGAATGAACAGAAGGTATTTTGGTTGAAACTTTGGAACTAATTCGATGCGTTGAGAGAAGTAATGAAATTCCCAAAACTAGGATATATTCTTGAATGGAACTTTTGATAAATGGATCCATAAGGCAACTTTCTGGTCTTAGGTAAATGTTTTCCCATCTGAAACATTGAATTCTTTGTATTCGAAGTGATTGAAAATTCACATTCAACATTTTGCAATTGGAGGTGGAGGCGCTGAAACTATATTTTGCCACCACTATTGATCTTTCCATTCAACTTTTTGAGTCTAAAGATCTGCCAACATTATTAGTTATATTTAGGAATGGAAACTTTCTTTTTGGGAAACTCGTTTCTTTAGGGGGTTCAGGTCCAAAGATGATTCAGAAAAGTAAGTTGTGGGAGTAGCAAATTGGTGGGATTGAAGCCCTTAAACATGTGGTTTATAGGTTTTTTTTTATCCAACCATTCCACATTTGTATGATCCATTGTAAATTTCATTTTAATCTTCCAATGGCATCTAGATTTCATTGCCACTAACTTTGTATTATTTTTTGACCACTACTAGTATTTCCATTTTGTGCATTTTCAAAGGGGTGCCATATCTAAGATTCTAAAACTCCTCAAGATATGAAAAGATCCAAAGACAGATAACACAATGTACAAGAAGGACATGTTGAGAGATTGGAGTTCTCCACATCTTTTGGATTGTGGTCGGTATCTTGACTTTTCAAAGGAGAACACTCCTTCATTAGAGTTCAAGATTCAAGAGAAACATGAGCCAAGAGTTTTTCAAGGACTTGGAGCCTTGGAAAAGGAAACACCAACCAAGAAGAAATTGGAGAGGGGTAGGAGGAAGGGAAAAAGATAGATTTTGGAATCCGCATCAAAGATGCAAAATAAGGAAGATTTTCCCACTCAATCCTAAAGAAAGTAGAGCTTGGCTTGGGCATGGCATCTCTTCAAAAAGTTTTAGTGACTTCCACTTGGACCATCCTAACCGAGGAAGAGGATGCGACTTTAAACCTCCAGGAGTTTTGATCTCCTTAGCAAGAACACCATATAAGATGATAGGAGCACACCACCCCTAGTGCAAGAGCATCAAGTATTGAGAAGCGAATGCCATTACTCATTCCTTTACCGATTCCCTATTTTGTTCACTACCATTCCATTGTGAAAACGATGAATGTCTCTTGGGCCTCAATTATTGCATCTAGATTTGGGTATGGCCAACTAAGCATTCAAGCATTACAAACTACATGGGGTAATTCTCGTCCCAATTTTTCAACTTTTCATTAATTTTGAAGCAACTTCTCATGACAAAATTTTCTTTTCCAGGAGTATGTGGATTACAAAGGAATCTTGGGTTTCAACTTTTGACACCAAAAGTTGAAGGCCAAGAGCCCAAACATCTAGGTCTTCATCTTTCAGCACCAAAAATTGAGGACTAAGAGCTTAGAGCTTTTGGGATTCAACTTTTGGCAATAAAAGTTGAATGTTAATGGTTCACATCAACTATTTGTACATCTTTATTCATTTTTATGATGTTAATTGGATTGACGTTAATTTTTTTTCTGGATTAATTTGTTTAATCCATCTTGTAAACAATTGTGTTTTATAGGTTTCTTCTAAGAACAAGGTTGGCCTTAGTATAACAAATGTACCATCCAATTTCCCCATTTCACACGTTTCTAAACCACTATCCCTCATTCCTCCTTAGAATAGGTAAGTGGATAATTTTATCGATCCCCTATGTTTTTTGCAAATAGGTTTCTATTTAATAGAAAGGCCATCATTATCATGCATGTAGATGACCCGCGAATGTTGAAGTAGATTCATTCCATCCTGGATAGCTACCAATCGAAGGTTCACATGAAGTGGGTTGTTGTTAACTCAAGCCCCTAGATGAGTAGAAAGGATCTATCTTCTCAAGTACCAAGAATTTCTCTTTCTACATATGTCTTCTTTCTTTGCATTCCTTGAAAGTTAGGATTGACCTGAATTATGCCTTTTTCTTGTAGATTCTTGTAAGTCATGTCACTATTCTCATGAAAGATCCAACTTCAAGCGCCATGTTGTCTTCAAGGTTTTAATTCTTTGGCCTTTTTGTCGAGTTGGTTGAAAAAGGTATTCATCTTGAACCTGAAGATGTCCTTTATAACTACACCGATGCCACTTTAATGACCAGATCCCAAACTGGATGGGCTTTTAGGGTGGTAAAAAAGTTCCATTTGATAACACTATAGACTCTTATCAATGTTTGGTCGCCACCAAATTTTGTAGTTGTGGACCTTAATTATAGGTCAGGTATTTGTTTTCATCCCTCTTTTGTTTTTTTGGATTCCAAGTTATTTTTGTAACCATTTGTGTGTTTAACTTTTACATTTGACTATTCTTACAAGGAATAATATTTGTGTTTATCGGGTGTTGGGGAGGCCGATCCTTGCATTCGAAGTTGATCCAAAAATCTTTGATGAAGTTCTCAAACCACTTTTGGATGTAAAGTCAGGCGAGAATTTTGTTAGGCCTAGCTTCAACCTTGATGATGATTCTCCCATTGTGAGTAAATTTAACCGCATCCCTTTACTTATGCAATTAAAAAAATTCAATGATTTCAGCTATTTTTAATGTTTTGGTTTTTGTCTATAGAGAGGCCGGTGGATCAAGAAGACAACATGTGCCATTCTTTGTTCATCCTAGTTTCCTTTAGAATCCTCGTCAGAGCTTTATGGAAGAACGTTTTTGTAGCCTTACATATAAAACTCACAACTCCTTAACCAACCTATGTTTGTTATCAATTTTAATTAATAACCCAACTCTACAATCCTATAATTCACCTACACATCAACATTCAAGTCAAATCCTTCTATGTTTTGGAGTCTATTGATCATCTAAACCCCATGCCATAAATGCAATTATGAACTAAACTTTAATGTTTTCTTTCCAAATCGGTGAAATTTTATATTTGTTAAGTATCAAATTCTTCAATATTAATGCACCCCAACACCCTTGAGCTCCTAAATCTATGACTTACTAAACCCTTTTGTTCATAAAATTTTAAGATTGTACTTTAAAAACTTCTTTTTTTAATCTTGTAAACCCACCGTTTAAATCACACTAACTCAACATTTGGTTTCTTGCATTTCCATTACCTTTCTCATGTAGTTCATTCACTTCTATGGCAACATTTTGCCACTTGACTTAATTCTTATGTTGTCATACCTTCATGCCTCAACTATCTTTCTTTCAATGTAAACAAACTTAAAGTTCAAACTTTCTTAATGATTTCCATCATCACTACAACAAAAATCATCCATGTTCGTGAAGTGATTTCATTGGATTTTGTGTGAATTCATTGGTCATAATGAATTGGATCTAGTGGGGATGCAAAGAATTCACTGATTTAGTGAACGAGGACTAGTGAACTACACCCACATTTTTTAGTAATGCATTTTCAACAAACTCCCATTTTATTCATGTTGCTTACATAAATGAATCTTTCTTCTAAACTACTAAGCACAACAAAAAACATATTTTATCAACTTGAACCCAAACCAACCTCCAAGCTAACCACACACAAAATCATAACGAAAGTGTATAAGATGGTCATCATCTACTTAGTTTCTTGTTTGTCCTCTTCATGTGTAGCATACAATTTTTGATATTCTTCTCCACAAAATTCTCTACACCACATAGACCTTATAGGTGTTTAGGATGGTGCATTGAATTTACACCTATCACATTACACTTAGCAACCATAGAAAACAACAACATTCACCTGCAAAAAGACCAAACATAATGTAACAAAGGTATCCATGGCCAAAAGTATTATCTTCTTCTCACTTATTTCTATCAATGCAACTTTCTCTTTCTAAGTAAATGACATCCCAACCAATTTGTGATTCAATTTTTGTCAAAAGTAGATAATTATTCCTTTCAATCTTAAACCATACCCCTTTTCATACACATACATCTTTTCACTCATCATTTAAATGTACTTCCAATTTCACACCAATTTTTCAAATTTTCAAATATATTTCCATTCCATGTCATTTAGTGCTACAATGTAACATAGGTAAACATGAAAGAAACATTAAAATCAACAAATTAGTGTTTGATTTTTCCTTTTAAAGGAATATGAAGACTTCTGATTTGCCATGTATGCTTGCCAAGGTTGTATTTGTGTGTCCTTTTTTCACATACAAGTCAAGTATTAGAATTGAAATTTTCATATTAACTTGGTATTGGTATTGGAGGGTGTAAGCATGGAAAAATATACCAAATGGTGATCCCTACTGCCTAAGTAAAAGTAAACCAAAAAATGAAATTTTGAATGCCTAGCTCAATAGGACATAGGTATCTACATCATAGACTATCAAAGGTTGGACATGGGTACTTGCTTAAGGTTTCATCTACTTTCAATGTTCAAGAAAAGGAGTTTGCAAAGTGTTCAAGTTTTGAAAACTTGCGATCTAAAAGTTTTTGCCCACACACAAGGGGGTGGTTTATATTAGGGTTAGCACTGGGTCCTTAGCAATGCACACACAAGAAAGCAAAAAGTTAAACTCTATGGTGGTGGCATAACATTAATAACAATTGCAGCCCAAGGATTGCAAACAAGCCCAACGATGGCACCCTTTCACCTATAAGTTTTTTTCCTTTCCTTCTGCTTTTGTGGGTTCATTCTTAAGTTCGTTTCCTTTTGTGGGTAAGAGGATAGGTAACTCAAGCTTAAACTTTCAATTTGTTTACAGTTTCCATTGTTCCTTCATATTGTTCATTCCATCAAGTTTAGGGTGTGAGGATCAAGTAAGGGAACTACTAAATCTTTCTTGTGTTTACTTTGTGCCCTAAAGTTCTCTTATTTACTCATGAAAAGCTTTGAAATGTGAGGGTGCAACTAATAGTTCACAATTTTAGAGCTTAGTGGTGTCTATTCTTTGACCTAAAGCCTTCACTTTTAAAAGTTTTTCTTTTGTTCATTTCATGAACTTGTGCTTTTAAAAACCTATCTAGTTTTGTATTATTTTTTCATAATCATGGTTTTGGAGGATTTGTTCAATACGCACTTCTCATGTTTTTGTTTTTATAAATTTTATTAAAGTGAATATTTGTGACCTATGGTTTTGAATTTCTCTAGCCTATTATCTAAAGCTTTCTATTTTTCCTCAAATTGTTTAATGATGGCTTTGAATTTGGGCAAACCTAATGAAGTCAGTTGGAGCTTGGCACTTGTGAATCCTAATGTGGCTATTCAAGTAGTAAACAAATGGCAAAGAGATAAGTTGGGTAAGGTTAGTCAAACATTGGGGAGAGTATTGTGGACTTTAAATGACTTCTAGAAGAATTTGAAATTGAGCAATATTGGGATGGATCCATGCAAGGATTTAGATTCTAACATTCTTGCACATGCAAAATTAGAAAAAGTTTTTGGGAAAAAGGAACAAAATGGTTAGAAGCTAAAGCCCAGTGAACATTTGAATGTTGTTAATTGTGAAACTATCTTGAAGTTTTATGAAGCAGTTTATTCTCATCCCCCTAATAATGGGCAATATTTTGTAGTTTTCCTCAAAGGTTGGTTGGCCCATTGCAAGGGGGAGAAAGTGAATTGGACCCAATGTGTATGATTACACATAACTGCAAATGTAAAAGGCCACTCAGGCTATTTTTAGGCCTAAAAGCAGTCATCATAGTTTGCAAGGCTCAAAGTCCACCAATTTGCTTGTAAATTCAAGTTACAATACTGAGTCTAATAGTGTAGAGGATGATGATTTAGTGCTTTTGATTGGGGACAAGACCACTGCCATTAATTTCCTCCCTCATCAAGTTTTTATAGTGAAGAAGTTATTAAATGCCTAGGTTGAAGATCAGGGTCTAGGTCCCAAAATGGCAGTCCTAGGAAAAGAAACATTAAAATTTGAGCACAAGGCCCAAGCTTTGGCTAACAACTTACAAGATAAGATGATGGCATTTGAAAAGCAAAAACAAAAAATGGTGCCTCTATAGTTGAAACTGTAAACCTTGAAAGAGATAATTAAGGTCAAAGAAAATGCAATATGTTTGGCATTAGATTTAGGTTCATGTCAAAGCATTATTGATGATGCAAAACATTTTCTTGCTATGTCGGTTGAGAAGTTGTGAAAGGTTGAGAAACATGTAGATAATCAGTAGTATACAATGGAATTTTTGGCTAAAAGAATGGATGAAGGAGAGAAGGAGCTTGTAAACATTTCAAGAAAATTCCAACATTCAAAGTTATAGTTTCAGACCTTGGATAAAAAATTGGGCAATAACAAAGTATGGATTGATGGATTAGTTCATTAGATCCAACTCATGATCCATGGAAGTGGTGTGTTTACCTCTCCCCTTCCCATTGGAAACCCTTTTGAACCTTTTGAAAGAGATTCATATCTTGTGCTTGTCACAAATTGTCTAATCTATGGGTTGTATTATGCATGCAAAAATATTGTTATTGCATTGTGTGGATGCACTTACCACCTATTTTGCATGGCTATACATTTAGAGAGTAAAGCCACTATTTGTGTTGGTGCCACTTGTGGAAAGCTTTTGTCCATAGATTGGCTTTCAACTATAAGATTTTAGCAACTGTACATGGTGTTGAAGTAGCCCAAGTTGGAAACATTTGGTCCAAACTTTACAAAGTATGCCAAACATGACATGCAACCCAAAGACCACACAATTCATGTTGCAACCCTACTTGGGAGAGTGTGAGGATGAGACTCACACTCCCGAAATGGGGACTTGGGAGTCCTTCGGGACTCCCAAAACTTCAGAGTTCGATTGCAAGGGTCAAAACACCTTGCATTGGGACGTTTTTTATATAATTAGAAAGCTATTGAAATGTAGATGTCGAAAATGGCCTCGCATGGACCATTTGGACATTTCCAACACAAGGTATGGAAAAAAGAAGGGCCAGGAGTCAAACTAGCAGTTTGACTCCCGACCACTAAAAGTCAGGAATCGACCCGACCCTGGTGCGTGCAGGTGAAGTGCGACACACCGTTGAAAAGCTCTCGAGGAGAGCTACAACTTTGCTTTGGACCTCATCCCAATCGGAGGTTTGAGCAAAGAGTTATGATCGTGTAAAGTCCCGGGAGTCCAAATTGGGACAATTTTGGGACTCCTCCTTGGGAGTCTTGGGACAAAAAAACCATTCGAATGTGGGTGCCGCAGAGAGGCACAAAGTATACTATATGGGGGAAGGTGGTGGCTTTTCCCAAGTTCGGGTCATGGTGAGTCAAGTGAGTCTAGAGTTGCCCGTGGCTTGTCCTAGCGCTAAGGGTGCTTTAGAACGTGAACTAACCAACTTGTTGGTTGGTTTTGATGTAAGTTCGAGTAAATGAATAGCTTGTCACTCTTCCTAGTCCCATCCGAGAGCTTCAGCACGCCCCTTTACCCCTTTTAAACCTGAGAGCTGAGAACACGCCCCAAGTCTCCCACAATTCTGCAACTTGAGTAACTTAGCCCCAACTTGGGATTAATTACGGATTTTGGAGCATGTTAATTCATAAGTTCTTTTAGATCTCATTTCTTTTTAGTTACAAATCTATAACATACATGCATAATATGTAAATTGTCGTAACCTTAGCCTTGGCTCGCGACCAAGGCAAGGGGGTTGCAAGGTTGCGGGCCTATAAGTAGACCCGGGAGTCATATCACATGCTCCCGGGAGTGCAAAGAGTGTGAGGGAGTGAACCCTCACACTCCCAAGT
>Ga0209611_10007748_pt1 | contig 17108 bp, 9 predicted proteins | sample S1TSphgellanicum_3_FD_187693 | JGI IMG/M metagenome (GOLD analysis project Ga0209611, IMG submission 187693) | Host-associated microbial communities from peat moss isolated from Minnesota, USA - S1T2_Fc - Sphagnum magellanicum MG (SPAdes) (version 2) | ecosystem: Host-associated > Plants > Peat...
ACTCCATTTCATACGTGACCTACCATTTAGCACAAGGCACTAGTATGGGCTTGCATTGGCCCAATGATTTTGTAAACCATTTGTCACTTGGATAAAGATTTTGTAATTACTCTTCAATTGGATGAAAAGAGGGCATCTCAATTCTCACAAGCCATGGTTATGTCCAATAACTGGCCCAGGTGCACTGGTTACCCCTCAACTATTCACCGCACAAGGTGAATAGTAACCTGCACACTCTCTCTGTAAACCTAGTCCATTTCCATCCCTTCCAGCCCTCCCAATACTGAGGAATAGGGGCTCTTACACCTATAAATAGGCATGAATACTGAGGAATAGGGGCTCTTACACCTATAAATAGGCATGATTTGTCCTATGGACAAATGTGTTTTCCTAGTGCAAAATCTTCTCTGTTTTGAAAAAAAACTCCAAATTTTAGGTATCATAAAATTAGAAAAAAAAAGAAAAAGAAAAACTCTGGTTGGGATAATGAGGATATGGTGTGATTGCTTTTTCTATTAATTAGTTGCAGGCGCATGCAAAGTTCAAAACAGTTCTTTGTTGGCATCATTAATTGGTCCATCACAAAAAAAAATTAAAAAAAGTCAGAAGCTTAGGACACTCCCAAGATAGAATTGATATAACCTTGCCCCATTTCACCCACTTATGGAAGCTAAAACTTCAGGTATGGAATGTAGGATAGAATGTGGGACTATTGAGAACAATATGGGGGACACATGGGAACTGTAGGAATAACATGGGGAAGATGTTTGCAAAGCATAATGGATACAATTAAGGAACACTTTGGAGAACATTATTGGGAACCTTGACGATTTTCAATTCCCCTCCCCCTGGAAACAAAAGAAATATTGGGCCTATTCTACTGGTATTGGCTCACCTCATTGGAAGCTTACAAAATATTCTCCTAGCTGAGTTCAACCGCCTCTGCATAGGCTAATCCCAAGGGCAATATTGAGGGAACTCACCTGGGGGATGCATGGGGAACACCATAAGGAACATTTTGAAAGCATACTGAACAAATTTAAGGAACACACGGGAATTATGGTAATAACACAAAGAACATGAGGCAAAACATATGGGATTGTGGGAACACCATGTAAGGAACATTTTGTGAAGTACATTTTGTGAACAAATTCAAGGGAACATATGGGAATCATGTGAACAACACAAGGAACATGTGGCAAAACATTTATTTAGTAAATGAAGGTTGTTTGTTTGTTTCATTTGTCATGTTGAGATCTCCCAAAATGATGCCACCCCTTCTCCACCCTAGGCACATTGTATCTTGAAAAGCCACTGACAAGTAGGGGCTGCACTGAGGTGGGTTTGTAATGTTTGAGTAAACCTACAATGCAAGAGTCAATGATAGTTCAACAAAATCAAAACTACCGTAGTGGCATTCCCATTCGCACTAAAAATAATTATTTCTGGCCGCTGCGAAAAAAAAAACTAATTTTTTATAGCCGGTGCAAAGTTGTGAATTAATCCGATAATTCTACAACCCTGTTAGCTAAAAATACCAAAAATGGCAGAATAAGTAGCTGCCATGAGAGTCTCAAAGCAAGGCTCTAACCAGTACTGGTGATGTTGATCTAACAACTGAATTCTAATCTTCTCCATCTGACCCATCCTCCTCAGAGTCAGAACCCTCTAGGTCTACATCACTTGGAACATCAAACTGATCATCCAGGCAGGCCTCCATCACACCGGCCAATGAAGCATGCTCCATGTGCGTGAGCACCTCGATGTCCCCCTCAAGCCCTACCGTCGTATCCTCTTCCACTGCTTCCAGTACCAGCAAACCCCTTGTCAGACATTCTGACAAAGCCTTTGCTTCGAACTTTGCTTCGTGAATCTTCCCCATCCCGCACTTCGTCCACCCCTTCTTGATCATCTGCTTGAGCCCTGCCAGCTCCTCCCAGGAACCCATCAACCAACCTACCAAGTGGCATTTGAGCTCCTTGATCCCAAGCTGGAGCTGGATGTTATCCGGCTGCACCTCGTTGAGCACCTGACATGCTACTTGCTGGCTTTGCCACAGATTGAACTGAGTGCGGAAGCGGTGCTTGAAAGGGCGTTGCAGAACTACATCGGCGACCTGCAGCTTGCTAGTGCAGTTGGTAGGAACAAAGACGAGGTGCAAAAGCGGATGATTCTCCTTTAGCCACCCTCTAAACTCCTCTGAGATATGCACCTTCCAACAATCAATGTTCCAGATGTAATGCTGAGAGGACGAAACACGCCCCAACTCCTCACACTGCTTTGCATGCCACGGCACAATGACCTGGTCAACGAACTCCCTCATGGTCTGCTGGTTAGACCAATGGTTGGACGACATGGTCAGATGCCAGCCCTTCGCCCTAACTGCCACCGCCCCAGGGTCTTTAGGGACAACAACAGTGGTTTTGCCTTGGAAGATCAATTGAAGAGGGAGCAGATCCCCACTTGCTGCTGAGCTAACCGTGCAAATAATCTGACGCTTATTGTCCTTTCCCAGATTCTTGACATCTTTGACCCCCTTAACGTCATAAGTCTGATCTGTGTTTGGCCCAATGTGGAGAGCAGTCTTATCAGAATTGATGACTAGCTCTTCGGGGATATCATATGTCTTCACAAGTGCAACTATCCTGTAAGCCATATCATGAGCCTAGGATTCCCAATCAGCGGGGAGCTTACTCGCTGCTGTGGTACTCCTTCTCCAAGTCCAACCCATGTGCCTATGCACAAACTTCCTTGCAAACCTTTTCGACACGCTGAAGAATCCACTCTTTGTGCACCTCTCAAAGAGCTCAGGGGCAACAGCTGAGATAATCCCCTGAATGACTGTCTGAGTAATGGTGCTGTCCAAAGGCTGCCCTGAGTCTCGCATGCATTTCAGAGTGTCTACGATCATTTGAAAGGCCACTGGATGATCTTTGAGGATCCCCCGAGGCCCTTTGTCCTGAGCAGCTGACCGTGCAGACTGCAGCTTGATAGCTTCCCCATACTTCCTCCGTAAAACAAAGGGCCATGTCACATCCTTCTCAAATCACCCCTTCAAAGTGCTGATGGTCAGGTTGTCAAAAGGGCTGCCAACCCGACCAGGCTTTTTGATGTGTTGAAGGGATAACAGAACTTCATACAAGCTCTTGGGGTGCTGCTTCACAGCTTGTTCAATGAAAGGCCACAGATCGGGGACAAACCAGTTTGTGTAACTTCCCCTCTTCTTCTTTGCAAGGGGTGGTTTTTCGCTTGCATCCACCCTCGTCTCCTCAGCTGCTACCGCATCCCCTTGCTCCCCCCCATTCTATGTTACATGTTACTATCCCGAAGCCTGAACTGGAATCAATATGGCCGAGGGCACTGCAATGCTTTTCTTTGGTCTACCAACGGGACGCTTGGTAGCCAGACGAGCCTTCTCTGCCTCTTCTCTACGGGCTGCCTGCTCCTTCAACCGCTCTCCCAACTGAGTCTAGCTTCTCTGCCATTGGGCAAGTTGCTCTTCTTTAGAGATGACATAAAAAAACTTGGTGATAGTGGCCACCTTGGGCGCCATTCCCTTACCGATGCTTCATCTGTTTTGTCGTTTCCCTACAACTCTAGTGCCATTCTTGATTTTTGAAAGGGAAGCCACTTTTCCTTATCTGTCTAAGCCATAGTGCATGTAACTCGCTGTGGCTCAGTCTCTAGGGCCTGCAGTTTTGCACCTTTCCCGCCTAAATCAAGAGCATGTGTATAGTACCAGTATCTTGACTGCTCAATGAGACATGCTGGCAATGTCTGTGCACCAGATTTCGTTGCAATATCTTTGTCTGGCCCGACCCGGCGGGCCCGGCCGGGCCAGCCCGCCGCGATCATTGAACCGTCATCGCCGGGGTTGTGGGTATTGTATCCAACGGCTCATATTGAACGAATTTACCAAAACAAAAAGGTGGAGAAATTGCAAAAATGGCCTAGTGAAAGTGAAAATAATTGTGAACTGGTCAGTGCGAAAAAAAAAAAACTTTTGAAAATAATTATTCGCAAGGCAGGTCGCGAATGGGAATGCCACTACGGTAATTTTAAGGAAATTGGGGCACACTCTTGTACTGATGGAAAGCCTTCGATGAATGAGATTTCTAGGAAATGATTTCATAATTTTCAATTCTAATGTGCAAGAGATATTGAACCTTAAGAATCACTTAGAAGGAGATGTTAGTTGGGTAACCAGTTCACACTTGGACCAACAACAACAACATGTCACACTAGTCTATTCCATTAAGAAAAAGTCATTTGTTTGTCAAATTGAGATCTCCTAAATCAGGGGGTGGGGAGACCTGGCACACATCAACTATTCATGATAACTTGTGCACTCTTGCCAACTACTTAGTCTATAAGAGGCAACAAATGGATCGTATATCCCTCACATGCCTCAACTATTCAGGGTAACTTGTGCACTCTCACCAGCTATTATTCCGCAACCGAATGGTCCAGCTGGTGCACCAGTGGGTGCTGGTTCACTCTGGCCCCTTAGTTGGATCTCTGCACACACCCAATTCCATTATTTTTTCTGATCAATCCTCACTCATTTTCTCACTTCACTGGTGAATATCAAATTGCACAGACAAGGTAAGTAGTAGTGTCAGCAAAGTCTCCTTTTTGTCGTTCCCTCCTCCCACCATCAATCCACCCTGGTGTGTGTTGGTGGTGGGTGTTGTTTCACTCACTCCTGTACACACTACAAAGGAAAGGAAAGAAAAATCAATCAATCAATCAATCAATAAAAGAATACATACTACTAAAATAAATGGTCATCTAGATACCTTAGTACCTTGGCAACTTTTGAAACATGTTTGTAGATTAATTAATTGATTTTGAAAATTTTCATTTCCATAGATAGAATATCTTTGAAGATTCATTATTTTCCTCCAAAAAAATTTTATTATTTGCAATTTTGATTTTATTTTATTTTTGAAATTTTCAACAATTCTGAAAATAATATGATTGTTGTCAAACTGGCCCAAAGGTAAACTTACCACAAAGGCAGACTTGCAAGGCCCAAATGAAGACCAGCAAGGTCCAGTACCCACTTAGTAGGGCTGCATGATGAACCAGAGTCCAGTGGGTATTATCCAGTTTGGCAGGTTAGAATCGTCGGTTCTAGAGAACCGGTTACTGAGAACTGAATTGAAGCTGATTCTAATTTTTGGAATTGGTTACAGAACTGGAACCAGGTTTTTGGAACATTTTAAGAACCGGAATCCATCCAGATGGATTTTTTTTCAGAAAAACATTTTCTAGAAAATGAGAGAGTATTAGATGAGAGACCATTTAAAATCACCCACATGTAATCACAAATGCACTAGATAATACCAATCATTATAATGATTATAATATGCATTTGCAATGTTCCTTGGAATAACATCACCATAGACTCAATGTTAATGTTTTGGGAATATCAAAGTATCATGATTTTTTTGAAAGGCAAATCAAAGTGGCCCATTACAAAAAATAATAATTGAACATAAGGATGATTTGCACCCACAATTAATTAATATAGATTTGCAAGAAGGTATGGTCATTAAAGGTGTATAATTTATATATTTACATGCCTCCAAATATTTGCATGGGGTTGTGTAAGTGTGTTTGACAATATTTCAGACCTTCTACCACTACAAAGTTAACTACTTTAACTATTTTTTTTCATATTCGGGTTGTGACAAACTCTAAGTTAACTATTTTTTTTCATATTCGGGTTGTGACAACCTCTAAGTTAACTATTTTTTTTCATCCTCGGGTTGTGACAACCTCTAAGTTATTTTTTTTTTTTCATCCTCGGGTTGTGACAACCTCTAAGTTAATTATTATTTTTCATCCTTGGGTTGTGACAATCTCTAAGTTAACTATTTTTTTTCATTTTTGGGTTGTGACAATCTCTAAGTTAACTATTTTTTTTCATCCTCGGGTTGTCACCATCTGTTTTGTGCAATTGCAATCTTATCAAGATGTTGAACTTTCTCCATACTTCACTCAAAAAAAGGGCTTTGTTAGCATGCATGACTTAGCAATCATGCTTTAATCAAAGTTGGGCTTTTGATCCATCCTAATCCATGCAGTGATAAAAGGTTTTTCACTACTGTAGTACTTTTTATATTGCAGTTTTGATACATATCAGTCAAGTAATTAATTAATTTTATTATTTTCATTTCAACAAATAGAAAATTCTCAAATATTCAATATTTCCTTTCAAAAATGTTTGTTATTTGAATTCTTATTTGAAAAATTAAACATTTCTGAAAATAGTATAATTAATGTTGAAGCTGCCAAGGTACCAGACCTTCTACCACTAAGTTAACTATTTTTTTTCATCCTTGGGTTGTGACAACCTCTAAGTTAACTATTTTTTTTCATCCTCGAGGTGTGATAACCTCTAAGTTAACTATTTTTTTTCATCTTCGGGTTGTGACAACCTCTAAGTTAATTTTTTTTTTTCATCCTCAGGTTGTGACAACCTCTAAGTTAACTATTTTTTTCATCCTCGAGTTGTGACAACCTCTAAGTTAACTTTTTTTTTTCATCCTCGGGTTGTGACAACCTCTAAGTTAACTATTTTTTTTCATCCTCTAGTGGTGACAACCTCGGGTCACCACTTAGTGTAGTTAGTGGCGTTTTAGTGGGTTTAGATTTTTAGTGGTAGAAAGTCTACAATATTTACATTGGCCTTGGGTAAGTCTAAATGGAAAAAGTCTAAATGTGTAAATGTAAATGATTTACACTTATACGGGAATTACATGTTATATATATTGTTGTTGACACTTAGTGCACAACCCAATGAATATACAAAGGTTTTCATCTTGATTATATAAGCATTTCATCAATGGATGTGGAAATTAAAAACAACCACCATCATTAGAAATTGGTGGAGGTGAGTGGACAAAATAACCTCGTGGATGAAATAACCATCTAGATGAAAAAACATTATATGTTTCATGTTTGGTTAGGGTTTAAAGAACATATTGATTTTTAAACTTTTGCATTTTTAAGGTCGAAAGTTTTACAAAAGAAGAGGGGAGAGGAGTTAGACTTACCCATGTAACATGTTTTTGGCAATGGCTTTTGAAATGTTACACATTTAAAAATACACATGGTGGTGCAAATATAACACTGAGTCTTTTGTTTATGAGATTGTGTGTTATATGATGTTCATTGTGATCTTTTTGTTAATATGTTGTTCATGTTTACTTCCATCATTAGTCATCATGCACCATGGGTGTCATGCCTCAAATCTCAAAATACATAACAACAACCATTGCAACCATATTCTTCAAGCATGATGTTAAGCTTCTTACCTTTTACCTCATTTCAAACATTTTTTTGTTGATATTATTTGAATTCTGATTAGTTGAACTTTTTATGTCATTCAAACAATGGGTTTATTGTTCTTGAGATGGGGTAATGAGTGACCTCCATTTAGTCTATGTTCAATGCTTTCAATTTTATTTTTCTAAGAATGGATTTTGGGCAAGTTGAAACCTTAAGCCTTGTTCATGGGATTTTCTTTGTTTGAATGATGGTGAATTTGTTAATCTTGTCAATGCACAAGTTATATGTTTTGTTTTGTGTTATATTCAAGCAATCATTTTAATAATTCTTTTTTTATGAATTTGATGTTAAAAAGATCTAATCACTAATTTCAAAGCTAATAGCATTATAGTCATGAAGAAACATGTTGATGTTTGACATTATGAATTGCAAAAAAGTATGAGAATAAAGTAACTAACATACTTAGTGGCCCTTTAGAAAGACAAATCTTTCAAGAAGGAACATGAGTAACAAAAGGAATTCTAGTTTTTTTTTTCTTTGTACCAATAATTGTTTGCCAATTTGTATTATCAAAAGTGTTTGGTTGCAAAAATTGGGGTTGTGTTTTGTGCCCTTGTCTTGTTTTCTCATCCAAAAAATTGTTCATATAAGAAGTTTTGCCTCCGTTGGTTGAAGTAATTGCACAGTTTGCTATAAGTTGTCCTTTTTTCAGAATTTTTTTTATTAACTTGGGTTCAAAAAATTTAAGGATTGTATGTGTTGCCTACCCAAAGTTAATAGAATAGGTTATGCTCCATTATATTCTTTTTTTTTTCAATTTTGTTATTAAAAGCAAGGCATTCATTATATGTAGGGCCTTTAAAGGTTACAACTTGTGATGCCCCTCATGGAGTTTACACAAATATTTTGTTATTCATGTGTTTTCTCAAATATGTTTCAAAAATCAACAATATTTTGAAATATTTTAGTCAATTTATTTAGTATCTAGCATGATCTTTCAAATCTTATCATTTGGTCGTTACAAAACATTGGGGTGTTATGAAGGGTGGATTAATGTTAGGCAAGTACATGTTTTGTTGTTGATATTTACATTGTATAAAAAAGATATTAAGTGCCATATTAATTAATATTTGACTATGTAAATACTTATCAATGTTTGAATTAAGTTGATATGAAAATTTAATAAATATTGTCTTCTGTTGAACCAAAGAAACAATATAATATTTTGTTGTGCAATATTAAATTGGTGTTCAATATTTTGAAAACTAACAAAATCACATCTTGAAGTTTGTGAGTGAATACATTTTGTAATAAGGAAAAATGAGATTCCAAAGCAACACCTTGGGAATAAACCCCCAAAGACACAAAATAGGTGGAACCTTGTTCATATTGAATTGGGTTCCAACCACAAACCAAATCTTACATGATAATTTTGGAAATTAAATTCCATTTCAATGATTTAATATTAAATGAATTTGCACCATGCAACTTGAATTGAATGCAACTCAATTGAGTTTGAATTGAATTCAAATTCTCAAATATAATTTAAATAGATTGAATGCAATTCATGTTCAATTCAAATTCCTAAATTGAAATGAATTGAACCAAACACAATATTCTTTTCCTTTGGATTCAACATGGTTTTTGTTTTTTATGAAATTTCAACTAAATTGAATTTGGTTGACTTAATTTAAATTGGTTTCAATTGAATTTTTGCATAATTTTGTTGAGTTGAATTCAACCAAATTTGAATATTCAATCATGAGAAGGCACATGTTAATTTGCCTTTTCATATCTATTTAGGTGAGTTGGTGGAAGGAATGAGATTTTAAAGTTGTTTTGGAATGTTTTTTTTATTGTCACATGGAGTTGGTAAAAGGAATGATTTAGTTAGGTAGTTATGGAATTGTTTTCATAATTATGAAGTGGATGACATCCAACATTATTATGGCGACAACCTCTAATGGATCCTAATACTTGTTTCACTGACATGAATTCTAATTATCTTCATCATTGGAATTGTTTGTTGAAAAAAAGCCAAACGTTATTTGTTGGCTTTGTCATTGCATGGCAAATATGACTTGGATTTGAACATATAGATTACAATTTTGTGTGGCAAACATTGATGCCTATTAAAATGTTGAGGTTTAGAAGAAATAAAAGAGGATTTGGTTATTTTGATCTAGAGTAGGTTAGATTTAATTTTTTAACGAGAGTTCTCTAATGTGTAATGATTATTTGTAAATCATTTGAAGTTGAAATTGAGTAGATTTCAAGATTCTTTTCTTCTTTCACAAAGTGCCAATATTCATGTTCAATACATCATGATTTTAGTCTTGTGATTAATATTTTTCTTTTCAATTTTGTGATGTGGTTGAATGGAATCATCTAGAAGATGATTTAGCCAAATTTGGCTATAAATTGAAAGTAAAAAAAAATGTAATCACCCTTCTACACTTTTGGCTACCTGCATGAACTTAGTATAGAATCTTGGAATTTTAGAAAATTTTAAAACTATTTCAAATTTTTGAGTCTAGAAACTTTAAAAACAATTTTTTGCCACATTGAAAAAAAGTTACCCAAATTTTTTTCACACTACTTCTCAATACTTATATTCATATCATTGCTTCAAAAATACAAATCTAGTTATACTCATATTCTAGCAATGTACAAAGTTGGCAATTTGTCTAATATTAATACCAATATAATATTGAACTCTCCAAAAGACTTCTATACCATTATGATATTGGTACATGATGTACCAAATACTTGCATAACACTCATCTAGATTAGTAAAAGGTTTATTCAATTGTATTTGCCCACAACTGAACTTTGACATGTTACATGATTTTTAAAATAAGGAGAACTATCTTGGGTGCAAAATTGAATGATAGCTTGACCTTTCACGAAAAAATTAATTGAAAAACATATTCTTTCAATTTGGGGGCTTTTGAATAGCAAAATTTCCTGCTGCAATTATTAAATTAGAAAATTTGAAAACTAATCATATATATAGTATGCACATTGGAAAATTCAAATTGATGAAACAAGTTTTTAAAAAAATAGCATGCATTGATTTAATTGTATTGTGTAGGCAATTGTTATCATATCCAAAGTATTATTATACATGGACGATAATTCAATTAGGGTAAAACATGTCAAAATAATTTTATTTTTTTTCTGTCACTTTGGTTCATCCATTTCACCCACACCTCTTCAGAGGTTTACTAACTTCCAAAGGAACTTATCTAGCATTCCCTTCATAAGCAAATCATTAAGATTCACTTGTTGCACTTGAAACTTTGATTTCATGTTGGGTTAAAAAACCTTCTTCCCATGAAAACTATCATTCAATCCTCAAAGATAGTTTTACCTATTCCAATTGAAACGTGTGGTCTCTAGCCACCAGCCTATCGAAATCACAGTGAGTCCAAAGGCAAATTTGAAGGCTAAAAAAAAACTGTTAAATAGAGTTATCTTTGAAGTCACGCTGTCTCCTTCCTGGTTGCTTTCAACCCCTATCCCCTCTTTCAGTGGTATCCGCAAAGTAAGGAAACTTTATTAAATATAAGTATGAAATGCTAAAACTCAGCATTTAATGCACAAGGTTCGAGAGTAATTCTTGTAATTGCACATGTAGGAGCAGTGAAAAAATATGTAGCAGCAGTGGAGGAGCATAGGAAAAAGGGAAAGATAGGATGAAACTCAGTTTATCACCAAAAATTGGTGAAAAAACTAATTTGGGTCCCAGTTATTTCACTATGTGAAATTTTCGTTCTCAGTTACACGTTTGATGCCCTATTATGCCAAACCTAACTGTTCTCGCCTGAGACTTTATTAATATGTAATGGAAGAAAATTACCTTAAAACGATTAATTTATTCATAACGCACTTTAATGTGAACAAGGATCCAACTTTGATGTGCATAGAGGAATTATCGAGTTTTTGACATACATGAGTCTATATAACAAGAATATTGCTATCTGTTTATCTATGCCATTCATACCTATCTCTTCCCAATCTAATTCACAACTCCTTGTCATTCCCCATCTGTTAAATTTCCGTACTTGAACACATATTATGCACATTCTGATTTATAATAATTGAAGTAATGAGGTATACAAATGTCAACACATGAAATAAAAATTATGCTAAAGCAAAATCTACTGTGAGGATTAACAAAAAAAGTTTGAAGCTAATAATAATATACTAAAGGCAATCACATTAATACTGATTAATATTTTGATCTAAAGAAGTTCAAGAATGTAACACAATAGTTTTGCTAAAGGTAAAAATTTCAAGAAACACATGAAAAAATGCAAAAAAGAGAGAAAAAGACTAGAATTAGTCATCTTAATCCAAGCAAGTCTATCATAACCAAGTGCATTGTAAATTGTAAGATGAATTTTTTTTCATAAATATTATTTTCCACTTTTTAAAATACAACCAACTATCACAAAAAGTTTTTTTCAAAAAATAGTTTATTAGCTTTATAAGGTAATAGAGAAAATGTGTTATTTTACATAGGGTAAAGATTTACCTTGGTGTTACATTTGTGAATCTATGAAGCAAAAGGACTTCCAAAACCAACATTACTTTTGACAAATGGTAATTTAATATAGGTCTTATATTTCATGTTATAAAATTTTGTTATGAGGTGTAATGGAGTGAATGCAAATGCTTGTTTTTCATGTTTTTGCATGTCATCTTGGAAATTTTCCATGTTGTGGGTGGGATTTTTTTGATTTGTGCAACTATGTTAACTTCAATGATGGTGCACATTGATCTAGTACCTGATGATAGAACCATGGTTTACCCCAATTACACATTGGTAAACTAAACTCAGGTGGGAAAAGGACCAACTTGAATCACAACATGCCCACACATGAAATTCCTTTTACCATATAAGGGAACTTATATTTGAGGTAGAGTTCATGGCAAAAGCATTGCACCATGCATGCTTCAAACCTTGATAAGTTCTAGACCTTTCAAAGTTTGACGTGCAAAGGCCCTCCACCAAAGATAAATTGTATATATATATATGTATGTAAATTTTTTAAAAATAAAAGTCATCCAAAAATTGGGTAATATGATAATATTCTTTGTCACTTTTCCTTTTGAAAAGATTTGATATGATTTAGGGTTCATTGAGCACCAAAAATAATTTTTAAGTTCTAAAAAGTGCGAGTAGGTTGCACCCTTTCCAAAGGTTGCAACCTTATGATTTTATGCCTTCTTGACCCACACCAATTGTTGATAGCTTTGTAGGTGCGCACTCATTCTATGCACTTATGCTTTTGTAGGCCAATGAGTACCACAAGTGCCCATCCATTAAGGCCACCAAAGGTTAAGAGTCCTCAAAAAATTTCATTCTTGAGGCTTTTTTATGCATTATATGTGGCTGCATGGGCCACACTCTTATGGTGCACATTGTCCCCACATCATCATTTTAGGTCTTGTTGGGAAATGGCTACTAATAAGGGTACTTAACAATGTGAGCAATACCTATGTGTTTTTTATGTATGCTGAATCTCTTTTATAAAAGTTTGTGTAATAAGTCTAATAGACCAATGTTATAAGGGGTTCTTCCAAGGCCTGTCCAAAGCATAATAGGTTTTTCTAACTATTGATTCACATTTCAATTGCGATCTCAATCGTTGATTCACATTTCAATTGCGATCTCAATCGTCGATTCACATTAAAAATAGACATTGGCAACACTAAAAGCGGAATCTACAGATGGCTACCTGTTCCACCTTGGAAAAAGCCTGGAAAACAGGCCGGAATAGGGCCCCAAAACTGGTTGCATATGCTGAACCTCTTTTTAAAAAGTTGTGTACATGTAGTAGACCCATGTTGTTGGGTTATTGGTTTTAAAGGGAGCCTTTTGTTGCGGTCCTTTTTTATTGTTAATTTTGAAAAGACGTTCCAATTCCCCTTTTTTTTTTTTTTTTTTTTTTTTTTTTGGGGTTACTTTGATGGAACCTCGTCTTTGGTTAGGTTTGGTTTGCAACAGGTTTCGGTTTCACCTATTCTATGCACGACCCAATATAATAAATTATGTCATAAAAAGTAGTACATCAATAATAAAATATTGCAAGTCTGATTCTAGAATGAAACTCATAATGCATGTTCTATTACCCGCAATTGGTCTCAAAACCCGAACGAGAACCCAGAACTGGTCAATATTACGCTAGAATTGTGGGTTGTTGTAGATTCCGTAAATGTGGAGCAGCCATTTCTTTTGGAATCTTGTTTTGTGTTTTCATCTCTTTGAACGGAAATGCATGAAAACTCATGAAATTCCAGGCTCTACAAGCATAATTGCAGTGCAGAAATTGTAATAGATAATGGTTCATTAGGATTGGCACTACCATGTTATTTAAAAACCCAATGATAGGGAGAGAGGACTAGATCCATCAAACTAGGTGGAACCCCACTCCTACCACCCCTCTAATAAGGTGAGTATAGAATACAATACAATCTTTCATAGGGATCACAATTGTTCCTCTATGGAAGGTTAGGTACTATGATTTTATTCTAAGGGGAAGAGGAGACCAAAAAAATACGAATTTCCTCAAAGAAAGTTGATGATTGTTGCCCCATAAGAACTTCATTCCAATGTTTGAAAGTTTTTGAAGGGAGATCAAAAAGTGTTTTTTTTTTTCTTGGCAATAAAAAAGGGTCTATGAAGGAGGCTAAATAGTGTTGGAAGGTGCAAAAGCAATTAGTGAAGGAAGCCATAAAGAATAGGGAAAGCTAATTCGGGCAAAATGATGAGAAGAAATAATAAAAAGGCTCTATAAAGGAGGCTAAATAGTGTTGGAAGATGCAAAAGCAATTAGTGAAGGAAGCCATAAAGAATAGGAAAAGCTAATTAGGGCAAAATGATGAGAAGAAAGTCATGGAGCACATGGCTTGGTTGGTGGTTTGTTTGAGACATTTTCCCCCCTTTGAACGAGAGAGAGAGCGAGCCACCATGGCCCTAATACAACAACTTTTGCAAGCTTTGTTTCCAAAAGGGTGGTTTGTCCAATTAAAATGAAGTCCATAATGGAGTGAGTCTGTAAATGGAGCATATCTATTTTAGTTTTGCAAAAAAAATTATACCCTAGTTTCCACACCTCATAGTTAAGATTCATATACAAATATATATTGAAATTTTTTAGCATAAGTGTAATATACCACACAAAAATTATCATGATAGTGGTGTTGTCATCTACCCTTATAAAGCTGTAATAGCTCTACGGTGAGGATTGGGTCATCAAGTCCAATTCAATATTTTAGCAAAGACAGCCTGAACAGATAATATAATTCCTTTTTAGTTGGCAACCAATGTTCTAGAATGATCTTTTGTACTGGACCCCAAAGCTAGATAATATACACAGACTTTTCCTTTGAGAAGAAAAAAATTGTTTTAAAATACAAGTGTGGAGATGATGGTAGTACATAAGAAAAGAGAAAACATGTACATCAAAGAGTGTGTAATCGTTCATGAATGAGATAGTCTTTTTCTTTTACCATTGCAAAACAATACGATTCCACAATTTCAAATCCTCTGGAAAAATAAAAATAGAATAAAAATATATATTTTTAAAAATATTTTTTAAATTAAAAAAAGAGGCTATCCAACTTTATATCTTGATAGGAATAAAATTTTAACCCAAAAAAAGGGGCATGTGATTTGTGGGCTAGCTGGACACATGGATATATTCTATTCCCTCGCGTTCCTTGCTTGTTGCCCGGGTCTCCTCTCGCTAGTTAGTTACCTACCTAAGTTTTTTCTTTTACAGGATGGGTTGGTTTGTGTTTCGATGGATGAACAAACCGACTCACGCACTCACTCGGCACTTGAGCATAGCCGAATATCGTGGCCCCAGATCTTTTAGACATGGTTACAAGCCAACAAGCAACAACGGAATAATAATAATAATTCAAAATCATGTACAACTGACCGCCTCACAAAGATCTATGATCTTGTTTCTGGCTAAAGAGAGAGAGAGAGAGCAAGGGAAAGGGGAAAAAAAATCTAGATATTGTGTTAATTTTGCTTCTTTGAGGTCATGCGTGCTATGGTGGTGTGTTACGGGCATACTTACTTAGCCGCCAGCTATCATACATTCATGGGTCGTTTAGATCTTTTGTTGGGTGTTTGTCATCATATCCTTTCTATACGTAGGCTACGGTCCTAGGCTATGGTCCTAGTCTATTATGTACGGGATGGATTCTAATGTATTCCTCATGCTAAAGTCACTTCTATATACTTTTTGTGGAAAGGTTTTAATTGTGTTTGTAGTTTCCTTTCACATGTTTGCGTGTGTGGTCAAAATAGCAACAAATTACTATGTAATACTTGTCATTGCATTTTCATCGTGTTGCCTAAAGAAAAAACATTTCGTGTGTAACTTCTGCCATCTTTCATTTGTTATGAATTAGAAACATGTGTGTGTGTGTGTTTTTTTTTGTAGGTGTTGGAAGCAAATTTTCTTGGGTGGGTGATTAAGGAGACCCATTGCAAAAGAAAACTAAAGGAAATAAATTTGAACTTTGAATGAATCGCCACAACTAACTAATTTGAGTTAATAATGTAAGTCACTTTCTAGAAGGAGTGACCTTAAGTTACGACTTTTAGCAACCCCAATTCTCTAACCGCAAAGTTGGGCATGCAAGATTTCAATCATCTCCAAGTTTTTAGCTTTTTCAAAGGATAATTGACACCGTGACATATATAACTCATGGAATTTTTTGTAGAGTTAGATAAGACCACCGTTAAGGATATCATGTGCAGTTGTGCTCATGATAATAGAAATTAAAGAAAGAGCCAAGTAGGCCTTTTTCATCTATAGATAGTAGATACACTACTTGTCAGTTAGATCTTGAGATGGGGATTGATTATATTCAAGCTCAAGACCAAAGTGGCCACCCTTGTTAAATCAACAAGTGGAATGAGAGATGATCTTTTCCATAGCATTCTTTTTTATATTGATTTTTTTTCATTTTGGCGAAATTTCACACAGGACAAAATGCTGATTATAGCTGCCTACAAGTTAGGCTGAAACTAATATTAAAGGGAAAATGCCTAATAAAATTACCCATCAATCCATCATATCTCATTCTGAAAAAATATGCTTGAAAATAGCATAATTTTTCCAAAAAAATCACAAAACCCTATAAAGTTAAAATTATTTCAAAGCACAAACAACAAATGAATAACATTGAAATCCAAAAACTATATATATATGTGTGCAAGAAATAATACCATGTGAGCACAACTTGAAACCAGCAATGCTTGCAAGCTACTCCTTAGACCTTCAAAACATTGATGACAAAGCTTAAGTATATGTGCACCCTAATAATCAGAGTCGGTTGCATTGCACCTGGGGTTGTGGTGAGGGCTTTCCCCCTTTTGGTTTCTGCCCAGGTTGTTTCTATTCTCTTTTATTGCAATAAGATTTTCTTATTTGCCTTGAAAATAAAATAAAAATTTGAATCGTATCTATTGATTCCACATGTCCTCAATTAAGTTGCATGAAAAACCATAAATGCCTAATTTCATTCAAATTTTCAAATCCATTTGCCTAACAAACTTTTTCATTATTTAATAAATATTAGGTGACTTGATAGGCAAGTGCGATATTCTTGTTGAGTTGGGATGATGGGTGACGATCGATGACGACGAAGATAAGTTCAACAACTAGAAATACGATATGTTTTTTGGTTGGGAAACATTATTATAATTCAGATGCTTTTGTTATCTAGATTTTGTGGCTAGCCAAAACCATTATTCCACCCAACCCCCCCCCCCCCCA
>Ga0209611_10007750_pt1 | contig 17108 bp, 14 predicted proteins | sample S1TSphgellanicum_3_FD_187693 | JGI IMG/M metagenome (GOLD analysis project Ga0209611, IMG submission 187693) | Host-associated microbial communities from peat moss isolated from Minnesota, USA - S1T2_Fc - Sphagnum magellanicum MG (SPAdes) (version 2) | ecosystem: Host-associated > Plants > Peat...
AATGAGTAGGCATCCAACATCACAACAAAAATAAACTTGGATGTTCTATGTGATGTGCAAACTTTTATGGCTTTAAGTTGTATCTCACCCTTGTTTGAACGCGTCTAGTTTTTGTCAAAGTTTGCTCAAGCTAATGATGATGTCTTCATTTGAAATTTTGTTGATGCAATCAAGGCTTGTGAAAGAGATTTGCACATATTGTATGTTGATTCAATTACAAGATATGGGCATGCAAATGAAGTTCTTTAGACCTTCCTTGATATTGTGCATCACTCACATGCTCCTTTACATATGGCTTGGGCTTTAAAAATTAATTTTCGAGTGAAATATGCGAGGTTTCAATTTTTTTCTCACACGTATATGGTTCATAAAAGGGATGGCTAATTGGTTGAGTTATGTTTCCAAACTTGATTGGTTGAATGTAATGGAAGTCATGAAACAATAATGCAATGCTAGTATTGTTAGCTTCATTCAAGAACTTGGGCAACAATTTTTGAGTCAAAACAACATGAAAGACATTGGGGTGATTTATCCTCAATTTTCAATGCAACCTAAAGTTCAACATAAATTTATGGCACAACTTTCTATATTGAAAATGCATTTTTTTTGGGCAAGCAAATTGGTCCAAAACCATTATTTATCCCACCCTTTCTTAATGGGGCATTATTGGTGCAACGACCTTTTTTTCAAGTTTACTATGCTTGTCAACTACCATGCAACCATGAAGTTTCTTCAAGGTTGTAATTTGTGCACTAAAATTTGTACCAACTTGGCCATTAATTAATTCTTTTATCATTGACTATTTAAGTAGTTGAAACGCATTGAATTATCCATGGCCATAATTATGTGCAATGTAAAGGATGAAAGACCATTCTATAATATGGGGGTTTGTGAAGAGCATGTTGAGGAATAGATTAACAACCCAATTGGACTTGGTTGTTGAGATGTTTATTCAGAAAATCTCTATATTGGACACTTTCTTATTTGTTGTAGCAATGAGTTCTTCGATTGTTGCAAAATCTTGTCATGGTGCAAGGACTTAGTTCCAAACAACAACAAACTCTAAACCCTTTATGCGATATGTGTCGTTCATATGTTTTTTAATATGATATTTGTATTTCTTCAATCATTTCAATTCATTTTGCTATATTGAATGATATGTGTATGCAATTACAATTTTTGTAATTTGAACTTTATTTGTTTTGTTTTGTTTGTAGGCAATTTCTTATTGCAGTGGGCAAGTTCTGCAAAGATCAGGTTCAATTCCGCTAGGAGATTTCATATTTAGCATTAGGTTAGCTATTGTTCACTGATTTTGGCATCTTCTTGCCATTTTTCCTTGACTGAATTGCATGTTTTTACCAACTTCCCTGCATTGAGATCCAGATGGTAACCATTTTTTTCACCTTCAACTTGTAGTGGTTGCAACCTTTTTTCAATCTGCTAGTTCATGTGACTACCTTTCATTTTACTATTTGCAAATTTGAGTTTTCAAGCCTGCATTAACAAGGATAGTCACTTGATCACCCCAAAAATTGAACTTAAGAAGATTTTGAGAAACATGCAACTTTGATGGAACTCGCTATGGCATCCATCATATGCACATATATTACTCCAGATGCCACTCACATTTGAGTAAAATTCAAGCCAAAATTTGATGCCCAAATCCTACACCAATGCTAGTCTCTTCCCTCTGGGCAGATGCAAAAGAAGTTAATAAGGACATCAAGTTGGCCTACAAAATGAGAAGCCACCTTCATACATACTTGAGCTAAAAGGCGCTTGTATAGGCAAAATGTAATGCAATGGCCACAACAGCCAGGGCAGCAGCCATCCCTTGCCCAGGGCAGTCTTCCACAACACCTTTGGGATTAGTTATAAATTTCTTCTTATAGAAAACTGCAAAGGAAATCAAATGAGTAAATTGCCCTGCACATTAGCCTGTAGATGATGAAATGCACAATGAATACTACATTAGCCTGTAGATATTGTACTCTACAAAAGCAACCTCCAATGCTTCAAATCAATGATGGTTTCTATGGAATTTCTTTCAATAATTGGTAAAAAACAAGGGTTTTTCACCATCTCTCCATCTTCACCACGGGCTCCAAGAAAGACAGATCTGCATATCTCATAGCTGCGACTTGCACTATCAGTTTGTCTGGTAGTCAGCTATATGTACTCAGATATTGAATATCAATTTGGTGGAAACTTCCATCAAAAGTGGAGGTGTATTTTCCAAAATCTAATTGACACAAATTTGCCAGTGTCTTCCTAACACAAACCGCTTTCCTTGGATCTAAGTTCCAAGATCATCAGGCAGGTCATCCTTCCAAATCCATTCTCGACTGTAAACATTGTAACCACCTTGCAGTGATCCCAACTATTATCTAACTCAATTCAGGCAAACTAGAAAGAGCCTGAATCATAATTGAGAATGTACATGAATTGGCATTTTGTTAAAAAGCATAATCAGCGGAAGAGCATTTTCAACTCCTCAATGCGGGCCGACCGAACCTCCTGGTTGTTGAGGGCTCCTGCAACCATGCGCTGCTTGCGTGCTTGAACTTGTTGCATCCTTTCTTCTACCGTTCCCTGAACCTCCCCATTGAAAAAGTCGTTCTGTAAGTGTCATAATGCTGCAACTATTTCAGCACACTGCTGGTGACTGCTTGGATGCAATACATCCACTTTGCACCCATGCATACAGTGTCTAAATGACACTAATGACTGTCTAATGTCCTCATAATGCCCAAGCAGACTTTTCAGTACTGCCAAGTCCTTCAATAATTTTGCAAACAATCATCTACCAATCCCCATAATTATCCAGACATTCACTAAGGTGCTTCCCTAATATTGCAGGCTGGAGTGTGACCAAAACAAAGAAGACATATTCAGCTCTTACATCAGAGTTTTGGGTTGGAGATACAGAGGTCTAGCAGGTTAGAAGCATCACATATTTATCATGTTCCACTCTCACAAAGACCCTGATGCTAAAAATGAAAATTCTGTAGAGAGAGGTGAACCTTGACAATGAATCTTTTGATGGAGACAGCCTTTGTTTGACCAATACGATGAATGCGCATGATAGCCTGCTCTTCCACAGCTGGATTCCACCATGGATCCTTCACACAATGATAATAACACAAGGAACTCCAATAAGTGGGCTAGAAAACTCATATCAAGATGATGCTCAAGCTTCAACATTAAAGCAGATCGCCTGACAGTCAGTGCCTAACTTGAGCATAAGAAATACATAACATGGAGGGATGGGTAACAAAACTTTCCAATAAGTCTACAAGTACAAATGCATCTAGATGTGTGAACATTTGGAAGTTGCTGTCCCTTTGCTTGTGCATGGAAGGATATAAATGCATTCTTACCAAGAGGAAAGCATTTGAGGCAGCTGTGAGGTTAATGCCAACTCCACCAGCCTTCAAAGATATTAGCATGACCTGCATAATCCGAACCCACAATTGCAAGCTTCATAACCACGAGCTTTTTTTAATATCAGCATCACTGGAGTATCTAGAATGGTACATTAGTGTCCCACAAGAAGGTGACAATGGAAACAGTATTCTAATTTGGGTGCAATCCCACACTGCTTTTTTTGCTATCTATTCAGTTGTCCTAGCTTGACCAGAGGCAATAGAAGCTTACAAGGATGCTTGTGTTGCTGCTGAACTGTTTGAGCACCTTTTCTCTTTGTTGCTGTGAGAGAGTGCCATCAAGACGAACAAATTGGAACTTCTTTCTGCAGATCAACTCCAAGTGACACACTCATAATCTGATCAAACAAATAACTCATGCAACTAGAGTAGTAGAGCAGATATCTCCGGCCAACCTACGGCTCCGATGGTATTTCTGTAATACTGGGATGTCTACATTTGCATACATATTTCCCAGCAAAACTATGCAATCTCAACTTCCCATCCTCTGCTTTGTTGCAATTGTTTATGGTGCTTAAATCTTTGAGGCATGAAAACGGCCAAAACCTTTTCAGAGGAATCTCAAGGAGATCCAGGAAAGCAGTCCACTGACTGAAGACAATGCTCTTAGATGATCCAGAGGCTCGCAGCGCCTCCAGGTTCTGCAAAAGTGCAGTCACTTTGGATGATTCTGTCCAGTTCGCCTCAACATCAATTTGGAAGCGGCTCTCTGATGGTGCAGTGATGATATCTTGCCGAGACAAAGATTGCCTGCAAATCAACTCATAACATAAGACTAAAAGTATGTGCAACGTCCAAACATTACATCCAATGTTGTCTATCATAGTCAATGACCAGCAATACGCATGTCTAAGAATCTGTGTGCATTAACTCTTTTAATCTTTTACATCCTGTATCCAGAAAGCCCATAAAATACTCCAGAACCATGTATACAGAGCCCCTGCACAACAGTACCTGCAGATTGGACAGAGTCCACCACCATAACTTTGCCATGAAGCAAATAGACACTCGCGGCACATGCAATGTGCACAAGGTGTGAGAACTGCATCTTCTGCAGCTTCTAAGCATATTGGACACTCTGCTTTGTTGCCTTTCTTCAAATCTTCCACCACCTCTTTGACATATGCCTTGGTTGGTCGGTTGATAGTGCTTCCATCTTTGCCACCCACCAAAAATCGGTTGGCTAACTTACCAAGGTCTGCATATTCTGCTGTGTCACCACGACTAACAAAGACCTCCATGTTAGTTCAGCAGGATAGCAACTAAAAAAAACTGAACATAGAAATCCTGCTGAAATATATTCAAAGGTTTCCTGTGCCATGCCTCCAACATTGTAATTTTAAGTGCTTCTGGTTGTCAGTAATTTAATCAACATGCATTCCAAAATTGCAATGACTACAATAAGAGCCATTTTCTTCCAACTTCAGCTGCTAAACAATGAAATGGCTATTTCAAAACACATTTTATCATTGAAATCCAGCTAGTATGTGTATTCTAACAATATCTGCATACAACACAACAAGCTCAATGAGACAAGTCTCAATAACTCTGTCAAGGGTGGACCATGTGAGGAAAGGTTGGATAAACCTTAAGACAAGAAATGGGTGGTCACAACATTGTCGAAGCCGCAATAGCAACTCAAGAATGGAGGCATAGTTATGCAGAACCTTTCCTTGCTCCACAAACTTGTCAAACTTCACCTGCACATCCAATCAGCACAACAATGATGGCATCATGTCAAAAACCACATAAGAAAGTCATACAAATCTAGTTCAGACATTTGTTTACATTGCAGCATAAATAAATGCTGCTGGTCTCACTACTAGCAGCATCACTACTAGTCTCAATGCTGGGATCTGCAGTAACCTTGGATTTCTTGTAGAGAGCCTGATAGAAGTCTTGTTCTGCTTCTGTAAGCTCGCACTCCACAACTTGCACGTCTGCAGAAGGCAGTACTAAGATAGGCCTGCACAAAAATGATAACTCAGCAAACTGTAGTGTGACAAAGTTGCTGCATGGAATCTTGAAAAACAAAACGTAATCTTCACCCAAGTTCTATATTGCTGAGAAGAACATGGGGTCATTGAAGAGTAATGATTGAATGTCTCCACTTGTTTCACAGCACCTGCCATCTTTGTCACAGCTCTCCTTGGTACGTCGCAGCATCAAGGGCCTTAAAATGGCCTGTAGCAGTTTCAAACCCCTCACATCTCCATCCTCAAAAGGCTTCTGTACTAGTTTGTTCCACCTATACATCAGCAAAGTTGGCAATCAAGCCAAATACATGATCATGATTAGTTACTTGATTGGAAAGAAGAACTCATCAATTCCTATGTTCTAGCAGCAACACTCTACAAGAGCCTAAAACCTAAATCTATTCATGACATCATGCAGTAGACACATGAGATGAAAATAAATCTGCTGCAAAACAAAATCAATGATCTCAAAGTTGAGAGACAGAAATGAGGAAGACTGGAGTCAAATCTTACCAGCCATAATTACTCCAGGGTTCAACACGCAGAAAGTGAAGAAGGCTAAATATATCCTCTAGTTTGTTCTGTATCCCTCACAGGCCCAAGTACAGTAGGGTGAGAAATTATCACCAAATTCAGCAACCTTCTAACAGCAACATGTATGATGTTGACCAGTTATTGTAATATCCCCACTTAATGCATCAGCTACTAGCAGTGGGTGGAGGTCAATATCATGCAGCAACCAACATACTGAGTATCTTCACAATACTGGCAGTAATGACAGGACTCATACCAGCTAGCTCAGAAAAGGAGAAGGAAGTAGAACTTCAAGAAAATGGAACACAAAAAGAGAGTGGAAAAGAAAGACTGAAAAGAAAAGGGAAACAGTATGGAGAACCTTAAGAGCATGATATTTTGAGGACAATTGAAGCAATTTATGAAAGGCTACAACACACATAATACAGTGACAGTTTGTTATTGCCTAATATTCTCATGGAGTCTGCTCTAATGTCAGACATAGCAGAAGACAACTCTCCTTCAAGTTGTGTAGAAGAGTTTAAAATGGCCTGTTTATGGGAATGCACCTGGATTGGTGTACCAGTAAGGCACCAGCGGCGATCAGCTGTTAGTTGGAAAACAGCTTGTGACGCGTTGGAGCGGAAAGCCTTGATAGTGTGGGCCTCATCCAATACCACCCTATACCAATGTATAGAATGCAGTGGCCCTTCTTCCAGAAAATTCTGTAACACACATAAATGCAAGCTCAACATGAGAAGAAATTCCGCCATGCATCTAACAGTCATGCTCTGATACACAAAGACTGAAACTGCAAATATATTTGCAGGTGGGCAACTCTGAGACCACGTGTAGGAAAGCAAAAGTGAGAAAAATTCTTGCAGCTCCTGCACAAGGAGAATAGAAAGTAGGACAATATGGATGTCATAGATTGCTCACAGGTTGGCTCCATTCAGAAGCTAATACACCATAGGTGGTCAGGACAATATCATGGTCAGTGAGAGCACTGCGTTCTCGAAGGCGATCATGTCCATAGTAAGCATAGACAGACATCAGTCCTCCCACCACATGAGTCTCAAACTCTGTCTGCAGCCCCCAAAAGGTCTACCGGTTCAAATTAAACCCATCTTGTTTGAAACACCATCCTTTGTTTCCTTCTCATTACAAACAAGCTCCAATGCTCAGCAAACCTACATGAACAATCATGGTCCACATGAAGCTGCAGGTCTGCATTTGAAAGAAAGACTTTGATGGCTTCTTTGAAATCTCACCTTCCACTGGCCAAGTAGGGTCATTGGACAAACAATGAGAGTGCCACCTCCGCGTTGTGCACTGCTTCTTGATCTTTTTGAATCCTTGATCTGATTGGTTGATTGAATACTCGATTCCTCTTGCAAACACAATTGAAGACCACTTGGTGAATTGGGATTTTCTTGAGATGGTTTGGCAACTTTAGGGAGATCCATTCCTCCTCTACCAGGATTTGCTAGGATGAGTGAAATTGTCATCACAGTCTTTCCAAGGCCCATAGCATCTGCAAGAATCTGAAAGAGAAAAGAAACATTTAGGTCACCTGCCTCCACAACCATGCATGCTATCTCTCTCTCAAGTAATGATTCAGAACAGACACAGTTGCCCAACTTCACTTCCAAATCTATCTAGAGAAATTCAAGCACTAATGGCATTTTAAAGAGGCCAGCCTGAGCATGAAAATGCTAGATACCCTGACACACTGCCAATGAAAACTACCTTCTCAAAGCATGCTGGCATAGGAAGTAGGGTGTTGAAACATTCTCAGTGGCAGATACTAAACAAGGAATTACCATGTGTACAAACAAGGGTACCCTTACATTGCAGTGTGTCTGATTGTTTGCACAAAGTGCAAGAGGAAGAAATACATACTGACAAGTTTACATAGGAAATGATGAAAGAGATTCTCACCCCTCCTCGTGCTGTCTGTAGAGCACTTGGGAAATCCAGAGTTGCCTCACCAGAAAACACATTGAGATAAAATGCAAGCTCTGACCTGCAGTCAAATGTACAAGAATGAAGTCCATTGTAAATTGATGGAGAATATATGCAAGAACAAAAAACATCCTGTACATAACTAGATAAAGCCTTTCCAAGCTCTACTTCCATATGACAAAAAAGGGAGTGATGAATACCCTTCAGCAAGATGATATGCCTCCCAACATGGATGAAGGGTGTGGCCAGCATCTTCCCTTGTGAGACCAATTTCCAGTTGCGTCATCCAATGCAGTGCTTGCTTTTGGTATGATCGCAGCTCACATTGCAGGGTGTTTGGTGGTTCCATCTCCTGTGGACAGAGCCGCATTGAGATTCTCACCAACCCACTGCACATCTAACTACTAACACTCCCAAGACATATGCCTTCCACCTTCCTAACCCACTCATACTTTGTAAATGCAAAGTTTGCTGAAGTTTGGTGGCTTACTGGAAGCTGGCAACTCTCAGAGGTTCCAACCAACTTGTTCACATCCTCATCAGACATTGCTGTCCCTTCTTCTTCATTCTCTTCCCCTTGTACTCTTTTTGATGCAAGGTTCAATCTCTTCTCTGCTGATAGGACAGCACTCAGAGGTTCTGAGCCAGACCCCTATAAACAATAGCAGGTTCACATGGCAAAGCATTCTTCGTCATGGTAGTCAGAGGAATTGTCAACTATTGCCAAGCAAAAAGAAAATCTACTCAAGTCATATCTTCAAGGTTTGTCCTCCAACTGGGCAACATGATGTAAGAAAAACAGAGAAACCAGTTCAAAGTACCTGCCCAACTTGCAGATCAAGTGATCGCTTACGGCTGTATAAATCTTCAGGGGTGAATGCTGCCTGCCATATGAGACAAAAGCTTAGCAAATTTGGTACCATTAGCAGGATCATGCTCAGATTTGTAGAGATATATCCAACATAGAAGTCATGCATAATGCAGAATGAGTGGAAGTGTTTAGAAAAACAAACTTTGAATACAGTCATTTGTACCACAAATGAGATGCTGATCAAGTCAAAGTATCTTGCAAGAACCATAACCAAGAAAAGGAGTGGGCTACCTCTCTATATTTCCTGATCATGACTGTGCAAAACTCCAGACTAATGTCAAACTAAAGAATTTTGAAACTTCTATCAGAAAACCAGCTGGGCAATTACCTTCTTGAAAGGCTCCCTACGCAGAAGACGAATTATGGCAGGGAGAGGCTGGGTGGTGGTCCCCTCTGATGAAGCTGTTATTGGAGTTTTCAACCCACAATTGAAATTAATGAACAATGATCGGTTCAAATGCACTCTGCAACCAAGAAGAGCATTAGAAAAACTAAGGAAACTCAACCCAGCACTTCTCCTCGCACTGCAATCATTAGAAAAAAATTCAGTGAAGCACATTGCAGACAAACACCAGGTTCACACTGAAGGTTGTAGGCAACCTGTGGGCAAAATGCTAAGAGCACAGATTGCCAACCAATGGTGTACAACAATGCTGTCCAACAGAGAAAGAGTTGCTGGAGCACACTGACACTTGCCATCCACTCTCACTTTGCCTGTCTAAATGAGAGGTACTAAAGAACAAGCACAGGTTGCCTACCGAAGGAGTACAACAATGCTGTCCAACAGAGAAAGAGTTGCTGGAGCACACTGACACTTGCCATCCACTCTCACTTTGCCTGTCTGAATGAGAGGTATTAAAGAACGAGCCCAGTCCCCAGGTATCCGACCAACCTGTACACAAGTTTTTTTGAAGTGAATATTAACTGCATGGAGCTGCCCATTCAGCTACTGGCAACAGATGTAATTCTGAATATATATCAAAGTAAACTAGTCCTCATACAGAAACCAACAATTGACATCAATGTTCCTGACTTTCAGCAACATGATGGCACATCATTATGGGAGTAGGAGACAACAAACCTCGCCCCATTCTCCACAGGAAAAGCGCACAATCTCAGCAGTACCCTTGCTTCGACCCCATGGCTTCCTCACCTCAAAAGGTCCCTTGCCTGTGCCCACAGATTGCTTTGGAAAAGAAAATTCTAGTTGATCCCCTGGTTGCAGTTTTGGACCTTTGCACGTTGAGAATGCCACAATCTCAGTCTCTCCAAGCAGTACCCACTCCTTGTCTAACAAGGCCACACTGGCTCTATGAGTAGCTTGCTGAGCTAGCTTGCTTGCAGGGAAAGTCTCAGGCCACAGAGGACCATTGTCCACAGGGGCAGGCTCTGGAAAGCCAGTGAACAGGGCCTGGGATTCCAACGGTACAGTTGGTGGCCTAGTCTCTTGTTGGCTATTGGACAAAGGTTCACATATCTCCATTGCATTTCTAGTCAGGTTTCTGTTTTCTGGAGACTTGCCTGGAAAGTCTAGGGTATCTTCATCTCTGGTGCGAAGATCAAGGTTACCATTTTCATCAAATAAAGAGCTGGACAGTATGGGATACTGAAATTGATTGGACTGAGATTGGTGGCTTACATGCAAAACCTCTGTGAGACCTGCCTGGGTCACAGTGTTTGCCATGGTAGGGCTGGATAGTGAATGAATGACCTCAGCTTCTGCATGATACAAGTTAGCCAATACCTTTGCTGGCTGTGGGTGGGATGGGGTCACAATGTTGGGCAAGGTGGGACTAGATTTATTGCCCTCAGTGTGAACCTGTGTGGCAGGGGTACCCTTGGCCTTGATTGAAGGTGCAGCTCGTGCTGTAGACTTGGCTAATTTGGATTGGAAATGTGGCGTGTCAAACAAGATGTTGATGGCTGATGCAACATCATTCCTTGACAAATGTAGAGCCCGAATGAGGTCCATATCTGAAGGCTCTGGACCCAATACTGCCCTCATCTCCTCAATACTTTGCTTGCTCACTTGCCGTGCCATCTCCCTCCTACGAGCAAGATTCCCTACACATATTGACCACCACCACATCTACAACTTTCAGCTGAGTTCAAATCCAGCTTCCAAAATAGACACAATCTCAAAGACAAAAAAGAAGAAGAATGCTGGGCATCTGGTGGCCTTTAGCTTGTCACCATGGCTTGCCACAAATCCTTAATTTTTGCCCAACCACCACAGTGGCTTGGTTCCCATCTTGAAACTTACCTGAGCTAGCACCAAAGGGACTGTCCCAGCTGTGCATGCTGTAAGCTGCCTTTCACTGCAACATTCATGAGTACAACCAATACAAAAGTGAGGAATCAGCAGCCAACACCTTATATTTGTCCATGCACATATGGCATCTGTGTATATAAGGTTCAGAAAATGGTCAAGTTGGTTCCTTCAGCACAATGACAGCTACTAACAGTACAGCTGCATAATATGTGACCAAAAAGTTGTATATGCCTAACAATACATGGCCAGTCACTACACCATGTTCTTAGGCCAGTTTCAAACAAGGGAGAGAGACCAAACAGCGGCTCAACATCAATTTAGAACACTACAGGAGCCACCCACAGCCATTGAGACAAGTACTGGAGGTATACAGCAAACTCATGCAAAACCCTGTGCTCAAACCCTCCCAACGGGGGTCTACATCCTACACATTGTGTTGGATCTGAACACAATTAATTAGAAGGGGTTGATGGGTTTAATTCTGCCCAAGATTCAGAATTGAAATGCAAGAAAGGTCAGAACCATGGCTTTTTCTTCAACAAATGGCCAGAATTTTTCCGAGATTTGCAGTCTGACCTCCTTTATATAACTGAAGCAGAGTCTATCACTTAGATTTGCATGTTTTGCTCACGATACTGCTGATTGTCTGCATATTGTCAGACAAACAAACTTCAGAATGCAAAAAACACAAAAATAAGGTTCACCAGTATCCTGGAAATTACAAAACCAGCATTGCTTACAATTGAAGAAAGGAAGCACAATGATGTCCAACAGCAGACCCATCTTTCAGAAACCTAAAAAAAGTCTTTACAAGAATCTTCACACATGGACCTTATAACTATTTTAGCACCCAGTTCCAGATGTACATAGCTCAAACCCCACGTCAAGTTTGTGAATATCATGTCCTCTAGCTCATCCTGATTTCAAATGAACCAACTGTGTCCAAGTTACAGGTAAAGAACTTTGCGAAAAGCTTCTGCGCTTTCTGTACATAAAATATACACAGTAGTACAGTATCCACACTCTTGCAATTCTCAAGAGATCTTAAAAGAAGTAACATGCGCGTCAACTTGAGAGTGCAAGGTAACTCACCAGCATTGATGATTTTCCCTTCTTTTTCTGTCGCAGCTGCTCACTAACCCCAGAGTATCTCGGATCCGTAAAAGAAATTCCTGAACATCAGTCAGTCAGACCAAAAATGTGATGAAATTAATGACGATTTCAGGATTGAAAAGCATGCATTTTTTCCTTGACAAAATGAGAGGCAACGGATCTTTGAAAATGTTGACAACTCCCACCAGCTAGCTTCCAGTGACAGACACCCCTCATCCTTCCACACAGGAAAACAAAATCCTACCTACAGAAGAGGTTTTTGCTCGAAACCTCAATTCGAAGACCGCCAAAGCTCTCCACTCAAGTAAAATCAACAGCCACACCTTCAACAGGCAGACAGCTAAATTAATCCTTAACAAAAGACACGGCAGGTTGTGAAATTGTACTGCAAAATCAAGAATCTCGGAGCGGGGAAAAAAGGATCGCGGGTGGCAAGCTTTCCCGCGACATTCGATTTGCCATCCCAGTTCAAGCTTTTACGACTCCTCTTTGTCTCCTGCTGATTAGGGTTTGGGTTTCGTTCAGGGGAGGGAGGTGGGGTCGGGGAAGAAAGGGCGGGGATTCACAAGGATATGTATTCAACCAGGGTATGTTTGGGACAGCAATCATCTGCTTACCTACGTTGGCACACCAAATACCCGCCGGTTCTCAAAGATCCAAGATTTTCACCTTCCTATTCCTCCAACTCGGCATTTTTTGCAACTCAAATCTTTTGATTAAAAAACCTGATTGTGTGCATATTCAACTGCTTTAATCTATACTTTTTAAGCATGGAGGAATTGCGGAAACCACTAATACAATAACAATGCATTTATAATGTAAGCTCATTCTCTTATTCATATAAGCCCATTCTCTTTTGCTTGCCCAAATCATGATTATTGATGTGTTCTAAACAAGGGTGATTTGTTTCTCAATTTTTGTGATATAAAAAATTTGGAATTTTTTTCTGAGAATCAGCAAAATAAGTCAGATTCATACTAGAAAAACATATTAGCATCGATACTTTTCCTTCCTCTTTTGTCGAAAGAAAAATTCAATAGTTACAAGTCAGCTGATTGTTGTTGAGGACCATTAATACTATGGCAAAAAGCTGCCCAAAAGGTTTTAATTCCATGCATGGATACATATCACCTAATCTAATTAGATGAGAGTTGTTCCAAATTCCACCCGATAAATGTTCTGACTAAATTTCCCAACATGAAAATTTGAACGATGTCATGAAAAACTATCCCTAAAATGAAGGAAAAAAAGGTCAAATGGACGGATATTGTACTATTTTTGCATCTTGAAGCTCATATCACTTGTACCTAGGTGTGAAGAGTTGGGGACCACCACGCTACAAGCTTCAAGATTTTCTGTTCTTGAGTAGATTGAAACAATACCACTTGATGAAGCTTGGAGCACACATTGATCCACATGACAGCCATTTTCAAATGTCCATGCAATCCTGAGAGAGAAAATGGCATACAAACAGTTGGACTGGTGCCCAACTACGATTCTCAGGTATTGTTAAGCAACAGGCTCTGCTGGGTGAAAAATTCCAGCATCATTTCATATGGAATACCTTCTGTCTATTTCCAAATTCTGCAGACTTACCAATGCTAAACTAGAATGAAAGAGAACTAGGGCATTACACCCAGGTTCAATCTCATGACCATCAAATTAAGAATCCCAACTGCTACGATTTCATGATCAATTTCCTCTCATGGATTGGGAGCTCATGATTCCAAGTATATGATGTCAAGACATTGTAGGCTTTGGAGTCATCTGACACTTAACTTTTGAAAGCAGCTAAATAATTTGCTGTAGATTTCTGTGCATTTATCTCATGTTCAACAGACAGGTGCTAGTGCTGTGAGCAACAAACTTCAGCACAAACTAAAGCCGCAACTGCAAATCCTACACTCCCATCCTATTCTGGAGGCCCCCACAAACATGAAACATCAAGTACATGAAAGGGTACCTGCTCATCTAAGACAGTATCGCAAGAACATCTGATGCCCTCAACACCACAAACTGCACACCATCTTTGTTCTTGAACTCATTACCTGCATATTTTGAATACAATACTGTGTTACCGGGTGTAACTTCCAAAGGTTTCCTCTCTCCATCTTCACCAAGGGCTCCAGGACCTGCAGCAATCACTGTTCCAATCACAGGCTTCTCCTTTGCACTTTCTGTCAAAAGAACACCACCAGCTGTCTTTGATTCAGTCTCACCAACCTGAATAAGCACTCGGTCATTCAATGGTTGCAGCTCCTTGATATCATCACCTGACAGCAGGCCCACCACATCCTCTTCCTTCAACAGCAAGTGACCCTCGCCCTTGAAATCAACTTCTGTGCCTGCGTACTTGGAGTAAACAACCTGAGCTCCAGTTTTTAAACTGAGATCTATTTTCTTATCACCAACAGTCTTCCCCTCGCCAACAGCAACAACTACACCACCTGAGAAAACAAAATATGAAGATATTAGTCTGTGGTAAATACTGAAGTTCAGAGGCTTTCATTAACCCCTATGGCATCTCTTAACACTCAGAGTTAGGCACAAAACAATAAGCAACAAGAGATCGGTCTCCCTAGTCACTGTCAGAACGGACTCAATAATGTTATCTCCATGATGCTAAACACTAATCATGAGGCAGGAGAAATCACATAACATGTCTGCTAAGCAACAAACATGAAAAGTATGAGGCAGGACAATGTGTGAACTGTGGAGAAATGTACATTGAAGTGATCCCAGAGAAAGCTCCACAATGACTACTTTGAAGGTAAACCCAACAAATGTTATGTCAGTTCCACCCAAACCAAAATAAACACAACAAGAGTAAGTGTGATCATAGCCTTGTGAGTGTACACTCACACAGGTATCAGATCATTAACTTCATTATAAATCACAGTGATTAGCTGCCATTACTCTGTACTGACTTCATCTGCTCCCAATGGTAAATGCAGATAAGTACATAATAATCTGCTCAAAATTTAGGCCAAACAATTCAACAAAAAACGTTTCCTGAGTTTGTCCTATATGTCCAGATGCAATGGCAAGACAGTCTTGACATCAGCTACCACTCAAGAGGCACAGCTAATCAGAATAATTCAACAGTATCCCCATCTAGGCTGCAACAAGCCTGTGAGTGAAGCTTATTTCGTTTTAGCTTGACCCCTGTACAAGCAGGCATCTAAGCTAAGGCATAGAGCTGCATACATAGAAGGCAGTAGTTGGGGCTTCCTGCACCAAGAACAGTTATCTGCTGCATAACCAAACCCTGTCAAATGTGGTGTGCAAAAGGGCCTTTTATGATGTGACATGAACTTAGCAGAAATCTTGCCACACAGTTGTCTTACAAGTATTCTGACAGTGTTATCCATGAGATACATGGGCTCAGATCATGAGCGAGGAGAGAAAGAAATCAACTAGTTTATAGGTAATGCATTTGCTAGTATGACTTCCAGACACATCCTCCTGCAAACATGGATCAAGATAAAAACTGAGATGCAATTGTGAAGGCTAACACAACTTGAAAGAAACAACCAGACATGAAAGTCAAAGAAAGCAGAGAGATGGAAACCAAAATCAGGTCTGTCACTTTTGAATGTGTGTTTTAGGATTGGCATCATATGAAAGATGTATTCAGGACAGGGGGGATAAGGAAAAAGAAGAAAACAATACCTTGTGGTTTAGTCTGAGCGGTGGTTGGAAGAAGAATGCCACCGGCCGATTTCTCCTCGACTGTCTGAATCTTCACCAAGACGCGATCACCTAAAGGCTTCAGTGTGGTAAACTTCGGTGCGACGGAAGTTGCTGCCTTTACTGCAAGACATCTACGAGAGTTTGAGGCAGGGAAAAATGCATGCTTCGAACCAGACTGCAACACAGAGCCGTTCGTGGCAGCCCTCAGACCTTGAAATGAGGCTATTTTCAAGTGCGAACTCACGGCTGATCCCAACTGAGCTGCAGTAGCCATTGCTGCCATCTCTCCCACGAAATGGACGCCGCAATTGAAGCAAGAAAGCAAGAAAGGAATCAGAAATGCGAGACAAGGAAAACACAGGAAGCAACAACAGTCGCAAGGAGAAGCGAAATGTGTCGCAAAGAAAGAGGCACACGGAACTCGCGAGCTTGAAAAGACCTAGGGTTTAAGAATTTCGCCACATCTGGCGATTTCGTGGAAGCATCTAGAGAACTTGCCAATTGTGTTGCTGTGTGACTTTCGCCAGTTTGTGGATAATGGCGATAAAGCTTCTTAGTACCCGCCGGTTTCCACAATTCCAAGATGCAATCTTTCTCATTTTAGTCCTTTTTGAAATTGTAATTGTCACTTTCAAGAGCTTCCGGCCCTTCACCCTGAGCTTCTTAGGGTCAATGTATAGGGGTGAGGCGCCCTCCCAAGGGTCTTCCAAATCTTGGTTTTAATTAATTAATTAAATTTTTTTTTGGTAGAGCTTTTGGTCTGGTTTTGACACCAGTTTTTTTGGGTTATGGTCATTTTCTCCATCTCAATATCACACACAACCTTTTTTCTTTTTAAAAAAAAAATGTAATATTAATCATATATAACCCAATAAAATGCAATAGCTTGTTTAAATTGTAAGGTTGAGCTTATTATTATTTTTATAAAATTGTACTTATGTACCTAGAAAATTTAAACCTGTCTAAAATAAATAACACCCCACAATTCAATTCATGTGTAATTCGATTTTGAAAAGATGTCAATTCTTTAGTTCGGTTCCAATGGCAATTTAAAATAAATTTGGAATGTCTAGTTCTAAAACCTTAAAACCCTAAACTTATAACCTAAACCTGAATATACCTAAATCCAAGCATCTATCCACATTGGTGAAGGCTTAAGAAAAATTGTTATTATGTAAATGTAGTCTTACAACTACTTGCTCAATTTTTTGTGGGCAAATTACAAGTTACAAACACTCTACCCTAGGTAAACAAAA
>Ga0209611_10007751_pt1 | contig 17107 bp, 12 predicted proteins | sample S1TSphgellanicum_3_FD_187693 | JGI IMG/M metagenome (GOLD analysis project Ga0209611, IMG submission 187693) | Host-associated microbial communities from peat moss isolated from Minnesota, USA - S1T2_Fc - Sphagnum magellanicum MG (SPAdes) (version 2) | ecosystem: Host-associated > Plants > Peat...
CCGAGACCAGGTACTCGAAGCCGTAATTGCCGTAGCGCAGGCTGTCGCTCAAGGCGAGGCTGTCGTTGAAGTCGTGTTCGAAGCGCGCCGTGCCGATGTTGGTATTGGTGCGCGTGCGATCGTAGTTCACCAAGCCGTAGAAGTTGCTGCGATTGACGTGCGCGGGCGCGCCGTCGATGAACGGGATGCCGTAATCCGGGATGTCGTTTTCCTCCTCCTTGAAGTAGCTCAAGGTCAGGCGGGTCGGCGTGCCGATTCCGAGCGCCAGGGTCGGCGCCACGCCATAACGGCGGTACAGCACCTGATCGCGGTCCACCACGCCGTTGCGCTGATCCATGACCGCGATCCGCGCCGCCGCCGAGTCACCCAGCGGCAGGTTGAAATCCCCGGTGCCGCGCCAGTAGTCCGCCTGGCCGCCCGACACCGACAGCGCCGCGAGCGGCGTCAGCGACGGCTGCTTGCTGATGCTGTTGATGACGCCCGAGGTCGAGCCGCGGCCGAACACCGCCGAGGCCGGACCCAACAGCACGGAAATCGCCTCGGCGTCGAACGTGTCGCGCTGGTACTGCCCGATGTCGCGCACGCCGTCCTTGAAAAAGCTATCCGGTATCGACAATCCTCGCAGGTTCACCGAATCGCCGTGCGCGCCGCCCTCCCCTGAGTTCAAGGTCACTCCCGGCACGTTGCGCAACGCGTCCTGCAGCAGCACCAGATTCTGCTGGGCCAGTTCCTGCGTCGTCACGGTGTCGGTCGACTGCGAAATATCGCGGTCGGATTGTACGGCCGTTCCGGTGACCTCGATCCCGGGCAGGGTCGGCGGTTCGGCGGCGGCATCGCTTGCGGTCATATTCCAAATATCCCCGGAACAGCTTCCAGGGATGTAACGCTAACACGAATCATTCTTATTTGTAATTACCCCCCTTCGTCCGCCCTTCCCTCTATTGGCCGCAGTGACAGGGGATTGCCCAACGGAGCGCAAGCCGACCGACATGCACACCGGGCTGGCTCACCTGCAGGGAAGGAGGTTGCCGGCGCCGATGATCGCCGGCACCTTTGGGTTCTCTGTCTTTGGAAGTGCGCCGGCTTTCAGGATCCCGGTGCGCCGGTGTGTCCGCCGGTCGGATGGTTCGGCAGTGTTGCGTACCCGGGTGGCGCTTCAGGCGATCAGGCGCACGGTTCTGTCGCCGTGTGCGAGACCACCGATCTCGCAAGGATCAATGAGTCTTTAGTGGACGAAGCTCGAATCGAAGTGCGTCACCCCGACCACCGTGATGGTCGAACCGTCCTCCATGTGAATAACGGTATTGCCGCTTTCCTGGGTCTGCGTGGCTACCACACCGCCGGCACTGCCAGCGAAGGTCGCGGAAGACAGGCTCAGCGGCCCTGCATGGGCGGCGCCAACGACGGCAGGGTGCGCAGAGGTCGAAAAAAGCGTGGAAGCTGCTCCTGATACCGATGCCATCTCAATCTCCTTGATTTTGTGCTGAACGTCTTGCGACGAGGCGAGTTTGCCAGAAATACAAACATCACCACAATCGTTGCCTTACATAATCCATTAAAATATTAAGTTCAGTCGCCGGCAAAGCCCCGAGTGCAGGTTACAATTTCATATGGGTGCAGGTGGAGCAGCGACTGCGGTGGACCCTCTCGCGGTGTGGCCATCGGCCGACACGACGGACATCGTGATTAACACCGCCGAATTCGATCCGGACTGGTATCAGTCGACCTTTGCGGATGTCGCGTGTTCCCGTTTGTCGCCCATCGCCCATTTTGTCAGGTACGGCTGTTGGCTCAATCGCGGAATCTCGGCGCGGCAAGCGCACGGAAGCGACATACCGGAGCTGCTGCAGGCACTTCGAGCCCGACGGGTCATCTCGTATTGCACTCCCGTCATGAATCGGCCGGAGGACATCAGGCTGACCCTCGAGCACAATTTGCATGAAAACAGAGCCTATCGAGATCGCATTGAATTCGTAGTGCTTTTCCTGGACGAGGACACGGAGACGCACACCTGGATACGCGACGCATTCGCGCCAGACCTCGCCACAGGCTATCTGCGGCTGATTGTTGCCTCGCCGCTTCCCTTTTGGCACTTCGGCCGCGCCAAGAACGCATTCCGCGGACGCATTCTGGGCGACGTGTACTGCAGCCTGGATGGCGACAATTTTGTGACCCGGAGCGAGACGCAACAGCTATTCGACGTGCGGGAAGTCCATGGAGAGCATTTCATCCTGCATCATTTCAGCGGCACGTGGGGCGATGGCACGAGCGGCAGGCTCAGCATCCCCAGGTCTCTTTACGAGACGATCGGATATGACGAACGTTTTCTTCCGCGTCAGTTCGACGAGATAGATCTGATCATCTCCACCCTGGTCAGGAGAGCGAAGACCAAGTTGGTCCGCTACCAGACCGAGGATCATGTCTTCAGCCCGAGCGCGTGCGCCGCTTTCGCATCGCAACGGCCTCGGCTTCCTGCGCAGACCATCATTCTGCCGCCGGTGGCGCGTCGGGCGCCCCTCAATCCGCGCAGTGCCTCCTATGTGACGGAGGATGCCGTCGTGCAGGCCATGGGGGCCTTCAACCAGGCTGTGTGTTTTTGGAAGAACGCGGTGGATTCACAGCGGGCGAACTATATCGGCGATGTGTTCAAGCGGCGCCACGCGCTCATCGATGCCATGCCGCGGGATAGGCTCCTGCCGACGATCATTTCAGCCGTGGGCCGCAACAAGCTGCCTGAGGTCAGGCCGGGGGAAATCAGCGTCTTCGCATCGCTGAGAGATGATCAAGCCTATCTGGGGAAATTCCATCAGCACTACCGCGAACTCGGCGTGAAGCATTTCTTCCTGATCGACGACGGGTCCGCCTCACCGGTCGGCGAGGCACTCCCCCATGAGGATGTTCATGTGTTTCGCCCCGAGGCAGGAGTTTTTGCCACGGGAAAGGGCATGTGGCTGGAAGCGTTGATGAAGTACTTCCTGTCACCCGGCATGTGGGCAATCACTGTCGACGCCGACGAATTCCTCGAGCTGCCCCCCGGCCACGATACCCTGACTTCCGTGGTGACGCGGGCCGCGCAAATCGGCCAGGAGTTCGTGCCCGCCATTCTGCTGGACATGGTGCCGTCGGCCCCTGCGGAAGAGCTGTTGGGCAGGGATTTCGCTTTCGCGATGGAGCATTTCACCGACCATGCATGGGTCATCGAGCCGCCTTCGCGCGCCTATCTGTCTCACGCTTCCATGAACTGGGCATTCGCTGAATTTGCAGAGCTTTCCTGGGCTTTCGACGCGCGTTACCACGCCTTCGGCACCTTCGACTCGCTACGGAAAATTCCGCTGTTCCGCTACGACCCCGGCCTGCACTTGAACCAAGGCTTTCATGATCTGGAGTTTACGAATGGTGTGAGAATCCCGGCCAGAATCCTCTGGTCTTCTCCGCTCGTCCTGCCGATACGCCATTACAAGATGACGAAAATCATCAGCGAGGGGCTCATTGCAAAGACGGCTGCCTATGCGACCAGCGAGAGTTACGAATATCACCCGGTCACGGCCGCCAACATCTCGAGGATTTTCGGCCAGGGGCAGCGACGCGCCTTCGACGCGCTGCTGGGGATTCCCAGAACCCGCTATTCACCGCAGGGATTCGCGAGGCTGGTGGAGCAGATTCAGGTGCGCCACGGGGTGCGTCTGGGTGAGTCGTGCGCGGCTTCAACACCTCGCTTTGCCGTGGAGGCGGGATGATGTTGGCGGGTCACGAGGTCGATCCGGAGCGGCTGGTGTTTTCGAAAAGCCAATACCGATTCAAAGCGGCAGTCAGCCGCTCCTGCTTCGTTCTCGGGGAATCCCAGGAGGATATCGACTCTCTGCGGGTTGCTGCGAAGCCGCCCCCCGACGCAGCCATCCACATCACCAAGGAACTGACCCAAGCACGCACGGCACTTGGCTTCGTACTACCATTCCGCTTGCAGTCAAAAGCCGAGCAGATCCGGCTGCAATATCGCTATATGCCCGCGCAAGGTCAACTGGGGAGCGTGACAAGCTTGTTGGCCGCGGATGACAGCGGGAAAACCGCAACGTGCGCGCAAACAGCGCCCGCGCATACCTCGGCGTGGCAGGGGCAAATCACAGTCTCGGCACACCATCGAATTTTCGCGGATCTTGCTCCTGGTCACGACAGGCTGGTGTGGACCATCGAACTCGAGACCGACCGCGCCAGCTGCGATCTGATCGACGTCAGCATCTCGGTCGGAGACTGCTGGGTGGTGTTCAAGGGAAACGAACTGCTCCGCGGCGGATCTGCCGTGGACGCATCCGAAATGCCGGCGGGCGATGATCTGGCCGGTTTGATCCGTTCCTTTGAGACTCAGTACGACGCGTGGGGGCGGATGCGACTGGCTCTTGCAGACGAGATCGATTATCTGCGCCGCAGTCTCGATGAAGCCTGCCTGAAGCCGGGTGTCGGTTCGACGCCGGTAGACTGATTTTCAGCTCATCCGAGTTTCCAGACCACGGGCATGGCGAATGTACGAAGAAGTCAGACTGGACCACACCTATAGCGACGGCGACTACTTTCATCTGGACATCGAAATCAAATGGCTGCGGGGCGCAAGGCTTCATCGGGATCTGCGCTTCAAGTTCTTCCGCAGTAAACAGGCGGCCGGGCTGGAATTTCGCGCCATCCCAGGATGGCCGACCATGTTCAATGAGTGGCCCGGCCACCTCGACGATCAATTTGGCCCGTACTTCGTCATCTCAACGAGCGACGCGGAGAGGGCAGCCCTCGCGCGGCTCGACCCGGACGGTATGGCGCTGGTGAGCGACATCGCTGCCGATCTCTTCAGCATCATTTGTGCGATGACCAATGACTCGGCATCGAAAATCACGGATGCATACACACTGTTGCGTGAGGTGATACGGTTTTGCGACTATATCGCTCCCGTAAGCACCTAGCGTCCCGCAACAGCGGCCGCAGCCGGCATCCAGACGAAGCGCCATCGGCGTTCACACTTGTGGTCCTGGCTCGTTGATCCTTTGCCGCGTTGTGCCTGAGGCCGCCTCTCAAGGCGAAAACTCCGCAAGCAGCCGCTCGTTGCCGGGCGCGAGGACCACGCGGTCCTCCGCCATCGTCGTGTCGATGAACAGCGGCAGCGCACGCACCAGATCGTCGTCGGTTCGGCAGATCGCGCGGATCGGCGGCACCGCGGCCATGAATCCGTAGTAGCCGGGTCCATACGCCCATGACTCCTCGAAGCCGCGTCTATGCATGATGACGAGCAGAGAACCCGAGAACAGAGCGATATGATGTGCGCCCCCGCCCTGCGAAGTGATGAAATGGTGGCATCGGCTGAACAGAACGTTTTTATACGTGTTCAAATCCTGGGTACCACCGCCGGCCCGGTGCGCGGCATACAGGTCATCGAAGCAGAACACCTCGGGATGCGAATCGAGCAAGGCTCTGTCTTGGAAGGTCCGCTGCGATTGCTCATCGTCGCTATAGCCGGGATCCGTGGGGCCGATGCCGTGGCGGATATAGACGACGGTGAATTTCCGTTTCAGCGTGCCGAATACGCCATCCAAGACCGCCAGTGGGATTTGATTGACCGGCCCGGCCGACCATTCGATGGTGTGCTTGTTGTGGATGATGAGTAGTGGGCGGTCGACTGCGCCGATTTCCGGCGTCAACGGCAGGCCGCAGAACTTGGCGCGCAGATCAGGGTAGAGGTGAACCGCAGGCCGGCAGAATGTATCGAATGTGTGCTCGTTTTTTACCGGCAGCCAGGCAGGTCGCTCCTGCGGAGGCACGTAGCGGCGCTGCTGGTCTTTCTCGAGGATCTCGAGGCAGTCGAGATCATCATAGAAACAGCGCATGCCGCGATAGGTTCGAATGCGCCTCTCCTTCAATAATCCCGCGCTCGACAACCAGCGGCAGAAAGGCAGGAACAGCACCAACTCCGGTCCGAATTCACCCGTGTATTCGAGTACATCGGGCAATGAGCCGGCGGAAATGCTCGCGATACCGTGCGTCGCCCGGCGGCCGAGCCTTGCCAGGGCCGCGCCGAGCGAATCACGCAACGCGGGCGCATGCACATAGTCGGGGAATTGCTCGAGGCAACGCCTGAGCCGCGCGACGACCTCGGGCCAGTTGCATTGGCGCTCTGCGACCCACGCGAACCCCGCATATCCCAACGGCGATGGTGGATCGCTTTCCACCAACTCCCTGAAAACAGTCTCCGCCTCGCGATACCGGCCGAGCCGGGCCAGCGCCCAACCCAGCGCGTTACGCCAGTAGGGCATTTGCGGGTCGCGCGGGAAATGCTCCATGCAATGGTTCAGCCGCCCCAGGGCCGCCGTCCAATTCTGCTGCCACTCAGCGACGCGGGCAAGGCCGGCGTATGCGGCCACGAGCATCGGGTAGTCTGTGGCGAGGCGCTGAAATACATACTCGGCCTCTGAATCGCGGTTGAGTTTTAACAACGCGCAGCCGAGAGAATTGCGCCACGCGGGCGCATGCGCGTCGTTCGGGAACTGCTCGAGGCAACGTTGCAGCCGCTCAACGACCAGAGGCCAGTTCCGCTGCCGCTCCGCGGCCATGGCGAGCGCGGCGAGCGCACTTGCCGTAGTCAATGGTGTCTTATCGACAAGAGTCTTGACGTCGTCCTTCGACTACGCCTCGCTTCGCCGACTCTTCTTGTGTTTCGCCATTATCATTCCCCGCAAACGCTTGCATGATACCGCAACGGGGCATCTTGTCCGTCACTCGGCAAGAAGCATTGCGACGCGCGACGCTGGTGCTCGCAAGCGCCGTGTCACTCGGTTGATTCACCATAATGCAATTGACTGAGTGCGCGTCAGCGGCTGTGGCGAGCCGTAGCACCTTCGCTTCGTGCAGCTATTGATTCTTCGCCGGGAATTGCGGCAATCTTTTGCCTGCTCAGACCGCTGCGCGTTCGTCACAGAACGAGGGATCGTACCGTGTCAGCCACCGTCTCCACACCGCCCAAGACCGACGTCATCGAGGCACACGTTGCCGCGGCGCGCGAGGCCGCCGCGAAACGCGACTGGCCGGCATCCTTGAGCGGATGGCGGGCGGTGCTCGCAGATGCGCCGGGCCATGTGGCAGCCATGGTAGGCGCTGCCACGGCTCTGCGCGAATCCGGCCGCATCGACGAGGCGGAATCTCTGCTCGCCGGGCCCGCCGCTCGCGTGCCACCGAACCGGCTCATCGCCACCGCCTACGCCGCCACGGCCCACGCGCGCGCCGATTGGCCCGTCGCCATCGCCCGCTGGACCGGTGTGCAGTGTGCGTTTCCCGATCATCCATTTGCGTTCCTGCGCGGCGCGCAGGCGTTGCGCGCCGCCGGCCGTCTGAACGAGGCGGAAGCACTGCTGGCACGCGCCGTGCCGCGCTTCGCCGACGACGAGCCGCTGGCCATGGCACGGGCTTGGCTCGCCAATGCGCGATCGGACTGGCCGCTTGCCCTGGAATGCTGGGCAGAATTGCGCCGGCGCCATCCGGACAACCCTTCGGTCTTGGTCGGCACGGTTCGGGCGCTGCACGGCGCCAGCCGCGCCGATGAGGCCGGTCCGCTCCTCGACGCGGCGGAGGCGCTGTTGCCGTCAGCATGCGCCCGCGGCTTCGATCAGGTCGCGGCACAGAGGCTGAGCCTCGATATCGCGCGGCTGCGGCAGGACTGGCGCGGATTGCGCGCCAAGGCCGAGGCGCTCCTTGCCGAGGAGAGCGCGCCGCACGCGGAGGCCTGGCTCGCTCTCGCCCAGGCCGGCTGGCATTCGGGCGACCGCGACGCGGCGGATGCGGCGGCGAGCCGCGCGTTGGAAGTAGACCCCACTCTGTCCGAAGCGGTGCTGGTGCGTATCTGGGTTGCGGCTGACCGCGGCGATGGCCCCGCCACCATCGAGCTCCACCGGCGCGTGGCCGAATTAAACCCGAACACGGTACGCTGGCCGCTCAAGCTGGTGCAGTTGCTCAACTGGTTTGGCCGCATCGATGAGGCTGTCGCGGAATTGGAGCGGCTGCGCCGCCTGTGGCCAAACCATCCCTCGGTCCTTGCCTATCTGCGCAGCTACGGTCCGACCGGCGAGATGCGCACGGGCGTGCTGGACGACGCGACGCCGCCGGGCACTATACCGGTGCCGGAGGAGGCCGAATGGCGGGCCATTGCCGCGAAGGCTCCGCCGGAGTCGACCTGGCGCCGCCCCATCCTGATCGATGATCCGCGCAAGGATGTGCAAGTCCTGCGCGTCGACGACGCCGAGACCGCCGTGCTCCTGTTCTCGAACGACTCCGACACCCTCTCCATGCCGCTCGCCCTGTTCGACCGTTTCATGGCGCCGTGGCCGGTCAGCGTCGTCTATCTCAAGGATTTCGATCGGCTGCGATATTTGCGCGGCATCCGCTCACTCGCTGGTACCTACACCGGCGCCATTGAGGCGCTGCGCCAAATCATTGGCGGGCTCGGCGCGCGCCGCGTGGTCGCACTCGGCGCCTGCAACGGCGGTTCGGCGGCAATCCGTTACGGGATTGAATTAGGGGCCGAGCGTATCGTCAGCTTCGCCGCCGCCACCCGGCTGGCACCCGAGGCCCCCACCCGTCTGCGGCAAAAACAGAATTTCATGCGCAACCGCCTCTCCGAGGCGGTTCCCTCGGGCCTGCCTGATCTGCGGCCGTTTCTCGAGGTGCACGGCCACTTGGCCAAGGTCCTCTATTTCCATTACGCTCGCGATCCGCGCGAGGCAGCCGATGCGGATCACCTCGCGAACCTGCCCGGCATCGAGTTTCGCCCGAACGCGGGCGATCCCGGCATTCCGCTGCTGCGCCGCCTCGCGGTGGAGGAGGCCGATTTCAGTCGCGCGCTGGCCGTCTGGCTCGACCTCGCGTGAGCGCAGAAGATGCACCCCCCGATCCGATGCTCGTGCTGCGCGAGCAACTGCCGCTGCCGCGACCCTATGTCGCGCCGCGAAGCCCAACCGAACGCACACTCGCCGCCATCTGGTGCGAGGTGCTGACCATGGACCGGGTAGGCATCGAGGACGCCTATACCGATCTCGGCGGCGATTCCTTCCTCGCCTCGCTGGTCTTCAGCATGATTCAGGAACGTTTTGCGATCTCCTTGCCGCTGTCGATCCTGGTGAGCGCCCCGACGATCGCTGAACTCGCGGCCCGGATCGATGCATTCGCCGCGGAGCCGCATGTCGGGTAGGGCACCTGAGCCCGGCGCGACACAACAGACGATCCACCATGCCGAACCTTACCGCCGCCATCCTGCATTTCGCCCGCGTCAGCCCCGAGGCCCCGGCGCTCATCGACGACGGCGGCACCCTGAGCTATGGCGCGCTCGCGGAACGCATCCGCGGCACGGCTGCACATCTCTGCAGCCTGGGCCTGAGGCCCGGCGACCGCGTCGGCCTGGTGCTGCGCGACACCGCTGCGCATGTCGCCGCGCTGCTCGGCATTTGCCATTTCGGCGGCGTTGCCGCCCCGCTCGACTGGCGCGCCAAGGCGGCGGAAAACTCTGCGTTTCTCGCCGGCCTCACTCCCGCCGCGCTGCTCGTCGAGCCGGGTGCGGCGCCGCTCGGGTCCTGCCCGAACCTGCCGCTCGATGCCGACTGGCACGCCGCGGTGGCGGCGGCGCCGGCGGCCGACTACCCGACCGGGTGGCAGGACCCGTTCGTGATTTCCGCCACCTCGGGCAGCACCGGCCGGCCCAAATTCATTTTAATGACGCATGCACAATATTATTTCGCCATCACCGGCATGTTCGAACTGCTGGGCCTTGCCGGCCGCCACCGCTTCCTCTGCACGCTGCCGCTCTATTACAGCGGCGGCCGCAACAGTTGCATCGCCCACCTGCTGCGCGGCGACTGCGTCGTGCTTTATCCCAGCCTCTTCACCGCGGAAGAATATGTCGGTGTCGCCACCCGCCGGCAGATCACCGTCGCCGGCCTCGTCCCCTCCATGGTGCGCCAGCTGCTCGCGGCGCCCGGCCCGGAACCCCTTCTCCCCGGGCTTGCCACCCTGTTCTGCACCGGCGCCCCGCTGCACGCCGAGGAAAAGCGCCGGGCCGCCCGAAAGCTCAGCCCGCAGTTCCACGAGCGTTACGGTACCGCTGAAACCCTCGCCATCTCGATCCTGCGCCCCGGCGATTTTGCGACACGCGCCGACAGCGTCGGCCAACCCCATTCACTGGCCGAAATCACAATCGCCGACGAGCACGACCAGCCGCTCCCCACGGGCGCCACCGGCCGCCTGCGCTACCGCGGACCAGGCCTCGGCACCCCGCTGCACGACATCGCGGAGAACCCCAACTTCCGCGGTGGCTTCTACTACCCCGGCGAAATCGCCCGACTCGACTCTGCCGGCTACATCTTCCTGCAAGGCCGCAGCTCGGACGTCATCATGCGCAGCGGCGCGAAAATCTTCCCCGCCGAAATTGAGGCCGTGCTCGCCGAACACCCAGCGGTTGCCGAGTCAGCCGTGCTTGGCCACCCCGGACAAGACGCCGAGGAAATCGTCGTCGCCTTCGTCGTGCCGCGCGGCAATCTCGCCGCCGCCACCCTGCTCGCCCACTGCCGCGCCCGCCTCACGCCGCACAAGGTCCCGCGGCAGATCCACATAGTGCCGGAGGTGCCGAAGAACACGGCGGGCAAGATCGACAAGCGCAAATTGGCTGCATCGTTGCAAACGTAAGCCTGGCAGTCGTGAAAGCTCCATCGCCCGCGGCACGCGTGTGCATCCGCCAAAATGTGGATGAGCGTCCAGGTAAATGACATGACAAAGACGGGCACACAGGCAGCAGACAAGATGAAGACGGACATCCAACCTCAGTTTCCGTTTCCGGGTTCATCCGCGCGTCGGCGGGTGGTCGTTGTGGGAGGGGGTGCGCTCGGCTGTGCAATCGCTTATCGAGCGGCTCGCGCCGGACTTGCCGTGACGCTGCTCGAACGTGACGCGATCGGCGCGCATGCCTCCGGATGCAACGCCGGCAACTTGAATCCGCTGTACGCAACTCCGCCGTCACTGCTGACTCAGGCCCTCGACGCATTCAAGCTCCATCACCTGCTGGCCGAGGAGCTTCGCTCGCTCGGTTGTGCGCGCTACGCGCTGCATCCGGTAACGCGCATCCTGATCGGCTCCGACGCGGCGGAACGGGCGGCACTCGAGCAGGCGGCGGAGCTGTTCGGCGCGACGCCACGCTTCTCCTCGCGCTGGCTGGAGCGCGAAGCACTGCGTCGGGCGGAGCCCGGCATTGCGGAGAGCGTCGAGTTCGGCGTGCAGCTGGAGGGCAGTCGGTCGGTGGATGGACAACTTTTCACGCGGTCTCTCGCCGATGCCGCGGTCCGCCTGGGATGTGAATTGGTTCTGGACGCCGCCGTGGGCGTGACGAGCCGCGCCGACCGCGTGACCGGCGTGCGGACCGGACGCGGTGTGCTCGCGTGCGATGAAGTCGTGTTTGCCATGGGTCCGTGGGTTTCGGAATTGCAATCGTGGCTCGATATCGAGATGGCGGTCGAGCCGTTGAAGGGGCAACTGCTGCTCGTGCAACTCCCCAAGGAGGAGCAGCCGCTGCATGACCTATCATGGAAATCCGTTGCCATTTACCGGCGGCGCGACGCCCAGATCTGGATCGGCGGTACGATGGAGAAATCCGGGTTCGATGTGACGCCGACCGACGCCGTGCGAGCCGGACTGCTGGCGGATGCGGCGCGGATATTTCCCGCGATGAACCGCGCCACGGTGATCCGGCACGTCGCGGCGCTGCGGCCGTCCAACCAATCTGACCGGCCGATCGCGGCCCGCGCGGGCGGCTGGGGAAACGCCTGGATCGCGAATGGCGGTGGCGCGAAGGGCATATTGCTCAGCGTCGGCATCGCGCAGACCATCGTCGAACTGATGGCGGGCCGCGGCAACGCGCTCGTGCCGGCCGGTGAATAACATGACGCGGAGACGGTATGCAGCATCTATGTATTGATTGCGGAAGACCTCATCCGACCGGATTCCATCCATTCTGTGAGGCATGCGGCGGCATGGTGGACGTTCGCTACGACCTGTCCCGCGTCGGATTTGTGGAGTCGCCGAATCCCTATATTCGTTTTGCCGGCTTGCTGCCCCTCGAATCGACTCACCTTATGCCTGCGGCGCTGTACACACCCCTGGTGCACGCCTCGCGCCTGGGCCGCGCGATAGGCATGAACTCGCTGTACCTGAAGAACGAGCTCATGCAGCCGACAAGAACCACCAAAGATCGGATGGCTGCCGTCGCACTGGCCTATTTGCATGAGCGTGGCGTCCGGGCATTCTGTGCCTCATCCACCGGCAACAGTTCAACCTCTTTTGCCTACCGCATCGCCGCGTTTCCCGACATGCATTTGATGCTGTTCTCGGGCGAGAAATTCGTGCCCCGCGTGCGTCACGCGGAGACCGGACAGGTGACTCACTTCGGCATGCGCGAGGCGAGTTTCGTCGACGCGGCGGACTATGCCAATCGATACGCGCGCGAGCACGGCGTGACCTCGGAGGGCGGATTCTTCAACCCTGGCCGGCGCGAAGGATTGAAGCTCGCCTTTCTCGAAGCGTGCGAACAGGCACCCGGGCCGATCGATTGGTACGTCCAAGCCGTGTCCAGTGCCATGGGCGTCTACGGCACTTTCAAGGGCGCCAAGGAATTGCTGGAAATCGGCCATATCCGGCGGCTGCCGCGACTGCTATGTGTACAGCAGGATAGCTGCGCACCGATGGTGCGCGCGCACCAGGACGGCAGCGCGACGATCAGGCCCGAACATCGGGTGGCAATGCCGAGCGGAATCGCCGAAGCGATTTTACGCGGCGATCCGACACGGGCGTACCCGCATGTGCGCCGCATGGTCATCGAGAGTCGCGGCGATTTCGTGATGGTCGGCGAACCTGAGATTCGCCGCGCGCGGCGCTTGGTGGAAGACCTCGAGGGTATTTCTCCCTGCTATTCGGCCTCCGCCGCCGTGGCGGGCTTGATCAAATTGTCGCGCGCTTCGCCCTCGATCGGCGATTCCGTGGTCGTGGTGAATTTGACCGGCGGCGATCGGCCCGATGCGGAACCCTCAGCCAAAGTTCAGTGGATTCCGCGAACCGAGTGGCAGCGCGACGGGAACTCTCGCGGTTTCGACTCCACGCGAAGCAATCGCTCGAGTATTTGACAATAAGCTCAAGGCGCCTTCAGGGTCCCTATCGACAAAAAGCAGGGAGAGTGGCAATAATTGTCCTAAAGCGAAAACGCAGGCAGTGCCCGCGATAATTGTGAGTCCAGAGCCGCCCTCGTGTGTCGTCCGCTGACAAAGTTGAATTCCAAGAGGCGCGTGCAGTGGAAAATCTGCTAGGGCGGGTCGAGCTCCTCGAAAGGCGTCTGCAGCTGATCTTCGAAGAACTCTCGCATGCCAACGGGCAGGGCGGCGCATCCGCACCCGCTGATCCGGCGGGCGGCGCGACAGGCTCGGGCAACGGTGGCGATTCGGCTCCTTTTGCAGCACAGGTGCACATCGATGCCGACAGCATCAGCGCATTCGCCCACGGCTTCTATCCGCGTGAGTACGATTCCCATGGCGTGATGTTTCGTTGGACGGGCAATGGCCCGCTGTGTGAATTGCGGTTCTTCATCGATCGAAGCGTCGACCGGCAGTTTCGCCTGAATGTCGGCGATACGACGGAGGATATTACGGGCCAGGTTCGTGGCTTCGTCGACTACGCGCCGATCCGGCTGAGCATGGAAGAAAACGAGAACGGGAGCTGCCTCGTGGGGACCATCCCAAAGCGGGTGCATACACGGCTGGCCGTAGCGAGCTTCCTGCTCGGGGAGCTGGTGCCGAAGAAGAAGCAGCCGAGCCCCGAGGCTGCGACGTGGCTGGGGTTCAAGTTCTATACCTTCGAGGCGAGCTGATAGCATGGACGCGGCGCACCCGTTGGCAGACAAGGCCATCTGCGCAATCGTGTGCACGCACAACCGCTACGATGTACTGCCGGACGCATTGGCAAGCCTCATGGAGCAGACGCTGCCGCGCGCCGAGTACGACGTTCTCGTCGTCGATAACTCGACCGATCTCAAAGGCCGCAAGTCGTTCTGGCAGCGCCATCGCAAACGTTTCGATGCCGCGGTCGAGTTCGCTCCCACTCCCGGCCTTTCGGCCGCCCGCAACCGGGGCATCCACATCACCGAGGCGCCTCTCGTCGCGTTTTGCGACGATGACGCCGTCGTCTCTTCCGGGTGGCTCGAAGCACTGGTCGGCGTGTTCCGCGCAGAACCCAAAGCGGGCGTCGCGGGCGGTCCGGTCATCCCGATCTGGCCCGGCTCACCTCCGGCGTGGCTGCACCCTTGGCTGAGCGGATTCTTCACCGTGGTCGATCATGGTGACCGCCGCCGCACATTGGCGAAGAACGAATGGCTGGCCGGTACCAATGTCGCGTTTCGACGCGACGCCGTGCTCCAGGCAGGTGGCTTCGATGAGAATCTGGGCCGGCGCTCATCGCTGCTGCTGTCGAACGAGGAGATCGCGCTGGCTCGCCGGCTAGCCGAACTGGGGTATGACACATTCTACGAACCGAGCGCCGCGGTCCATCACAAGGTTCATGCGGACCGGGTGAATCCCGCCTGGCTGCGCCGCCGGGTCGCATGGCAGGTCATTTCGGATGCCCTGGTACACGCACCGAACGCTCTACCCGAGCCCGACCAATGCTGGCGCAAGATCTCGGATTACATGCTGCGCATGCCGCCCGAAATGCGCACCATGCGCGGCCTGTTGCTCGACGTGGACGATGCCGCGACCCTGCAGCGGCAATGCGACGCCATCACGGCATTCATGACCCTGCTGATGACCGATGGCAAGGATCCTGAGGCGCGGATCAAGTGATTCCTCCACCGCGCGCCCTGGTTCTGTCACCCGCCGCCTCGCATCCCCAGGATTACGGCAATCGCAACCGGGTCTGGCAAACCACCCACTTCATCAAGGGCCTCGGCTATTCGGTCGATTTCATTCTCTACCCGGTCGAGGCGGAGTGGAACGAATGTATTCCGCCTGACGTCAAGGACATGCAGGCGGCTTGGGACACCTTCTGGATTGTTCCTCCCAGTCCCGGCCACAGATTCCACTCCCGGGCGCAGGGCGAGTATCACGAGATCGATGAATGGTGGGATGAGGCGCTCGGGAATTATCTCAAGTGGATCTTCTCGCGGCGCGCGTACGACCTGTTCCTGGTCAACTACACCTTCCTGTCGAAGGCTTTGACTTTCGCGCCCAACACCACCACCAAGGTTCTCGAGACACACGATGTGTTCACCGGCCGCAAGGAACTGCTGAGCCGGCTCGGCGTCGAGCCCGAGTTCTTCTATACCACCGAGCAGCAAGAACGGATCGCGCTCGACCGTGCCGATATCGTCGTCGCGATCAAGGAGTCGGAGGCCAGGATCCTCCGTGAGTGGACCCACAAGGAAGTGATCTCGCTGCCTTTCTTTCCCGAGACCGGCAAGAAGGTGCCGCCGCAGACGTCCACCGGTTTCAACGGGTTGTCGGTCGGCTTCGTCGGCGCCGGCAACAGCATCAACAGCGCCAATCTGCGGGCGTTCCTCGACGTGTTCGATCCGCTGGTTCGCATGTATTGCCCACCGCTGCGCCTGCTGATCGCGGGCAACGTCTGCCAGCGGCTGCAGGTCGACAATCCGGTCATCTCGCTGTTGGGACGCGTGCCGAACCTCGACGATTTCTATTCGCAGGTCGATGTGATCGTGGCGCCGCTTGCGCACTCGACCGGGATCAAGATCAAGGTGGGAGAAGCCCTCGCGTACGGCAAAGGCGTGGTCTCGACCGCCAACGGTTATGACGGGTTTCCGGCGCTCGACTCGATGCACGTCCTGCGGTCGATGACGCAGGTATCGAGAGCCCTCATCGAGCTCGCGTTCAATCCGCCGCGCCTCGGGCGGCTCAACGAGCAATCACGGCTGTCGGCAAGGCTGGCGCGTCGGGAAACGGGCATGGCGCTGCAGGAGCTGGCCGCCAAGGTCCGCCTCCGTTGCTCGCGCATTGTCATGATCACCGACTGTCCTTTCTGGGCGCGCGGCAACATGCGAGCGTCACGCCTGGCGCAATGGGCACAGCTTTGCGGCTTTCTCACCCGGACGATCAATTTCTATCTCGCGGTCCCGGGTGCCAATCTCGCCGGCGAGGATTTTGCTCCATTGCCCGATGTGTTGCAGATCGAGGTGCCGATCCTCGGGCCGTCGCCCTTCGATCCGGCCGGCCTGACCCGGCAAATCGATGCGGAACTGCGGGCGCTGGGCGTCAGCCAGATCGTGATCTCCCTGAACCAGCCCTGGGGGGGAGAACTCGCATCGGCGCTGGCTGCGCTCGGACACGCACCGATACTCGACCTGTGGTGCACCGGTCTCAGCGCGGCGGTGCGCCAGGCTCGGGGATACAGTTCCGGCCACGCCGATTTCTGGGTGGTCGACCAGGCCGGCGGTACGCTGCGCAAGGGCGCGTTGGTCGAAGCGACCGCGCTGCGATTCCTGCCGCCGGCTCTCGCTTGCTGGCAAAAGAACCCTCACGGCGCGAGGCTGCTGTTGATAGCCGGCGCGAGGGAACATTTCGGCTACGAAGAAGAATTGAGCATGGCCGCGACGGCACGCAATTTGCGGCTGACGATCCTCCACGATGCGCCCGCGGCCGATCGGGTGGAAGCGATGTTCGACATGCTCTCCCGGGAAACGGAGCGGCCGGCGTTGCTGATCGCAGCCTCGGCCGATCCGCGCATTCAAAATCTTTGCGCGACGCTGGCTGCGCTCACCGAAGTGCCCTTCGTCGCCCTCGATGCGCACGCGTTCCCGCGGGCCGTGGCTGATGAGCGGGGCAACATCCTGCTCTGTGAGTCTCCTCGCGAGTTCATTGCAGAAATTCTGCGGGCAGCGGCAGGCGATCCGCTTTGCTTCAGCGTGTTCAAGCCGGATATGGGATGGAGTCGCCTGTGGCAGATCATCGAGCGGCGCTTTCGCGCGAGCCAGGTCGAACACTTGCACGAGCAGAGGCCGGCTGAACCGCCGACCGCCGGTGCCGTGCAACCGGCTTATGCCGCCCCC
>Ga0209611_10007752_pt1 | contig 17103 bp, 14 predicted proteins | sample S1TSphgellanicum_3_FD_187693 | JGI IMG/M metagenome (GOLD analysis project Ga0209611, IMG submission 187693) | Host-associated microbial communities from peat moss isolated from Minnesota, USA - S1T2_Fc - Sphagnum magellanicum MG (SPAdes) (version 2) | ecosystem: Host-associated > Plants > Peat...
AGGAAGGAATGGTTGCATATGAACATTCTCGGGAAGGACGATGCCACCATCCGGTGGCATTTCCTTCCCCCCCTGTATTTTACGAATTTATCTAATGATTGATGGGGCTGTTGCCTCCCTCCCCTTTTGGGGTTCCCTCTGGGTCACCAACCCAGCATGGGTGTAGTAATGCTAATAATGCACACCAAAACTGAACAGTTTCTAAAAGCCAGAAACTTGTAGACTTAGCAGGACGAGGACTTCTGAGGATCAGGTAGAGTTTCCCCTCCCACACACACAAACTGCATAGGTTAAGGAATAGCTTTGAGGCTCTTCCTGGATTTCATGGAGCAGCCCAAGGCTGGGCTTGAGAATCCAGGAAGAGCGTCAAAGCTGTAAGGCAAAGAACTTTTTTTTAATTTGAGGGACCTTAAAAAAGTGAAAGGATACCTTACAAGACTGAAAGGATTTTGGGATCCTATCATTTTTGTAAGGATACCTTACAAAAGTGTAAGGATCTTTTGTAGGGTCCCTCCAACCCTTTCACTTTTCAAATTTAAAGTAAGGATCAATAGTAGATTGTATGATAATGACTTATCTACCACAATTTCCCCATTGATTTCATTAACTCTAATGAAATGGACCAACTTGTAGACCAAGTTTCATTAATAAAAGTCAGCCAAAATGTAATCACTTCGTTTATGGCTACATGTGATTTGTAGTCATTTGCAACTAGATTTGGGAGTATTTGCAACTACAAGACCAAATTTCAACTATTTTGGTCATTCTCACAACTATGATGCAATTATTGAAAATTTCATCCTAATTGGTTGGATGGATTTTAGGTCTATTTTCAATCATTAATAACTTGATATGTGCCATTAGTCATAATAGTCACTAAATTAATCATATCCTAAAAGTATTCTATAATCGCATAGGGGTGTATTTTTATGTATTTATTAAAATTATGTGTGTGTGTGTGTGTGTGTCCACATTAAATATGCATATGTATGCATATTGCTCACATAATGAATCTGAAAATTAGTATTTCAATTCAAAAAATTATATTTGAGTCCAAAAATCAACATTTGGATTTTAAATATTTTTGTTTCAATATGAAAATTGATATTTCAATTTAGAACTTCTTAATTTAAAATTTTAAAAATTATTTGACTTGAAAATTGAAATTTGAATTCCAAATTATTAATTTGAATTCCAACTTATCAATTTGAATTCTAAAAATTAATATTTCAATTCAAAAAAAATTTAATTGAACCTAAAAATAGGCATTTGAATATTGTTATTTGAATATGAAAATTGACATTTCAATTCAGAATTTTTATTTACATTCAATAAAAGTATTTGATCTGAAAATTGATATTTGAATTCTCAATTACTATTTGGAACCTAAAATATTATTTTTCATTCAAAAAATTAAAATATAAAGGTTTTTTCTATTAATTTTATCGAAAAAAAATCACTTTTATAAATAATCATAAATGATTTTTTTTTTGACTATTAGTTAAACTAAATAATTATTGATAGAATATTCTTTTTATATTATATAATTTAAATTCTTATGGTAAAAGAAATTAATTACTGTTAATAATGTTACATCATTTCAAAATCATCGCAATTACTTTAGATAAGAATTAATTAGTTAATTATTTAACTAATTAATCATGCATAACCTTATAACATATTTATTCACAATCTATAATTTATAATCTTAAATCTGAATTAAGATTTTGGGAAAAATATAATGTAATGAAAATAATTATTTTAATGATTTTAATCTGAAAACTAATTATACATCACTTTCATTTTAAAATCATGTAATTAATCATCTATGATGAATATTTTTATAGTAATTTTAAAGTAATTATAAAAATTAATGTTATGTTTAGCAAACTTATTATATTTATAATTATTAATTACCAATAGAAAAAAATTACTTGACATATAAATTATTTATCATGAAGAAATGTAATTATATAGTAATTAATTAATTTAATTTAATGTTAATTTTTTTCAAAATCCATGTAAGAATTTAATTTCTAATAGGAATTGTTGGTTCATTATTTATTATTTTAAAGAAATCTTTTAAAATTTTCAAAAAATTATAGTAAATAAAATATTTTTCCATAATTATATTACGTAAAATTCAACCGTAGTTTATAAAGTAATACAATATTTTTAAAATTTTTAATTATTTAATTATTAATGAATTATGTATTTGACAACTTGTGTTAGATAGTTAATTTATTAAATATTAAGAAATTATTAGTTATTTAAGTAATTGATAATGAGTATTTATGTTTATAATGTATAGTTTATAGTTTAAATATATGTAAATTTAATCACTATTAATTAAATGATTATCTAATTATGTCGCAACCCCACTTTGAGGAAAGTCTGAGGTCGCAGTTCACACTCCCGAAAATGGGACTTGGGAGTCCTTTAGGGACTCTCAAAAATTTAGAACATGATTACAGGGGTCAAAACACTTTGCATTGAAATGTTCTTTATACCATTAGAAAGGTCTTGAAATGTAGATGTCCAAAATGGCCTCGTATGAGCCATTTGGATATTTGCAGCACGAGTTATGGTCGAAAGAAAGGCCGGGAGTCAAACTCGCAATTAAAAGTCGGGAATCGACCCGATCGCGTTGTGTGCAGGTGGAGTGCGACACACCGTTGGAAAGCTCTCAAGGAGAGCTACAACTTTTCTTGAGACCTCGTCCCAATTGGAGGTCGGAATGAGAAGTTATGAATGCCCAAAGTCCTGGGAGTCTACACCGGGATAGTTTTGGGACTCCACTTTGGGAGTCTCGGGAAAAAGTGCCATTGGGATGCAAGTGTGGCGGTGAGATGCAAAGAATACTATATGGGGGAAGGTGATGGCTTCCCCCGAGTTCGGGCCGTGGTGAGTCAAGTGGGTCCAAGGTCGCCCGTGGCTTGTCTCGACACTAAGAGTGTTCCGAATGAGTACTAACCAACTTGTTCGTTGATTTGGATGCAGGACCAAGTAACTAAATAGCCTGTCGCTCTTTTTAGTCAAGTCCCGAAACTTTCAGCATGCCCCTCTTAACCCCCCTTTAGTGCTGGAAATTAGGAGCGTGCCCCGGGTCCTTCCCAATTTCGCAACTTGAGCAAGTTAGTCCCAATTTGGGACTAACCAAGGACTTGGTATCTAAGCTCCGGTTGAACTCAGTTTCTCTTCTTGGGAGTTTTGGATGGGACCCAAGAACAATCGTAAGCAAGCACAGAACACCATGTTAAAAGAACCCATCGAAGACCGAGTAGTCCCGCCGGAATCAATTGGGGTGTCACAACCCCACTTTGAAGGAAGTGCGAGGTCACCACTCACACTCCCGAAAATGGGACTTGGGAGTCCTCCGGGACTCCCAAAAACTCATAGCACAATCGCAGGGGTCAAAACACCTTGTATTGAGGCGTTTTTTATACCATTGAAAAGATCTTGAAGTTTAGATGTCCAAAATGGCCTTGCATAAGCCATTTGGACATCTGCAGCACGAGTTATGGTCGAAAGAAGGGTCGAAAGTCAAACTGGCAATTTGACTCCCGACCACTAAAAGTCGGGAATCGACCCGATTCCCGTGCGTGCAAATGAAGTGCAATACACCGTTGAAAAGTTCTCCAGGAGAGCTACAACTCTGATTGAGATCTCATCCCGATCCAAGTTTGGGGCGAGAAGTTATGAACGCCCAAAGTCCCGAGAGTCCAAACCAGGACAGTTTCGGGACTCCACTTTGGGAGTCCCGGGAAAAAGAACCATTTGGATGCAAGTGCGACGGAGAGCTGCAGAAAATACTATATGGGGGAAGGTGGTGGCTTCCCCTGAGTCCGGGCCATGGTGAGTCAAGTGAGTCCAAGGTAGCCTGTGGCTTGTCCCAACACCAAAAGGGTGCAAAATGAGTTATAACCAACTTGTTGGTTAGATTTGGATGCAGGACCATATAATTGAGTAAGCTTGTCCCTCTTCCTAGTCAAATCCCGGAGCTTTCAGCACGCCCCTCTCATCCCCCCTTTAGTGCTGGAAGCTGGGAGCGTGCCCCAAGTCCTAGAAAATTCCGCAATTTGAATGACATAGCCTCAACTTGGGGCTAACTTGGGACTTGGGAGTGCGTCATGGGGAGGAGGAACCAAGAACCCGAGAGGACTAAGATGAACCCGAAAGTGAGGAGGAGCAACGGAGCTCGGTCCTATTCACCCAAGAACAATTGGAAGTCTTCTTCAAGATGAATAAGCCCAACTTCAATGAGCTGGTTGTAACCTTCAAAGGAAGAGCATCCAAGGATGCAAAGTTCCAACCAGTTAAACCCGGAAACTTTGATGGTGCCCATGACCGAAAGGTTGTGGACGTTTGGGTTGCAGAAATGGAGGATTATTTACATGCCACCAAGGTTGGACAACACTCAGCCGTGGAGCTTGCCTAGTCCTACCTGAAAGGCTATGTCGCCACATGGCGAAAGACAGTGAGATAAGGGAAGAACCATGGCTACACTTAGGAGTTCTTCAAGGAACGCGTTGAAACCGAATTTGTCCCAAGGAACTCCGACTACATCTCAAGGTGCAAACTTCGTGACCTGGTGAATGCCACAAATGAAAACTTGAGGCAATATGTGAGGGCTTACTCCGAACTAATGCTTGAGATCCGACACATGCATGAGTTGGACCATGTGTGCTAATTCGTGATGGGATTTCCAACTTGGGCCAAGCGAAAGCTTGAGGAAAATTGGTCCTCCTCACTATCCGAAGCCATCACAAAAGTGGAGGGCTTTTCGAATGTGGGGCGGAATGAAAGATCCGAGCTCAAGAAGGACAACAAGTTCCTTCACAAGAAGTTAAGGCATGATGGAGAATGGAACTATGGGCAAGGAAGCCCAACAAAAGATAAGCCCAAACAATTCCAAGGCATGGGATTTAAACCCAAGGGGAACTTTGTGAAAAAGGGGGCTCCTTTCAAAAGGAGCCAACCCAGGGGGGACGTTGGGGTGAAACCCAAAGGAGCGTGCTTTAACTGCAACGAGATGGGGCATTACTCCAAGGATTGTCCCAAGTCCAAAGCGGGGAATGGGGGCTCTAAGGTAATTGCCCTTAATGCCAACCTAGCCCAAGCTGAATGCAATCGACTTATCTTCTTGAAGGGGAAGATTGTTAAACGGAATGTGTTATGTCTTTTGGACATAGGGGCTTCTCACAACTTCATAACCCGAGAAAGCGCCGAAAGGATGGAGCTCCACTTGAAAGAGCTTAAGGCACCCATCAAGGTGCATTTCGCGGATGGGGTTCCCTATCCCACTACGTTACAAGCAAAAGAAGTGCCTTTCCAACTAGGAAATTGGAGAGGGAAGGTGGACTTGTTAGTTTCTGCCTTGGGTGGAATGGATTACGTTTTGGGAATGGAGTTCATCACCTGAAACATTGTGCTCATAGAAGGGCACAATAGACTAGTTAGGATTCCTTCCAAAAGTGGGATCGTGAAAGTGAAAGCGCACGAGATGCCTTGTGTGGGTGGGCCAACCATCCACTTTATGTTAGGAAAAACCTGGGAAAAAAAATGTGTGGGAGGTTATGGCATGATGTGTGTTATGCGGGTGTTGGATGAGTATGAGCCCAAGGAAGCCACCAAGTTGGTGACTTCCGCTAAATGCGTAAAGCAAGTTTTGGAAGAGTTCCCGAATGTGATGCTTGAAGAGTTGCCCGAAGACCTGCCCCTGAAAAGACGAGTTGATCATGCAATCGAGGTGGTACCAGAAGTGGCACCTCCCGCCAAGGCTCCATATAGAATGAGCCATGAAGAGTTGAAAAGCTTAAGGTTCAACTTGAAGAACTCTTCGCGAAAGTTTATATCAAACCAAACAAATCACCATATGGGGCACCCATCCTTTTTGTTCACAAGAAGGATGGGACGTTGAGAATGTGTGTTGATTATAGAACGCTCAACAAGGCAACGGTGAAGAACCGGTATCCTTTGCCTCGGATTGATGATCTATTTGATCGTCTATCGGGAGCCAAGGTGTTTAGTAAGGTCGACCTACGTTCGGAATATTACCAAATTCGGATTGCAGAAGGGGAGGAAGAAAAGACCACTTGCCGCACAAGGTATGGCTCATACGAGTTCTTGGTGATGCCTTTTGGGCTCACCAATGCACCCGCCACATTTTGCACTTTCATGAATGACATTTTTCGATAATGGCTCGATGATTTTGTCGTCGTCTACATAGACGACATTTTGATCTATAGTGGCTCCTTGGAGAAACATGAAGAACACCTTTGGAAGGTGTTCCAAAGGCTAAGGGAAAACAAGTTGTATGCCAAGCTCGAGAAATGCGAATTTGGGGTGACAGAAATGGACTTCCTTGGGCATAGGATAATTCAAAAAGGTTTGAAGATGGATGATCACAAGGTCACGGCAATTGTGGATTGGGAACCACCCAAGTCGATGCTGGCCTTAAGATCCTTTTTGGGTTTGGCCTCTTATTATCACAAGTTCATCAAGAACTTTGCAAAGATAGTCGCGCCTTTGACAAACCTCTTGAAGAAGTCCGCCATCACTTGTGAATGGGAAGGAGCATACGACGAAGCCTTTGAAACCTTGAAAGGTATTTTGATGAAGGTGCTGGTGTTGAAGTTGCTCGACTTTGACAAAGACTTTGAGATCCATTCCGATGCCTCCGACTTTGCAATTGGAGGAATTCTAGTGCAAGAAGGAAGACCGATGCCATTTGAAAGCAAGAAGTTGAGTGAGACGGAACGAAGGTGGCCAACACATGAGAAGGAAATGTGGGCGGTCATACATTATTTCAAAACTTGGGGCCATTACATAGGCTCCAAAGATGTAGTGATGTGGACCAACAATGTGACCTTGAAGTATTTTGCCACTCAACCCAAGTTTTCCTCCGAGCAAGTGAGATGGCAAGACACATTGGCCTTGTTCAATGTGGATATTTGACACAAGCATGGGAAGGATAATGTGGTGCCCGATGCGCTAAGCCGGAAACACCAACTTAGAGTGGTGTATGTGGGAGAGACAAAACTCCAAAAGGAGATTCGATTAACAAGCCACCAAAATGCATTTGTCAAAGAGGTAAGGCAAAACATTCAAAATGGAAGCAAGTCCCACTTCCATTTGCAAAATGGACTATTATGCTACAAACAAAAACGACTCTATGTGCCGGAAAGAAGAGTAAAAGAGTTGCTGTTGAAGGAATGTCATGATGGACCACTTGCGAGCCATGGTGGTGCAAAGCACACCACAACATTCCTCAAGAAGCCCTACTATTGGCCCAACTTGAAAGACGATGCAAAGGAGTATGTGAAAACTTGTTTGACATGCCAACAAAATCAGACCCTCAACAAGAAGCAAGTGGGCTTATTACAACCTTTGCCAATCCTCGAAGGGCCGTGGGAAAGTGTGTCCATGGACTTCATGGTAAGCTTGCCCCCGTCAAAGGGTTTCGATGCCATCATGGTAGTGGTGGATTGATTTAGCAAGATGGCACATTTCATTTCCACAAAGGATGAGGCCACGGCCCAAGAGACGGGAAGGTTGTTCTTCACACATGTTTTCAAGCATCATGGTCTTCCAAAGGACATAGTTTCGGATCGAGACCCAAAGTTCACAAGCAAGTTTTGGCAAGCCCTATGGAAGCAAATGGGGTTGGACCTCAAGATGAACACTTCCTTCCGCCCTCAAACCGATGGACAAACCGCAAGGGTGAACTTGATCATCCAACAATTCCTTAGGAATTATGTGGCAGCGGATGAACAAGATTGGGTGGACCACTTGGAGTTAGCCGAGTTTTGTTATAACAATTCAGGACATTCCACGACTAGGTCCACCCCCTTCCAAATGGTGACAGGCAAATCACCAATTGTGCCCATGACTTGGGCAGCACATGGACAAACCCCAAGTGATGCAAGTGAAGAAGTGCCAATGGTCACACAACTTGATGAAGAAAGGCGACGCTTTTGGGAGTTGGCAAAGGCCAACTTGGAAAAGGCGCACAAGAGGTACAAGGATTTTGCGGACAAGTCCCGACAAGAGGTGAAATTTCAAGAAAGAAATGAAGTGTGGTTGAACATCAAGAACTTCCGATTACTTAAAAGTTTAAACCATAAGTTCTTGGGCCCATATGCGGGCCCATTCAAAGTGTTGGAAAAAAAACTTTCCGACACTTATAAGTTAGAAGTATCGGAAAACCTTGGAGTTCATCCCACATTTCATGTTTCCTTTTTGAAACCAGTCACCCGCGATGCCTCAAGGCCTAATTGAGAGCACAACTCAAGGCCCCCACTAGATTTGGTTCATAATGAACCAGAGTTTGAGGTGGAGGCCGTGCTCAATTCAAGGCAGCTAAGAGGACGAGAGCGGGAGTACTTAGTGAAGTGGAAAGGATACCATCCTATACAGGCATCTTGGGTGAATGAATCCGACATGGAACATGCCCAAGAAGCTATAGAAATATTTCACACAAAACCGGCAAAGAAAAGATGTAGAACGTGATGAGGACATCACCTTTCTTTTAGTGGGGCAGGGTGCCACATAAAATGTACCACATCAAGTTGTAAATGAAATAAAGGCTTAAGAACTTCCAAAAGATTGTATCACGAGAATAATGTATAAGTGCAAAAAGGGTTGTCAAGTTTGACATGGGACAAATGGAACTTCTTGCATAAGCCCAAATCAAAATCAGACTCCTACTTTGGGGTGAAGAGAAATCTTGACCCCAAAAGAGGAGGCAAGCAAGGTGAGCTTGCGAGGACATGCACCAGCTTTAAGTGCATCCCAAAGGGTTGGTTGGTAGTGGCGACTAACGCGGGAAGTCATGACCCCGTTCACGTACTTTAATCGTGTAGATTGGGACTTGGGTCTTGGCAAAACCCAAATGTCGCTTCTCATACCTTCATAAGCAAACCTTTTAGTCAAGGCTTGATTGTTGTGATCAAGGCGCAAGGTTCGGAAAGGAGTCATGTCAAGTAGCTTAAGTCAATATTAGACTTGACTTGAGTTCCTCATGAGGGGAAGGTTGAAAGAATGGCTTCCCAAATGAGGGGTTCCGTCAATTAGGCTAATTTAGTCTTTTGACGGAGCAAAAGTTAAGGGTTTTCTATGAGATACCCTTGGACTTGCTAAGAAAGTGTTGGAAACTTGGGGACGCCTAAGTTAGCTTCAGGCATGGTCTTGTCGCAAAAGTCGGCATTTGATGGCCAAGGATCCAAGGAAAGCGATTGCAATTGCGAAGAGAAATTTCTAGGTGTCAATGAGGACATTGACCTCTTCTTCTAGTGGGGGAGAGTGTCGCAACCCCACTTTGCGGGAAGTGTGAGGTCGCCACTCACACTCTCGAAAATGGGACTTGGGAGTCCTTCCGGGATTCTTGAAAACTCATAACACAATTTAAAGTGTCAAAACACCTCGCATTGAAATGTTTTTTATACCATTGAAAAGTTCTTGAAGTGTAGATGTCGAAAATGGCTTCACATGAGCCATTTGGACATCTGCAACATGAGTTATGGTCGAAAAAAGGGTCGGTAGTCAAACTGACAATTTGACTCCCGACCACTAAAAGTCAGGAATCGACCCGATCCCGGTGTGTGTAGGTGAAGTGTGACACACTGTTGGAAAGCTCTCGAGGAGAACTACAATTTTACTTTAAACCTCATCCCAATCGGAGGTTGGAGCAAGAAGTTATGAACGCCCAAAGTCCTGAGAGTCCAAACCGGGACAATTACGGGACTCCACTTTGGGAGTCCCGGGAAAAAGTGCCATTCGGATGTAAGTGCAATGGTGAGACGCAGAGAATACTATATGGGGGAAGGTGGTGGCTTCCCCCGAGTCCGGGCCGTGGTGAGTCAAATGAGTCCAAGGTCACCCGTGGCTTGTCCCAACACTAAGAGTGTTCCGAATGAGTACTAACCAACTTGTTCGTTGGTTTGCATGCAGGACCGAGTAATTAAGTAGCTTGTCCCTCTTCCTAGTCAAATCCCGGAGCTTTCAGCACGCCCTTCTTACCCCCCTTTAAGTGTTGGAAGTTAGGAGCATGTTTCGATTCCTTCCCAATTTCGCAACTTCAGCAAGTTAGTCCCAATTTGGGACTAACCAAGGACTTAGGAGCGTGTCAAATTATCTAATGAACCATGCACTTGAATTGTTTAGAAATCGAAAAAAAAGAAAAGTAACCATGAAAAAAAGTTTGGAACTATAAGTTGCAATTTCAAAACTTATCCCATGTTATTTATACTCCATTTTTATTTTGAACATTATATAAACAAGGAATGTGGTTTCACACATCTTATATTATTTCAAAATAGTAATAAAATATATATTTCAAATAATTAAATATTAGGACACGTGGCAACACATCATTTGCCTTCAATTGTGACCAAATAGTTGCATCTCAATCACATGTGATAATACATATAGAATAAAATCAAAGGATGAACTTGTATTTGTTGACTTTTGCTTTCATGCAATACACTTTGTTGTTTGCAATTAATATCATCACATGCAACTTGTCTAAGGCAACTAAAAATATTTTAGTCGCAAATGTTGCTTGTGATTAAAATTTAATCGCAAAAACCAATTGAAAATACTTCTTCTATTGTTTTTCTTTCAAATCCAAAAGTAACAAGAAAATTAAACCATGTTGTTATTGAATAACAAACCACAACATAATGACATGATGCAAAACAAATTGACAAAAAAGGAAAAGCAAAACCTAAAAAAAAGGACAACAATGAAAAATAATCAACAAATGGGCTTACAAAAAGTTTCACACTCACAAGACTTTAAATAAAATCATTTTGAAAACTCCTAAAACTAAAATTCCAAAAAGGAATTTTTTTTTTAGTAAATAATCCTTTAGTTCTCTTAAGAAGAATCCTTAAAGGGTAACCTTTTATCTTCACAAAAACAATAAAACTAACCATCTAAAATACATAAAACTTCTTACAATTACAAAGCTTCAAGAATATGTAAAATTAATTATTGATAACCCTTAGCTTTACAATAATTGACATATTGGAGTGAACATGAAGTATATGAATCCATTCAATATCTGCATATTCTGGTTGAAAATGTTTATCTAATATATCATAGGATATACCTTGAGGACCCTGGCCAAAACTATATTATATTTTGCTTGACAACTATGGAGAATTTAAAAAACTACTCAACTATGCATCCAAAGAACATAAACAAACACATCACCTTGTTATTATAGGTTAGGGTTGAGCTTCTAGGGTTCCAAAAATCACCGAAAAAAATCTACATTGCTCCATGTGATGCTTTCATCTTCAAGGAGATAAATGAAAAACCTTTATTTTTACTCATTAAAAGAAAAATGCCAATTTGCAACTTTAATTTGCATTATAAAACAATTGATGCCAACATTTACAAGTAAATTACCTTAATTGCATACATGAAGTTGCATTCAACATGTAGTTGCAAATCATGATTTAGCATGACCTCACCAAATGGACTACGAAGAATGTATATGGTCAACAATACATGTTCATCCATTGAACATTCATGTAACATTTACAACTAGGTCTTGTTTTTACAACTATTTTTACAACTATTAAATATCCACACATTATTTGCCACATGTTTTGAATTAAGAAAAATAAATTAAATGATTTTAATGTTGAAACAATCCATGCCATCAAATTCCAATGACCTATGATGGTGCCATTTGGCAATACCAAAATCCATTATGAAAAAAATTCGTGGAATTTTTATTATTATTCAAACATTAATCTTGGCCATCCATTATGAACATTCATTTTGGATGGTCTTAAATTGTGACATTTGGCACAATCAAAAATTTCCACTTTACATATTAATTATATTTTGGAAGAAAAACCAAATGAATATTTATTTGAATAAGTAAGAAGGTAAGACATACCTACCTACCTAGATTACATACCTACTCAAGTAGATAGCTAGGTAGGAAGGTAGGTGGACTAAATAATAACCATATAAATATTGCTTTTAAGGTTAAGTCTTTTTGAATTCATCCCCACATGTTCTTTAATGTGAGACCACTTCTATATAGTTTACAAGATGAAATTGGAAGATAAAACATATATGCTAAATTTTCTAATTGCACCTTAATTGCAAATTCATTTGCAACTAGAAATATTTTCCCATATGTTTTGTGTTTATTTTTTCTTTTGTAAATTATATAATTAAATTAGTAAATAAAAGATTATTTATTTATTTATTTAACTAATAATTAATCACCTACCTACCTACCCACATGCAAACCTATTTATAATTACCTACTATTTTATAATTATTTAATTTTAAAACTTAGTTTTAACATTCATTTTCACTTCATACTTTTTATTGGCTCATCAATTTTTATTCATAATCATAATTCATCAACAATACATAATTAATTTTATAACTTAATCATTTAATATATAATTCAATAATCAAATTTTAAAAATTAAATTATTTTTTAATGAAATTAACTACTTGCTTATTATTTTTGTTTCTGAATTTAATCCAAATTAATTATAAATGATAATAAATTTAAATTTAACCTTCTAAATGTTGGTTATCCACTAAATAATTATTTGATTGAATATCTAATTAAATTAATTACTAGAAAAAAAACCAAATATTTGATATTAACTATTAAATTCTGAACTTATTCACTTATTTAGTTGCTAACTATCATTCGAAAAGATAATTAATTTGCATTAATCATAAATATTAAGCATATCATTTAAGTCATGAATATTTAATTAGTTACTATTTAATAACTAGCTAACTAATTAACTTATTAAATATAATTATTGATTAGTAAATTTCAATTATTAGATAATTAATTTAATATAAGTAAAATACAAATTAAATTATTAATTAATTTTTAATAAATTCTGAAATTTTATTTAATGTTTTTATAAGCTACAAAACTATTAATTATTTAATCCTTTTTGGCTTTGTACCAGAATTCTTGATTAATAATTATTAATGATCAAATGATTAAATGGAAATTAAATAATTAATAATTAATTTATTCATTAATTGATATTAATAATTTATAGACTGAATTATATGTTGAATTGAAAAAAAATATCAAATAAAACAGTAAATATTGAATATTAGTTTTAAAATATTGAATTGATTATATAATGAAATGAACTTATTAATTAATAGATTGTAAATTATTTATTGATTATTTAGCATTAAATATAATATATGTTTGATTAACTTATCAAATAATAAATAAATAAATTTAATTAATTTTTTATTATGCTATAATTTACAGTATTTAACACATATTTAATTAATTTAGGACTTTGGAGAACCTATTGGATGGGATGAACTCCACTTAAACATGGCCACCTAAGTTAACAAGTTTGTGATCATTTTATACATGAATGTTTTTTAAATGCATGTTTGAATAAACTTATTTTTAAATAAACATGAGAATGTCGTTGAAATTTTTCAAAAACTAACATCAACATGTACATATCGTGTCCAATGAAGGAGGGGAATGATGGTGGATATATTGTGCAAAAACCAAAAGCTTGAGAGATGCTCCAAAATTGAGGACTTCTCAAAAAAATTCATATCAATTTGATGTGACAATAACAATGCATTTCTAATCCTAAGGTGATTCAACCCTTTAACTATCACTATTTTCAACTCTATAATTAGCACATGTTAATACTTTCCAAAAAATATTTCAAACCAAAGATTAATGCTCTCATTAATGACAATGAGAAATTCAATTCTTTGAGTTTTAGACAAGGGACATCATGCCAATCCAACAATGTTTATGGATCCAAAGAAGATGTTCATTAAAATAAATACATTAATTGATTCAAATTTTATATGCTATGAAACGAGTAATTCGCCTAGTGGCCACAAGTGATTTATATAATAATAACAATATATTATAGTATTGATAATGAAAACCACAGGTTCATTCTCCCACTAATGATGCAATAAAGGCCACCATGCCAATCTTATAATGGTTACAGTCACATCTATAAATTAAAAAATGGTGCTCATAGTAAAACAAATTTTTAGTAGTTTATAATTTTATATACCATTTTTCCTTGTGGCCACTAAGTGCAACATGAAAAGCCAAGAATGAAAGGCCCAAAATTTAGCATCAATTAGAAACACAATTATCAAAATTTCACACATTGAAAAACACCGATGCCAATAATGAATAAAAATCAATAGATTAGTGTTTATTATGAATACTAAAACAAAATCATGAATAATTTGTTGTATAAGTAAATTCCTTAAATAACACAACATGTGAATGACAATAAATGTACTTAGAACATTTTTAAAAAGTGAAATAAATTGAATGATTAAAAAAGACATTGACAAAAAATGAATATTTTATCAACATACTTCATAAATTACTAGATGCATTAACAACCTTAAGATTCACTTTTGCTCAAAAAACACAACTATCAAAAATAGTGAATTGACTTTTGTTTGTTGTATTTTTTGAAGCAAGAAAAAAAAAACAATTAAAATCTTGAGCACTATTTTCAATTTGTTAAATTACATTTCCACTTGCCATTCCAACAATCTTCATACAAATGTCATTCGTCCGAATTTGACCTTTTTCATTGGACCCACCACTAAACCTTCACCATTTTGAAAAATTCATTGTGGTCATCCTTGACAACATCATTTTGTGTTTTTCCCATCTATATAGGGACAAGGAGAAGATCATGAAGCTTCATGAGTACGCCAAAGCAAGCTTCAAATTCTTCCGCTCTCAATAAAGACAAATCATTGGATCTTTTAAATCAATAACCTAAATTGTGGATGGCAACCCGATCCTTGCATAATTAAACCTCCAATTGCTTGAAGGCCAAAAACCTTCTAGAAGAGTGGAACTTTGAACAAGCAACGACTTTGACAAATGCAACAAATTATCCTCACAATATTCCACATATAGACTCATCTTCATGGCTTAAGTTGCACTTTGCTCAATGCCTTACTTTCAAGATTCCACATCTTTGGATAGTTTAACATTGATAAAATTTTCTATTTCCACGGACCTCAACACATCATGGCCCCAAATTGGGTGATATGGGAATAAGGTTTGGGACTTTAATAGGCAATTTTGGAGATCCATTGAAATTAGCCTTCCATAATTTGATTGGAGGCCCATTTGTGGGACTCCAAACGCTATCTATGGGGGAAACAAGCCAACGAGACAAATCAACAAAAAATTTAAAAAGATGCATATAAATATGCCCTACCAAAGTTTATGGGCCATCTTTTAACAACCAAAGGCGATATTGGTATTGACTATTCCAAGATGTTCATAGAAATGATTCAATATGCAATTAAAACAATTGCAAAATCTAGTCATAAATCTAATGTGTGTGAAACAATAATTTGTTAAAAGAGGTTGTTAAAATTTTTATCATATAATCAAATTGCATCCCATTAGATTTTCTAGATTCATGCCCCTTGTTCTTATTTTACTTCGGACCCTATTAATGATGACACATTTCATTAATCACATACCTATCATTAATAATTAATTTGACAATGGGTAGTAACCATTGAGAATTGTCACACATGGACATGGCAATGGGTAGTGAATTCCACATGGGCACATTGATGATGTGGCAAAATATTTTTTCACATTAACAAAATCAGTCAAAAAAATCGTTCTTTAACATGGATGAAACATATCTAAAATATTCTTTCTTGTTCACATTTATGGACTTGCGAAATAAAACATTGGGTTCTCTAGCCAACACAACTAACTACATACAAATTTATCAAAATCACAAGAAAACAATGATGATGTATTTTCACATTTCATTCAAAAGAATTTAGGTCCCATTAAAAGAATAACTTTGATTTCTTTCAAAGTTAGTTTATTAATATCATGATACATAAAAGTTGACATTGAATAGATATAAATATGATGGTACTTCAAAAAAATTAATGTATATTTAAATGTACATTGGGCATTTATAAAACTTATGAACATTTAAATTTGTGTACTTAATGTGTCAATGATAGGTTTAAATTAAACTTTCAAATACATCATTTAAGTTGAGACAAAAGCTTTTGCTTACCATCATACAAGCCTCTACAAATTAGTTAGATCACAATCTATGTCTAAATTTCAAAAATGCATAATTTATTCATCGAAGCCCCAAAAATTCTGAAACAATTCACAAAATATTTTTTTTGTGCAATTTGCTCCAACTTCAAATTACTTACATTTTTATTTTTAGTTTTGACAAAATGACAACTACATTTAAACTTAAAGCTACATTCATAAGGCATGTACCTTACATCCACATTTTTCCATCATACTTGCACTTAATAGTGTTGTTTAAATACACTACCAAAATTAAGACAAGTTTTTTTGTGTTGTTAAGACATGTAGATTAAAATGATTCAACCCTGCAAAAATTTATTTATAAACACACGGTAGATTTGGAAAAATGTACAAAAGAATAAAAAAAGGAAAAGAGAGAACTTACATCAAGTTTCCTAAGTGTCAAAAATTATCCATGTCAAAAATCGATCACTTGTAATAGATCGATCGTATTTTTTCATGTAAAAAATGACCACTTGGAATAAGTTGACTATAATGATAGAAAATGTATTATGAAGGGGTAGAAGTTGAGAAGTAGCTAAGCCTACCACTATCACTCTTGACTTAAGTTGAAGGATGCCTACAACCTTTGCAATGTGATTGAAAAGTCAATTATTAACTACTTAAGACTAAGTATGACAACACCATATTGAAAAAGGAATCAGAAGAGTACCTCTAGACTCGAGCATGTGAGGGATAGAGTACACTTAGCCCTTTTGATTGGTAGTCACTATCTCAAAATGGGTTTCACCTTGGACCTCATTATGAGGTGGATTTGATTTTCTTAGAAGTGCGGTCACTCTGAATTCACTGTTTACTTCAGCCAACACGTTCTGTATGAGCTCTTCACGGAACTATCACATTGTGAACAAGTCCATCAAGGGGTTATAAAAAGTCCATAGGATGGATCAGGGTTTCTTTTTAAAGGTTTTGTGATGTATCCAAAGTGGCAGGTCATCTAGAAAATAGTTTAGTAATATATG
>Ga0209611_10007753_pt1 | contig 17103 bp, 8 predicted proteins | sample S1TSphgellanicum_3_FD_187693 | JGI IMG/M metagenome (GOLD analysis project Ga0209611, IMG submission 187693) | Host-associated microbial communities from peat moss isolated from Minnesota, USA - S1T2_Fc - Sphagnum magellanicum MG (SPAdes) (version 2) | ecosystem: Host-associated > Plants > Peat...
CAAGAATTTTGGAATTTTTCGTTTTAGATCATGATGATGAATCATGTCAATGGACTGATCATGTAATTTGTTCAAGCAATCATAAAATTATTTGAATTTGTTTTTGCCTTACATGTACATCGTTATAGTCTTAATTGTTGTAATTTCAAATATTAGAATTTATGTCAAATTTGAATCTACTTTCATGTAGGAAAGCATTTAAAATTCCATACCAGTGCCCAAAGCAGACTTACTTGGTTTGTATCCGTTTGTTGGGTTAGAATTGAAGGTTTGAGTTCGAAATTTTAGTATAAAGTTTAAACCAAACTGGAATAGGATTTGATTTTTGGAGCTACAATTTTGGAACCAGAAGCGGTTCATTGGAATATTATAAAAGCCAGTCTAGCTGGAATTTTGGGTTCCCATTTTTACTTCCTTGTGGAATCAGAACTAGAACCGGACAAGTAGGTTGTTTAAAGGAAAAGTTTTTGAAGAAAAGAAAACTAGAGCCACCAATTAATGCAGGCAAGGGAAGAATATACTTGAGTTATTTTGGCAAATTTGCAATTGGAAGGTATGCAGCCTATCTCCGTTACATGTGCCAGTGTTGTTCCCCTTGGAAAAAACAATTGTGTTCATGAGCAGGTCATTGAATGTGGGTGAGATTCATGTGCTTTTGTGGGGAATATCTTCGTTAATGTATGCAGACTATGGGTGCATTGAGTTGGAAAATGTCCAAATAAATGCCATTTTGAAAAATGGTCACTTGGACTCCCATGATATCGAGATGTGTGAAATGTGGGCAAGGGCAAAAGGCACTAATTCATTATTTTGACAAATACAACACAAGAATGTGTAATCAAACTTCATTACATTCATGGCAGTGCTCATTGTGTGTGGCATTAAAGAGGGCAAGTATGTTTATGAGCAAATCATCCAAAGTGGATGGGATTTGGACATCTTCTCGGGGAGTAGCTTGATGGACATGTATGCAACATGCGTGGGAGCATTGAGGATGCTTGGAAAGATTGTTTGACAAGATGCCATTTGGAGATATGGTGACTTGGAATGTTGTGGGATTGGGACATGTGAAACTGGCCAAAGGTAAAACGCACTAGAATTATTTTGACAAATGCAACAAGAAGGTATGTGGCAAGACTATATGTCACTTGTTTTCAAAATGTGACTCTAATAATGATATTGCCCACATGAAATTCTTTTATATCCAATCATGTTTTGATGTAATTGCGTTGTTAGCTTCTACTATAGTACTACATGTGAAGAATTTATGTCAACACTTGACTGATGACCAAATTTGGGACCTAAGATGTAGACCTATTTGATGATCCAATAAATTGATTATTATGGCATTGTTCTTGCCAAGATTGAATGTCTATGAACAAATATTTGTGCTAGTCCTTAATGTTGATGTTTTTTTGAGTTTTTTTCCTCTTGGGAAATACTTGTTTGTGTCAATGTCCTGGATGCATTAGAAATCTATGTTATGCTATGATTCTTGTTTTGTCTCTGGCAATCTTAATTTCCATGTTGTTGTTGCATTACTAGAAACTTTATCTGAATTCTGATGAGTTTATTTAGAGATCAATTTCAAAAGTTGGTTTGTTTTTTATAGATGGTTTGAGGATTGGAAGCAACTTTATTATTTTTCTCAAACAATTTATGAGGGTTGCAAGTGGTTTTTTTGGTTGTGAGATGTGATAAATAGTAAAAGATTTGATTAATGCTCCAAAATCTTGATCGAGATTTGTTTTAAGCTACAAATCTTCAAGAAATTTTTGCAAATCTTTAGAAAACATTTGTAGCTAGGAGCTCAAATCATAGGAACTTTATTTGCACCTATTTGCAGCTAGTTGCTTTTGACAAGGATATAATGACCACTAACTAGGTTGTGTAGAATTAAGGTTCTACAATTAAGGATTTATGGAAGTTAGTTATAAGCCCATTGGATGCTCGTGAATGAAAAGGAATTGTGTTAGAAAAACTTTGGTAAACATCACAACATTAGTCAAGATTGTATTTGAACAATAACAAATCAAATAATTACAACTACTATATATCCATATGCAAAGTCAATTGCAAAAATGTAAAAATGATTTTAGAAAAATGAGTTTGTTGGGACTTTGTGAAGCTCAAAGAAATAAGCTCAGTACTTGTATTAGTTGTGGTTGGAGATTTGCAAGGGGCACAAATCCTCAAGTCAAATTCCTTTGCAGTAAAACAAAGATTTGACAAAACTAGACAACTACATTTCTATGCGAACAATGAAAAAGAAATGAAGATAATGAATTAATGACATGCATGTTTTGTTGTGGCTACACATTTTTATTAGCAAGATGGATAAAAAACCACATGGATTTGTTTTTCGATCTTATGGGTCAATTTCACACCTAAACTTTCTGTTACGAATTGTTAGCAAATCGTTGACTATGGAATTTTTTCTATCATTCATAATATTTGCAATTCAAAAACATTCAATATTGACCAAAGACAAATTGTAATTTAAGTGCTTATGGGACAATTGCAATACATAAGAAGAAATCTTGTCCTTTTCTACTACCCAAAATTCATTAGGTTTTTAATGAAATGGGACAAAATTGATTAATATGCAACTTGTATGGTTTTGCTAAAAAAGGATTAGTTGATTAAAACATTTTTAGCCATCAAATCACTTCAAGACTTTATTAATAAAGATGAAAAAGTTTAACTTTATTGTGTTTGGCATGAAATTGTTTAAAAAATTCAAAATTTAACATACATTTTTTTTGCAAAATTTATTCAAATGTTAGAAATGAATAGATGATCTTAAAACTTATTCAATAACATATTCAAACAAATTATTACAATTTATAATTTACAATGTTAAAAAGAACTTAAAATAACATTTCATGAATAAATCAAAATTAAATTTTTTTTGACTTAAAATCTTTGTAAATTCAATGTGGATTCAAAAGTGAATTTATTAATTTTTTTATTAAAAAAATTCATTACATGAAATATGGTAATCATCCATAAGAAAATTACCACATTTGGTTATAAATAAGTTGTGTAGTTGGAAACTTTTTTAAATACTTCAATATTATGGTTATTTATTATATTTTATTGTAAAAAATTGACAATATATATTTTTAATTTGACAATTAAAAAAAATCCTTTCTTGATGTTGTTGCCCCTTTAAATTGGCAAAAATTGGCTAGAAAAGAAACATCAATTAAGTAATTAATATAGCCATTTACTTATCAACATCATATTTATTTAACAAGATGATATACAAATGATTAATTACACAATTTTGAAAAAAATTGGAACATATTATTAATATTATTTTCATGATTTAAAAATATAGTTTTCATTTTATTTCTTTGTAAAAGTAAAAAAAATTAATTTGGTGAAATTTTAATTATAAATAGTTAGATTACCCCTTCCCCCCACCCACAACCAACATGTTTTTATGGTTTCGAATTTTTCTAACTTGGCAATTCTTGTTGGGGAAAAAATGAAAAGAATAGTGGAAATTCATGGGAGAATGTAAACAACAAACAAATTGTCAAAAATTTGAGATAAAAATTTTGAATTTTTTTTAATGAATAAAAGTTTTAAAGTAATTTTAATAATTCCAACATTAAACATGTGAACAATTCCAACATCAAATTTATTTTAAAACTTTTAAGTTCAATCTTTGAGATCATTATAAACCATATCCTTTTTTTTTGAAAATTTAAAGTAAATATTAATGATGTAATTGAATGTTTTTTTTCATGTTGAATTTCCACCATTTTGCAAATATAAGAAGGGCCATCAACATTAATAAAATATATATTTATTTTTATTTTAAAAACTACTTTTTAACATTAAAATGATATAATTTTACAATGGTTTCTAGGACTTGTGACCAAAATATATAAATATTTTAACAAATTTGTACTTCCATATATGGCTTATAGCTAAAAAGTGGCTAAATTTTCTTGTGGATGATCTTGAAGAAGATTACAAAATTGAAAAAATTGAAAGATTAAAAAAAATCATTGATTTCATTATTATCATCATTGTTTATAATGCATTCATTTGTTTGATTTTTTAAAATGAAATTTGAAATTCATCTAAATAAATATTTAAACATAAACTTATAACTAAATAAGATTAACGAATGTGATAAATCATGTTTTAAAATTTAAAAATAATTTAAAATATCGATAATTTTTCATAATAATAATAATAATTTTTTTGAAATCAATTTTTTTCAAACACAAAAAAAATGAGGAAAAAATGAAGGATCATTTGTGGGGTTTGTTTCATGTGACATCATGAACATTCATAATAATAAATTTGTCCATGATGCCTAAAACAAACTAGAGGAAAAACATACATTTTAATTTACATAAATGTACAAAATTTTAATATATGGCAAAATTACAATTTAGGGGTCTATATGCATCCTAGAGTTTGCATGAACATTTTAATTTAATTACTAACTCATTCAAAATATAAATGTGAAACCTACCAAGTTTTTATACATTCATTTAAAAAACTTATGATGAATGTAACATGCAACTCATGAATAATGGATTTAACACATTCAAAGTGAATGATTCAATTCATGTGCAAATGTTAATAATTCAAAAGATGCAAAAAAATTCACTAACCCATTCAAGAATAAATGTGAGGCATTTGTTATGTGTGTTTCAATAGATACTAGTAAGTGCAATATGCAATATTTGAATAGTGGTTTCAATAAGTTCAATGTGGATAATTCGATTCATGTAAAGATGTTCATAGTTTAATAAATTTGAAAAACTCATTAAACCAATAAAGTATAATTACAAAATATTGAGTCGCATGTCTTTTATTATATTATCATAAGTGTAAGATGCAATTTGTGGATAATGGTTTTAACATATTAAAAGTGAATGGGCAAACTCATATACGCATGTTGAGAATTTAAGAGATGTGAAAAAAATCACTAATTCATATTAATATAAATGTGGGGTTTAGGGTTACTACATGTGTTTTAATAAATTATGGTAAGTGTAAAATGAAACTCTTAAATAATGATTTCAACGTGTTAAAAGTTGATGGTACAATTCATGTACCATGTTGATAGTTGAAAAAATGTCTAAAAAATCACTACCTTATTATAACACATTATGTAAATAATGTTAAAGGCTACCTCAACTTGCACGTTAACAATTTAATGATATTAAAAAATCAAATAGGGTCCAAATTATATTCATAAGTGAACAACATGGTGAACATAACAACTATGAACAATAGTGACCATTAATTAGTGCAACAAGTCACTTGTAAGCTTAAGATGACCAAATGTAATTGAAATGTAGTCAAATCAACAAACAATTGTAATGAGTGAGGATGGAATAGGATGAGATTTCTTCTTGTGATACAAAAGATTAACAAACTTGAAAGAGATATTTTGAATGTTTGAAAAATTTTGCATTTACTATCACACTTCATCAATGCCCATGTCATTATATGCATTCAGGTCCAAAACCATGTTCTTGTAGCACGATCCATAAAACTTGTGGCCAACATAACAAATAGTGGATGTTTTGTAAATAACACCAAAACAGGCAATACTTTTTTTCTTGTCAGCATATCGACGTTTACATTCCAAATCTAATACCATATTCTTTAATTGGAACATAAAAAAATTGATTTCACTAACCTACACATCAACATCCTCAACTTTTAAAAAAATTACAATACAGAGTCAAAGTAAAATATAGATCAACACCACATTTTTGTTATAGCTTTAGTGTTCCACAATATAATCTTTTGTATTTTAGTACATGAAGGATTAACCAAATTCAAACCCATTAACAACCACGTGTATAAAAAATTTAGTGTAATTCAAAGAAATCAAAGCTTAATCGACTTCATTATTACATTACAGAGTAATTTACTTGCCTAGTAGCTCAAAAACTAAAATTCATACAATTCCTTCTTGGCCTTGTTAAACTTAATGCACTTTTAGCCTTAGCAAATTTGCTACAATGTTTGCAACCACGTTTATTGAAAATTGAGGTAATTTTTTATTTTATTTACATAACACATTATAATAGGTTAGTGATTTTTTAAACATTTTTTCAACTATCAACATGGTACATGAGTTGAAATATCAACTTTTAACGTGTTGAAACCATTACTCATGAATTGTATTTTATACTTATTATAATTCATTAAAAAACATGGAACAATTTAAAACCTCACATTTATATCAAAATGAATTAATGATTTTTTTCACATCTCTTTAATTATCAACATGTGTATGAGTTAAACCATTCATTTTTAATATGTTAAAATCATTATTCACAAGTTACATCTTGCACTTATTAAAATATATTGAAACACATGCAACTCAATGATGTGTAATTATATTTGAATGGTTTAATGAATTTTTTCACATTTCTTGAATTATCAACATCTTTACATGAGTTGCATTATTCATTTTGAATTTCTTAAAATTATTATTCAAATGTTGCATATTGCACTTATTAATATATATATATAAAAACACGCACAATAGTTTAATGCCTCACATTTATACTTGAACAACTTAATTAATTTTTGACATATTTTGGATTATCAACATTTGCACATGAGTTGAATCATTCACGTTGAATGTGTTAAATCAATTATTCACAAATTGCATTTTGCATTCGTCATAATTTTTTGAAATAAATGTATAAAAGTTAAACATGTCTCACATTTATATTTGAATGGGTTAATGATTAGGTCAAATGTTTATGCATGGCAAGTCTAGGATGCATGCAGACCTCTAATTTACAAATTTTTCACATGTTAAATTTTTATATCTTTATGTAAATCAAAATATATGTTTTTCCCTAATTTTTTAGGCACATGAACAAATTTATTATTATGAATGTTCATGATGCCACACCAAAAACCCTTGAAAATAATCCCTAACTTTTTCCCCATTTTTTTCTCTCGGTGTATGATAAAATATTACATGTTAGAAAAATGTGATTAATTTTTTAAAAATAAATTTAGTTTTTAGAAATTAGATTATATAATAATAATCATCATAATCATAATGAATATTTTTTACTTATTATTAACAATTTAAACATGATTTATCCAAAAATTTGAGCTTGTTTTGTTACGAGTTTATGTTTAAATATTTAGAGGTCAATTTAATATTTTTATTTTAAAAAATTAAATGATTTTAAAAAAAAAAATTTCAAGTTTGTGGTGTTCATCCATAAGAATATTTAACCATGCTTTGGTTATAAACCATGTATATGGAGGTACAATTTTGTTAAAATATTTATATATTTTGGTTACAAGTCCTAAAACTCATTGTAGAATTATATAATTAAAAAACGTAAAAATGATGTTTTTGGTTTTTAAATTAAAAATCATTTATTGATGTTGATGGCCCTTTTTTATGTTTGTAAAATTGTGGAAATTCACCACTAAAAAAACATTTACATGCATCATTAATATTTATTTTAATGTTTTCAAAAAAAGTGGATAAAGTTTATAGTGATTTCAAAGATTGGGCTTTAAAATTTTCAAATTAATTTGATGTTAGAATTGTGTTTAAAGTTGGAATTATTAAAATTAATTTCAACTTTTTATTTATTAGGAGTTCAACTTTTTTCTTTCAAATTTGTGATTTCAAATTTTTTTGTTGTTTACATTTTTCCTTGAATTTGCACAATCTTTTCCATTTTTTCCCCAATAAGAATTACCAAATTAGAAAAATTCCAAACCAAAAAAACATTTTGGTTGGGGAGGGGGTTTAATCCAACTATTCAATGCTTTCACCAAATTATGTTACTTTTACTTTTTCAAAGGAAATGAATGTAAAATATATATTTTACATCATAAAAAAATTAAAAAATATATATATATATATATAGTTTTTTCACTTGAGTTGTATAATTAATCATTTGTGGTTAGTGTATGATTCATGTTGTTAAACAAATATGGTATTAAGAAGTAAATGGCTATGTTGACTACTTAATTAATTTTTCTTTTTGTTACCAGTTTTGCCAATTTAGAAGGGCGATAACATCAACAAAGGACTATTTATTTATAAATTGTGAAATTTAATATGTATATCATTAATTTTTTACAAATAAATTATAGTAGATAGCCATAATATTGAAGGGTTTGAACAAGTTTCTTACTTCGCAACTTGTTTATAACCAAATGTGGTTAAATCTTCTTATGGATGATTACCATTTTAACAACATTGCATAAACAAATTAAAAACTTTGTATTTGATCATATTGGGGAAAATAAAAATTTACAATTTTTCAAAAAATGGACATATTTTACATAGTGGAAATAACATTGTTAAATACTTGATGATAACATGCTTGAGTTCACAAAGATTGTAGGTCAATTTAAAGGAAAAAAATTATAAATTTATTCATAACATGATATTTTGAATGTTTTTAAGCATTTTATATTTAATAAAAATATATAATAATTTTTTTGAACACATTATTGTTCATAAACTTCAAGATCATTTTTAAATTTGTAGCATTTGAATAAATTTTGAAACAAAACGTATGTTAAAGTTTGAATTTCCTAAACAATTCCATGCCAAACATAATAAAGTTAATTTTTTTTAATTTATTAATAATGTTTTCAAATGATTTGGTGGTTAACATCATGGTGTGCCTCCATGAGGTCTTGGGGTTCAAACTTTGATGAATGCATCAATGTATCTTGTATAAATGCAATATACAAACATGTACATCATGGTTAATGATGCCACATTTTTTTTTGACAAAATAAAAAAATTAATTTTTTTTTTTCATGACATGTAATTTTGCCAGGGCGTGTTGTGAAAAAAATACAATTTGTGATTTCATGATGTGGAAAAAATAAAATAAAATAAAATAAAAATATAATGACGTGACATTTAATTCCACATCTTATTAACTTAACACCTCATGTATCCATGTCATAAATCAAAAATTAAAAATTACATAATGCAACATGTGATTATCCAAAATGATTTAAAATTATTTCATTACAAATGTTCTAATCAACTAATCCTTTTTTTACCAAAACCATACAAGTTGCATATTAGTCAATTTTGTCCCATTTCATTAAAAACTTAGTGAATTTGGGTAATGAAAAGGACAAGATTTCTTCTTGTCTTGGTATATCTCTAATGCTTTCGTGGATTTGTTTTGGTCATGGTCTTCGGTTGTGGGCTCATCCCAAGTTGTTAATCCATTACCTTCCCATTCCTCTTTATCCCATGTAGCAACCTCCAAGTTTATATTCACCCATTTCTATTCACCTTGAACATTTCGTTAAATAATACAATTTTCCCATTTTACCTCCATGTGGGAGTAGCCTTGTTTGTGCAAGTTCGCAAGGCCATGTAAAATGTCATGAACAATAGTTCCCAAATCCTTCAAAACACTAGGCCATGAATGTGGGTCTCCAACAAATTCCAATTGCAACATTATTTCCCCTTTTAAAACTTGGAAACATTTTAGGTGGATAAGTACATGGAGTGAGCAACTGAATTATACAAGGGTGGAAACTTATCTATGTCCAATGGTGGCCTTACTACCTTGTGTACAAAATCAAGATAAACAATTATTTCTCCACCACCACTACAAAGGAGTGGTTTATATAATCTAGTCATAGGGTAATGATAAGTCAGTTGTTCCTCTAGTTTCTATGGGAGACAATGCATCCAAATGTTGGTATGTAAGAATAAAAATGTTCAATGTATTCAAGCCATAAACATCTGAGATGAATTCTGAAACAATGGTCTCACCACTTGGAGAAAGCTTCAACTATTGAAATTGCCTTCTAGTGTAGCAACCACTAAGTACATAAAGGAGGGTACCATAGTAAAAAGGGCTCCATACTTTTAATTTTGATGCATTCTTTTCTTTGGCCTCACTAAAATCTATCTTGTCAATTTGACTCTCCAATATGAGAATTAAAAAATCCCTCACAAACAACTAAAAATTTGGCCTTAACAGTAATAGAAGTGATTGTGATGTTGTTTTAGAAGTCTTGGGATTGGTTGGATCCACTATCCACTCAAAACCTCTTAACATCCTATTTGTTGGAGCATGTGGATTTAAATGTTCAATGAACCTTCCAAAAAGGAAATACAATTCAATTGAGTTGTTGGATTCATTGGCTGGATAGGGAGTACACATCCATTAGAATGCAATTTCAATATAGGGTGCCAAAAAGGAACTCTGGTGTAATAAAATAAAGTTTCACAAGGCTAAACTAGGGTATATTGTCACAAGTTTTCCCATGTAGGACTGGGAGTTCTTATGTTTTCATGGACATAAATTTCTAAAGATCTTTGGTACTTTTGGGAAACTTAAGAGGGGGTTCTAAAAGTTTGTTGAAATAGCGAATCCTTGTAGTAGTTTCAGATGACCTAACCATTTTACCTTCTTTGATGATGGTTCTCCTTCTAAACACACACAACATTCATTGTAAGAGAATACATATTAGAGCTTTTTAATGACTAAAAATGCAAAACCTTAAAAGCACAATGCAACTAAGAAATGAATATAATAAATTGGACAAGAACTTGAAAAGATTAGAATACATGCCAAAGGACTAGCTATACATATATAGAAGAATCATGCACACATTGTAAGCAAATCCAAGCATGGCGCAAATGAATGCATGAACACGATAAGAAAACCAAATAAAGGTTTAAAACCCTAACCAACAAATACCTAAAGGTTTCAAAGTCCTTAATACATGTTAAATCAATCCTCTCGTTAGCATTTGAGCTCACAATTCCTCATGGTATTGGTTTAGATTCTTTTTCCTAATTTCTTCATTGTTATGGTTTGTTAACAATAGTAAGTAAGCTTGATAATCATGTGGATAGACATCCACCCCTATGGAGAAAGTTAAACTAATGATGGCAAAGAGATACATTCCATTTCATGCTCAAATACTTGTTAAAACAAAGCATACTAGGTTTGACTGAAAAGAAAGAAATGCCATGTTTTTTCTACCAAACTCCCACCACAATTTTTAGAAGAAATAATCTGATGATACCTATGAACCAAAGATAATAAAGGCCAAATTGGACAACCCTAATCCTTTTTGATTGGATATTGTAGGTGTTGTGTAATGTCAAACCATGTGAGAGTGATGCACAACCTAGACCTGGGTTGATATGCATTATGCACATGATAGTCCTTATTAGGTGCTTGTTGTTTCAATGGTTATTGGAGGTCCATCACATGATTGTTTTGTAAAGTAAACTATTTCATAAACAATATTGGTTCATGATTTCCCAACAATAGGAAGAAGGTTTTCTTTATTGGATGGGGGGGAGTCTTGCACATGCTTGAAGAGGATTAGAGATTATAAAAGTTTCTAGGGTTTTGATATCAAAAGGGTTTAAGTCATGGTGTTTAAATGACATTTGTTTTAAGATGATTGTAAGATTTTGGATCTAATTGTTCAAGATATTTGATTTTAAATACTTGAAGTATTTTTGGCTTAGGGTGTTCATGGGACTTTTGTATCTTTTAAGGCTTGAGGTTTTAAAAAATTTGGGCCTAGGGTTAGAATTTATTTAGGTCTAGGATGAAAATCTTTTAAAGCTTAATGAGGTTAGAATTTATTTGGGCTTAGTGTTAATTTTTTTTTAATGTTTAAGGATAAAATCTTTTGGGACCTATGGTAAAAATCTTTCAAAGAGCTTAAGGTTAAAAGTTTTTGGGGCTTGGAGTTAAAATATTTTAAAGCTTCAAGTTAGAATGTTTTTGGGTTTAAGGTGCGAATCTTTTTGGGTTTAAAGTTTGAATCTTTGTGGGCTTTGGTTTAGAACTTTTTTGGGCCTAGGGTGAGAATCTTTTTAGGCTTCAGGTTAGGATTTTTTGGGCGTAGGATGAGAATTTGTTTGGGGTTTTAAGGTCAAAATCCTTTTAGGTATTATGTTAAAATCTTCTTGGGCCTAGGGTGAAAATCTTTTTAAGCTTAGGGTGAAAATCTTTTTGGACTTTTACAAGTACAATCTCTTTGGGCCTAGGGTGAAAATCTTTTGAAAATTGAGGTAAGAATCTTGTTATCAAAAAAAAATTATAATCCACTTTTGTTCCAAACTATAAAAAGTTGTAAATAACTACTCAAAATATTTTTTTCTCAAAAGGAATGAATTTGTCAATTTTCAAATTCAAACTAATTATAGATTCCAACAAGAATACATACAAAGGTATAATACATATTCAAAATCTGAATGATAATAATTGAGACAAAGAAACATAAAATAATAAATAATAGACAATGCATAATTAGCCTTAGATTTCTATGTTGTAGATTGTTTAAACTTTTACTAACTTCTTCAATTCAAAAAATTATTCAAATAGTTATGGTAAAAGCACTAGAGCAATAGAAAAGGAAATTGTAACACAAATGTTGCTTTTTGGTACTAGCAAACATTGAAACTTCAACTTGCAAAATCAAAAACCTGCAACAACTAAGGAATCATGACACTAGACCAAACATCAACTATTTGAACACCCCCTAAAATCATCCCAAGAATGTTTCCCTGATCCATATGGTATGTGGTCAATTATTGTGTGAACACAAATTAACCAAAAAAAAAAAAAGATTGCACAAACTAACATGGGTCAATCTCATCTCCAAATGTTACTAGGTAGAACATTTGAAAAACTCTAAATTTTGTGGTAAGCATATTATTTATTGCATTTGAAAGTAATACATGTCTAAATATCAAACCCAAACTCAACCTTGAACTCTAATACTTACAATGACATGTTCTAGTGCAAAAATCTTGGCCTCTAAAACAAAAGCCCTTGCACCCATTCTACAAAATGTATTTATATTTCACTGTGTGTCAACAATCACAAACTTCCAATCCAAGTCAACACACCACCATGGGTAACATGTATCTTTGCATTAGGTGAACCAAACTAAAAGCAAAAGACTTGAAACTAAATTTCAGTAGTAAGTGGGTAACCATGGCAAGTTCCATTGTCACCAAAAAAAAAGGGTCCAAAAACAACGCGACCCCTCAGTCGTGCTCGCTCAGACAAAACGTGAATGGAGGTCTAACTATCAATCCAACAGCATGCCAACGGCACCAATCTGATTCCTAAGCTTTTATTCTCTTACTCTGTTAAGCCCCAAATGAGAGGCACACATTACCAATGCAGACTCCTCTTTTCTGGTCCTCTACAGACTCAACGATTGCTCAGACAAAACCAACAAGCCAGAATCTTAGATGGTCAATTTCATTAACTCAAAATTTATAGAGTTTCTCCCGATAACACAAGCTTACTTCACTCTTGAGTACTCATCAGACATCTACCAATCTTACTTAGCTAGGTCACTGGCGCAGCGGAGAGTTACCACCCAGCCAAGTTCTCCCCCCCTAAACAGAAATAAGGATCCACAGGTCTATCTACCTCCGAGCTCAACTAACATCTTTTACTCTATCTTCCAAAAATTCTACGCACCCTCCAAAAGATCTCCCCCTCAAGCCTTCGTCCTTCCTTCCTTTATCCGCCGCCATCTCCTTTTCTCATCAATGCAGCGCCATCCTACTTCATCAAATGCGCCGCCTTCCTCCTTCATTTTCCATGCACTCCATGCACGATCAGTACTAACCCCTTCCAAAAATGATCAAATCTACCGCCTTCCTTAATGAATGTGACGGCAAGATCAACTCTGGAACCCTGATCATCAAACCTGGTATTCACACAAGATGCACATTCACAGGGTCCTTGTTCGACCACTCCCTTTCTGGTTACATATGTCACCCCTCCCTTATTGAGAAAGCTGAGTCCCTCAACTTCTCTTAATATGGTGGAACGTAATAGATCTGAAGATCTCTATGAGACCTCTCCCACTGACGTCCATCACCATCTTGGATGATGCATATTCGGCAGCCTTCCTCAAAATCAAAGTTGCCCTTGCCATCAGTATGGCCTACAAATTGGTATGGAGCTTCCCAGCTTGTAGTGAGCGCCCTCTTCTTCCCTGGTTTCTTCATCTTTACCATGGTCTCTCCTGCAACCAAACCTTCAAACATATGCTTACCCTTTCCAGTTGCATAAGTGCTCCTCTGTTTTTGTTGTGCCTACTCCACGTTGAGCAGGACGCTCTCATGAATACTTGCTATGAGCTCCACCTTCTTCAGGAATTGTGCTACAGCAACTTCGACATTAGCACTATCATCAGTTACATCAGTCAAAGCATTCAGGTAGTTATCAGCCTTGAGATGTGGTGAGCGACCAGTCAGAATCATGAATGGGGAGAACTTTGTACTAGCTTGGATCCCACATCTGTATCCAAACAGGATCTTGGCCAGGTGCTCGTCCCAACAATCTACACTTGTAGGATTCGCAGCAAGAACAGTGATACCATGCTTGATGGTTTTGATCATGCGTTCCGCCATCCCATTACACTGGGGCCATTGAGGTGCAATGCGCTGGTGCTGGATGGCATAATCCTTGCACATCACATCGAACTCTGCAGCCCACTCCCCTCCATTGTTTGTTAGTACAAATTTGGGAACTCCATACCTACAGACTATGTCATCCTACAAAAACCTGGCGGCAGTTTTAGTTCCATGATCAGCCACCGCCTTTGCTTCACACCATTTAGAATAATGGTCGATGGCCACCAGAATGTATTTGTTACCTGACTTAGTCCTGAGATCTTCATGCATCTAGATCACTAGTTGAATCCTTTCCTCCGGCTTGGGCACATACAGCCCCTTGAAATAGAGCTTCTGCCCCTTCCAGTAGTAATTGTTTACCCTTTTCCTAGCCCTTTTTCCTTCCTCCAAGCCCACAGTATCAAGTAACTGACCCTCCTTCAGCAACTCCAAGCATGTGGTGTTTTGCCAGATGTCAACACTCCTTGCCTCTACACCATATATCTTGCCCTCATTTGATTCAATGAGATTCGACTCATGCTTCCCAAACTCAGACAGTTGCTAAGCTACTAACACCAGCTCCAGCTGTTGCTGTTTATCATAGTACTGGGTCCTCCTCTCCTTTAGAGCTCGCTTACCATTAGGAAGTCTCGAATTCTGATTTCCCTTACTGTCTGATCCTTCCACATCTTCCACAGGTGAGTTATCTTCCTCATCCTAGCTTTCCTCAGTCACAACATCAAGCATGAACAGTTGGTGATCAGCAGAGCTACGCCAATGGTTGATGCCAAAACAACACCAACATGTTCTGTGAGCTTCCTTGCATACCTCCTGAATCCAAACCATTCCGAGTCCTGCCCATATTGAACAGAAAACATACTTTCTGTCGCCTCAGTTGGATCATCAGGTATGGTCTCAACATCCTGGACCTCTTCACTGAAGTCATCATCATCTGTGGCCTGCCCCATTAGATTTCTGCTCAGCGCATCAGCATTGCCATGCCTCATTCCTGGTCTGTGTAAAATTTTAAAGCTGAAATCTTGCAACATGTCAATCCACCTACCTCTTTTTCCATTTGCATCTGACACTGTTGCCAACCATTCAAGTGGCTTGTGGTCTGTCCTCAAGACAAAATGCGTCCTGTGAAGGTATTGTCTGAAGTGCATGATGCCCCAGATCAATGCATAGCACTCTCCTTCCATTGGGTGGAATTTCCTCTGAACCTCAGTCAAGATCTTGCTAGCATACGCCACGACCTTCTCAAATTTGCCCTCCCTTTGCGACAAGATGGCACCAACACCCTTTGTCGACCAATCAACATCAAGACAGAATGGTCTTTTGAAGTCAGGACGTACAAGTATGGGAGCTTCCACCAGTGCTCTCTTCAAGGCATCAAATGCCCACTGGCAGTCTTGATTCCATACAAACGGCACGTCCTTCTTCATCAATTCAAATAAAGGACTAACCAACCTTGAATATTCTCTAATGTATTTTCGGTAGTACCCTGTCAGTCCCAAAAAGGATCTGACATTGGTAACCGTCTTTGGTTCTGGAAAAAGCAGCACTGCATCAATTTTACCAGGATCTGGTTTAGTGCCCTCTTTACTGACCACATGTCCCAAAAACACAATGCTTTCAGTAGCAAAACAACATGTACTTGGGTTCAGCTTCAAGTTTACTTCCCTGAGTTTGGATAGCGCAACGCCCAAATGTTGGAGGTGGTCCTCCCAATTCTCACTGTGGATGTTGAGATCATCAACAAACACCTTTAGGAACTTGTCTCCCATTTCCTTGAAGACTGACGACATTGTTCTTGTGAATGTGCTGGTTGCATTCTTGAGACCGAAACGCATGACCGTCTAGTCATAGAGCCCAGTCTTAGTGACTAGCGCCATTTTCTTCACATCTTCAGGAGCCATGCGAATTTGCTAGAATCCGGATTGTAGATCTAGCGCAGAAAACCAAGTCAATTTCCCCGGCTGGGAAATTACATCATCAACAAGAGGCATTGGAAATGAATCCCGCCGGGTCTGCAAATTAAATGGCCGATAATCCCCACAGAATCGCCTACTCCCGTCCCTTTTTATTGGCAGGGTCACACGACAGGCGTACTCAGAATCACTTGGTTTCATCTTACCCAAGTCCACCAATGCATCAATCTGTCTCTTCACCTCAGCTTCCTCCCAATATGATAACCAACCAGGTGACACTTTGCAAGGTGGATAGCCTTGCGTATCTATAGAATGCTTTCCAATAGTACAACAGCCCAGCTCCCTTTTGTTCCAGGTGAATACATCTTGATACTGCTCCAAAACTCCCCACAGCTCCTGGCCCTTTGCTCGGTCAAGGTTCTGATCAATTCGGATCTTCTGGGAAATCTCTGCCCACCTTGAGTCTGCGCTACAGTTGTCAAATACTGTCAGCTGTTCTTTGAACTTGTTGGGAAAGAGATCACTGTTCACCTGTTGGAGTTGCAACAATACAAGCGCTTGGTCATGCTTCGAAGTTGTAGAGATGACTTGTTTCCCTTGCTCTCCATCCGACACCCACTGAATCCAATCAACATAATTGTCAGAATCAGCGATTTCTTCTTTCATGAAATCATCGGCCTGTTCTTGGATCGTCAGTCGCAGAATCTCTTGTGGCCCTTCTAACTTTACCAACTCCTCCAATTCAGCATCTCTGAATTCATTCTC
>Ga0209611_10007754_pt1 | contig 17103 bp, 4 predicted proteins | sample S1TSphgellanicum_3_FD_187693 | JGI IMG/M metagenome (GOLD analysis project Ga0209611, IMG submission 187693) | Host-associated microbial communities from peat moss isolated from Minnesota, USA - S1T2_Fc - Sphagnum magellanicum MG (SPAdes) (version 2) | ecosystem: Host-associated > Plants > Peat...
ATTTAAATTTAAAAAACTTTATTGACTCTAAAAATTGGCAACTTGATTTTAAATATTTTTATTTCAACTTGAAATTTGATATTTGAATTTTGAAGTTTAAAATTTAAATTTTAAGAAATTATTTGATTTGAAAGTTGAAATTGGAATTCCAAATTATTACTTTCGATTCTCAAAATTAATATTTCAATTCAGAAAATTATTAATTGAGTCTTCAAATGCAAATTTTAATTTTGAATATTATTATTTGAATCTGAAAGTTAACATTTCAATTCTGAAATTTTTTATTTAACTTCTAAAAACTTCTAAAACCTGATATTTGAATTCTGAATTACTATTTTGGAATCTTGAATTTATATTTTAATTCAAAAAATTATTGATTGAATTTCAAGGGTTTTTTCTACTAGTGCTATCCATAATAAATCACTTTTATAAATAATTATAAATGATTATGTTTATTAAATCTAAGTGACATTAAATAATTATTGTTATGACATAGATTTGTATATTATATAATTTATATTCTTATATTAGAAGAAATTAATTAATTAAATTAATGTGACATTACTTTAAAATCGTTGTAATTACTTCATATAAGAATTAATTAGTATGTGCATGATTATTTTCTAATTGAACATAATTATTCACACTCTTTAATTTATAACTTCAAACCTGAATTATAAATTTGGAAAAATTACAGTGTAGTTAGAATAATTATTTTACTGATTTTAATTTCACGAATTATTATACAATAATATTATTTAAAAAAATTCTGTGATTAATCATCTATGATAAATATTTTATGGTAATTTTACAGTAATTATGAAAATTAATGTTATGTTTAACAAATTATTGTATTTATAGTTAATAATTACTAAGAGAAAAAAATTATTTGACTTATAATAATTTTTACAAAAATAATTTTTATTATACAATAAATAATGTAATTAGTTGAATAATAATTCTTCAAAATTTTGTGTAAGAATTTACTTTCTAATAACAATTGTTAATTCATGATATATAATTTTTAAATAAATATTTTAAATATTTAATTTTAAATTGTAGTCATTAAATTAATTTCATATTAATTATATTATATATAACTCGATCAGATTTTGAAAAGTAATTAAATATTTTTAAATATTTTATTATTTATGAGTTATGTATTAATAACTTGTGAGTAACTAGATAGCTAGTTTGTCAAATATGAAGAAGGTATTACTTATTTAAGTAATTGATAATGAATACTGAATATTTGTAGTGTATAGTTTATAATTTAAATATATGTAAATTTCATCATTATGAATTAAATGATTATTTAATTATCTAGTACTTGAATTGTTTAAAAATCTAAAAACCCTAAAAGTAAGGGATGAAAAAAGTTTTAGAATTACAATTTAGTTTGTAAGGAAGTTGCAACTTCAAAACTTATCTCATATTGTTTCTTCTCCATTCCTATTTTGAACACTATATAAACAAAGGGGTGTGCCTATGCAATTTCACATTAAGAAGATTGTGCACATGGGATGATTTAATCAAAAAGCTCAACCCAAAACAAAAAAATAAATAATGCACAATTCTAAAGTACATACCTTCCCAACCTACTTATCTATTTAATTAGGTAAGTACCTAGTTTGACCTACCCATCTAGGTCAGCCTATGTACCTACCTACTTAAGTACCTACCTATATGAGTAGGTATTTAGCCTAGGAAGGTAAAACCTACCTATTTATTTTTTTATCTAGGTAGGTAGGTAGGTAGGTAGGTAAGGATTGTAGGCACCTATTTATGTACTTACCAACCTAATATTAATATTTTTATTAATATTTTTTTAATGTCAAGTGGCATATTTACATTGGGCCACGTGTCATAATATAAGATCATCCAAGTTTTTGAATTGAACGTCTTAGATTATTTCAAAATAATAATAATAATATTCATCATCATCATATATTAAGACATGTAGCAACACATGATTTGCTTTCAATTGTGACCAAAATAGTTGCATATTAATCACATGTGACAATACGTATACAATGGAGTCAAAGGATGAAATGTATTTGTTGATTTTTCTTTCATATAATACTCTTTGTCATTTACGACTAGTTTATCACATGCGATTTGTTTTAGGCGACTAAAAGGATTTTAGTTGCAAAATGTTTCTTACGACTAAAATTTAATCACAAAGAATAGTCGAAAATACATGTTTTTCTTCTAATGCTAGGCAATGATCACTTTAAACACCACATAAAACCTTAATTTGAACCTAACTAGTGTTGTATTGGTATAGAGGGTGCAACTTGGGTACCTATATAATATTGGACGAAATATCAATAATGAAAAAAAACCAATCAAATTTGACTTGGGGCAATTGCAACTTAAAACCAATACTAGTTTAATATGGGACCTAAATAAATATAGGTAAGTAATAGGTAGGTAGGTAGGTGGGTAGGTTAAGCTAGGCTAGCTAGGTGGGTGGTAAGTAATTATTTAGGCTACACCTACCCTACCCACCCACTTACCCACATACCTACCTAGCCTACAAACTCACTACCATAGTAGCTAAATACAATCTAGCTATTATATTATAATTTTCATATTATAATCATTATATAAGCTCACCAATTATATTATCATTAAATTATAACTAGTGATGTATTATTTTCTCATGTAATAAAAAGGTAGGCTAACCATTTCTTGGAAGGTATGTGGTTGATTTGATTGAATGTCAAATTATTATGGCCAATTTGATTAAACCTTGACCATTTTGATTAACATTATTGACATTTTTTTTTTAGTTCTTTTTAACTCGATGTCTGAATTGACACTTAGTGAAAAAGGTCGCCATAGTCAAAATAATTATGTGTATATTTCATGCCCCAAGCTTCTAGTGAATGTGAGCACCCTTTTTGGTCAATGTAAACATTTTAGTCAAGTTGAACCTAGTAAAAAGTTGTGATTTTTATAGTGAACTAAATTATATATATACATTGGGAAATCTTTTAGAGGGATTCTAATTTTTGAATGTGCCATTTACAACACAACCCATGCAACTAATTTCACTAGAAAATATTCATCAAAGAATGGTCAATAAAAAAAAGATGATGTGATACTAAGGTTTTTCCCATGGAGATGATAGTTGTAAACTAAAGTGGGTCATTTTTTGTGACAATCTAGTTGTCTACAAGGTATAACATATTGAATTGCAATGAACATTTGGTAAAATCACCAATGGGTGAAAACATGGTATAATGAATCAATGACACAAAGGTTAAAGTCACTTTTTAATGATTTCATTTGAGATGTGGCATTCATGTGTTGGTATATTGTCCTAAATTTCGTATTTTTATACCCAATTTACAACTTGTGCTACATATAAAATTTTTTAACTACATATACATATGACGCATCCATGTTTTTTATCACCTAAAATCAAATAACTCTTATTAAATACATATTTTCAAAATTTGTAAAATTTAAAACCAAAAGCATGTTCACATCAAAATGTGATGTAAACATGAATTTCACCCATTTCAATTTGTATTGTCTTTTTAATCATCAATACGAAGATCCTCTTCAATTTTGACAAGGAATTGTGCACATTTGATACCAAAAAGGATATTGTTTGAAAAAAGATTGTCTACAAGCATATTTTGGGTGCAATGCAACCTATTTCAATAAATAAATAAATCCAAATGATTGTGCTCCCTTTGTGATTCCGTGAAAATTCTAGATTATAGTTTCAAATACTGTCGACACCTTTTAATGGCTCCTTTTATTATGTTGACACCCCAATATGCCAATTTTTCAAGTGGTTTTAAATCATCTACTTGAATAAGAACATAGACATAATAGTATTATGTAACAAATATACATAAATGATGGACATTTGAAATGGAGATATATAGATTGTTTTTGCATCTTGCACTTTTGTTTATCATTTTATTTCAAAAATCTTATAAGGACTTAACATATGATACATTAAATTTCAAAAAATAAATTAAAAGACTTTGCTAGAATAACCTTGACTAGAAAATAGTTATGAACTTTTGGATAATTATATTTGGAATTTATTTTTCAAAAATCTCTTTGTATCGTTTTTTGTGGATTTTGTTTTCCTCTAGCATGTATCTTAAAGTGATGTGTAGGTAGGTTGCTCTTTCAATGGATCAAATTTGTCCAATTTCCACCACATTGTGATTCCCATTCAACCAAGGATGTCATTGAAGTAAACTATAAATTGGGTGAAAGCACGTTATGGGTGGCCCAACTTAGGCATTTTCATGACATATGTCTAAAGTATACCCCAAAATGTGTTGCATTTAATTTCAAGTTTCACATTTGGTGTTTGGGATTTATATTTTGATTTAAAAAATTTAATGTTATTAATATTGTTCGAAAGAATAAATTTAAAAGATTAAATTCAAGGAATAATAGGTATATTTATGATATATGCACTATAATAAAACTAATTTCTTATTTTAGACTACATTAGCCTTTGGTTTGAATTAGCGAACTAAAAATGTTTGAAATAAAAATTTAAAAAATAGCCCACCTAATTTTTTTAACATCTTTTATTTGAAAATGATTGGTTGTCAAAATTTTAATTTATCACATACTTATGGTCATTGCCTTAAAATAAATCTATTTGTGATATGATAATTATCAAACTCTTTACATGGCTCACAATTGTCTAAACTTTAATGAATTTGTGACAATTTCTTCTACTTGGTGTTATGATTCTTCATAAAATATGATTGAAAATCATGAATATTGAAATAGCTTTAGACAATAGATGCATGCCATTTCAAGAATACAGGGCATGAAGTTGATGGTGTGAGGAGTCTTGGATAACCTCATATTAGAAATGAAACTAATGGTACCCTTAATGGTTGCCCTTTGACTCTAAATCTTGTGACATGGGTCAAGCTATTTAAGGAACTACTAGCCCTGCAAGTCCGAAGTTGCACACTAAAATACCAATAGACCATCATCGCATGACTCACTAACCCAGATGACTAACCTTCCTTACTAGTTTTGGCTCTTTAGGAAATTTTAATTCTTGACAAAATTCTAGAACACTATTACGCCAATACATTCATAGATGCACAATCATCAATATCCATTGAAATTTACCTTTTTATGAAGTAACGAGACATAAGATGTTTGCATAGGGTAAAGCCCCATGGTGGGGACATTCTCAGAATAAGGGGATGATAGTCCAACCCCACATTTGAAGAATTTCCCCATCTGTTCATGTAATTTGGTTTTGGTTTGAAAACATTTGGTCTAAACAGATGTAGATCATGACATGAAGAGGAGTACGAGGAATGTTCATGCAAACAAGGTGCCCTCTGAGTACACTAATGAACTTATCGTGGGTCTTTACATGTAGGTTAAGGCTTCCTATGAAATGTATTGGGTTAAGGGTAAGACCAAAGGAGTGAGGCATTACCGAATTGTAAAGCCCTTGGAGGGGGCATACCTGAAATAAGAGCCTTCCCTCAGTTGCCACCTTGGAAGTGGGCCCTGCTCCTCGGGTATTGGCCTATGCTTGAAATTGGCCCACTACAAGGGCCTTCTGCAGAGTGAAAAGTTGGGTGGCCATTTGTTGCACAAGCCCTAGGGCACTGAAAAGATGGGTCCTAGTCTTACACCAAAAGCCCTAGGGTAGTGAAGAAGTTGGCCCTCTAACACTGGAAAGACTTGGAGTGTCTTCAGACACAACCACATAATGACCTGTAAACTAGTGGGGCTGTAAATATGCCCAGGGCCCAGAGATAAAATGCCCAATAGGCATGGTGAAGGGAAATGACTGCTCTTGATTGGCCAACTGTAAGGATTGGCCCAGGTGAAGACATTTAAATAGTCTTTCACTTTATTTTGTTTAAGTTCATATATAGGTGAGGATGGGGAATAAATAACAATGTATGTTGGATGTGATAAACGCCTATAGAGGCCCAATTAAGGGGTATGGGTAGAGATGGTCTCAGGTCAAGGCAGTAAACTATACAATTAAAGTGTGACATAACGTGTACTAGGGGTCAACTTCCTTGGCATAAACAATTTAAAGGGCTGATTTTCCTACAAATGATGCAGAGACTCAGGGAAGAATCTTACAATTTAAGAAGCCTGGAAAAAAGTAGTAGAATACATCAAATGTTTTTTTATTAGAGGACGTTAGGGTGAACCAGCACCCTTATTCTCATATTTCTTTAATGTTTAAAAGCAGCCCCAAACAACTTTGGGACATTTACCATGTAATAATGTTAAGTGCTTGTTCACCCAAAGCATCCAGGGGAGAGGAAACCAAGCTTCCACAAAAGGCAAATATGAGAGAAGAAAATGTGAGGTGATTGCTTTAGGCCAAAGGACAAAAGACATGCCATGACTCATAGACCTTCCTCTAGGCAAGTGGCACCTTTTTCTAAAGGAACACTTGCTTTTTTTAAAGAGGTTACACCACTCTAGGTTACTTGGTGACAGGTCCCTAGTCCCTACCAAAGTGGGCAAAAACTGAAAACACTACTTTCTATGTTTCCACTTTTTTCTCACAAACACAACTGTCATGGTATACACCTTAGATGTAACCAGTTTTTGGGGTGTCTCTATTTAGGTTGTATGCTACCTAGCCTAATATACATAGGTAATATACTATATATATTAGGTGTACTAGCCTAGGTATATATTATGTTAGACTATTATACCTAGTACCTAGCTAGCTAGTTACCTAGCCTAAGCTAATATAGATGGATGATCATATGTTGTGGTTGTTAGATGTTGAATGTACATATTTCAAGCTTTGTGTAACACATGCAAGGATATAAAGCTAGTTAGGATGTGGGAAGGTGTACACATACTCCAATGGTGTTCATATATCCCAGTGAATGTGTTAAAATGACATGCATGTAATGTTGGACTTGTGTTGAACTTCACTAAATTGCGTAGTTGGTCATATTGCACAATGAGAATACACATGCAATCCATTATATGGGACAAAAGAAAAGAAAAGAAAATTATGATTTAATTAGAATAAATATTTTTCCAATTAAATCATTTACACAAGATCCACTATAATGAAAGTGCAATGATTTGTTCCACCCATATGCCCTACACAAGGCATGGGTAACCAAGACTTCCACCGAACAATCAATTGGGTGTAATCATGTATGGTTTAGGATGTAGTTTCTGGTTATGTTGTTGTTAGTTGCACAAACATTATATACAACTTTTCATTTCTGTGTTACTGCACTATAACTTAGTTTACACATGATGTAGGTATAATCTTCAAGTCATTTCTTGCATGATTAATTATCATCTGTCACCTTTGTTGCATTTAAAAATCTTCATGACATGATCTAGTATTACTAGAATGATGATTTCATACTTATGAAGACTTTTGCACATCTTCTCCTCCTTTGTACAATAGTATGTTAATGTGTTATTAGTTTTTGTGTGTAAAGTTTTGTGCATCTTCTTTTCATCCTTCAAGGAATAATATATTTATGTTTTAGTAGTTTCTAAATGTAAAACTTTTGTGTATCATTTTCTCCTTGTAATAATATAGTTTTATTATTATTTAATGTTAACTACAATGTTCTAGTTTTATGGCTTGGTTTATCATTGTGACAATGAAGAGTTCAATTTTTAATACTTGTAACCTATGTGCATTCCTAAGGGGCTACAGTAAATAGGCTAGACTAAAGTAGTTACATAAGTAAGTTACATAGGTTATGTAAGTTAGGTTATGTAGGTTAAGCTACTACCTACCTACCTATTAAAAATATTTTGTGTTTGTTAATCATGTTCTAATCATTCATTATATGACACCTCAACATTATATATGATTTGTTTTTTATGACTTGTCATTAATGACTATAGGATGAAAAGTGCCACATTAAACATTAAATAACTACTTGTCTTTTGCTACTTGTCCATTACAACTAAAGGCCTTTAGTCATATATGGAGTCATAAATTTTAAAAATTCTTTTAGTGAAATATGAAAGTTATGAAAGAATGAAATATTTGATTTTTGTTCAAAAGTAGATATATAACAAAGGTATTAATTGTTGCATAGTTCTAATTTAAGGTGCCAATTTGATAATATCATTGGTTGCAATTTTTTTCTTCACATCTAGACACAAGCTTATAAAACTATTATAACATTTAAGTGCCAAGCTTTTAAAGGGAACAATTCAAGACTACCATGTTAACAATCTCATTAACAAGATAGGTTTTTCTTATTCACCTCTAGGCACAAGCTTATTCCACATACCCTATATATTTGCATGTATTTTATACATTAATATTATATATATTGTCTATATACAAAGTGGGTTTAAATCAAAGACCATTGCTCTAACTTTAAAAAATATTAAATTAAATTATTGTAGGTGATATTTCAATTGTGAAGTTTATTCTAAATTAATTTGTTTTGTTAGCAAGTGAAATTTCAATTGTTTGTGGTTTTTTCTTTTTAATTTTTTTTATGTAGCCAAATTAATTATATGATCAACAAGAAGATTTAGCCAAATTTCGCTATAGACCAAATATCAAAGTAAAAATAAAATAAAATTATCCTTCTATATTTTGGCTACCCAACTGGAATGCATTGTAAAAATCTAGCAATTTGTTTTCAATTTTTAGGCATGTTAGGGGGTTCTCATTGTGGGTTTTGGCCAAAATAGACCACGAGTGGTAGAACGGTGGATGGATGTGTGACTAACATAAATAAGAGTGGGTAAGACTTGAAAACCCACAAAAATTGGTAGTGATCAAAGTTTAATCACACATGCTAATCTTCTTGTTTTCTTGTGGTTTTTTTTTAATGATTTGTGATTTGGAGTAATGTGGTAATTCTTTTGTGCGTGTTTTGCGATTTGAAGCAACGAAGCTTTTTGTGTGTGTGTGTGTGAAAAAGGTTACAAAGCAAAATTAATCTTTTTATTTTGCAAGGTTTTTAGGTATAGGCGATGGCAAGGGCTTTGCAATTCAAAACAATGTAGCGTGATTCATAACAACATTAATTTAAAAATTTGGCAAGGTTTTCAAATAAGTAAAGGTTGTGTGTGTTTCCTTTCTTAACCTTTTCTTATGTTTTGTGTGTGTGTTCGTTTGTGTATGTGTCTCTTATTTTATTTTGTTGGAATATTTTCATGATTTGCAATAGTGGCTTGATGTGTAACGAGTTTTTTTTCCATTGAATGAAGGTTTTAGGAGAAAGAGGGTTGCAAGACAAAACGTTTGTCATCTTGTGCTAAGTTTTGATTGTAGGTCCCTTACATGGGTAACTTAAGGATAGTTCAAAACTCAACTTGAAAAGGCAAAGACAAGCCCAATGGCAAGCTCAAATACAGGATGACTTTAAAGATAAGTCTGATGCACATGTTGAAATCAACGTGGGGAATTTCAAACCTTTTTCAAAGTTGAAAAGGAATGTAGTGTGTACACCTTTATAGATGTGAACCATATATTCTAGGAATTCAAAATCAAAGAATGTATTGACTTTGCTTCACGTGTTTTGGTGATAAAAAAAGTCAATAAAAAAGTTAATGGTTGCCATCAATTTAAAATTTCAGTATTATAATCAATAAGGCATTAGTATACTACTTTTTAAGCTAAGGAGGACCCAGGAATGAGAATAACATTACAATGTGATTTACTCTTCTCTTATGATGTTGCCTTTCTGAATCTTACATTAGACTACTCTCATGTCACCTACCCTTCGAAGTTCATAATTATGAAAGAACATAATTTGCCCATGGGTAGCACTCACAATGAGCCAAACTAACCTCACCCCAGTCCTGGCCCACATTTACATTACGGCCACCGTGAACTAGCACCCACCAGTGCACCATCCACTGGATGCCCGTTATTGCTCAGTTGTGGATGAACCTCATCTGAGTTAATAGTTAGTTTCACCTTTGTAACCAATTCTGTAGGAAATAGGTCTCATACATAGGTAGGTAGGAAAATAGGTAACTACTAGGTAAGTAGGTGGTTTATACATATGTAAGGGCTGTTTTTACTACCTACCTAGTAAGTAGGTAGTAAAAGAAAGCAACTGAGCTAACCACGACGGTTAGCTAATGTACTGGAACACAACAGAAAACTGTTTCCAGACCATTTATTGGCCTTGCCTACCAGATATTGTGTTTAATTTCAATATAGAGTATAGTAGCTTAGGCCCCTAGGTAGTAGGTTGATTTTTATATGAGGATTTTTTTAAGATGATATTTTGGCTGGTGTTGAAACTTGAGATTAGTTATAGAGTTATGATATCTTGAAGGATTCTAGTTTCTTTTAGAGGATTTTTTTGAAGATTATATTTTTGCTTGGTGAAATATTTGAATTTTCATAATTCTTCTTTTGCCTTAAGGTACTGTTTAATGTAAATGGCAAGGCCACAGAGTGACACACCTATGCTGGCACCATGGTAGAAATACCAATGTTTTGGGGGTGGTTTATAAACATTACAAATAGCCCATCCCCAGTCTACTAGAACTAAATTCAGGAGCTATGAATTAGAATATAAAAATTTCCCAAGTTAAATATAGCCAAAAAGAAGCTTCATTCAAGAGGTGAAGAAGGTACCAGTGTGGGGGGCCTTGAATAAATTAGCCCCTACATTGATACCACTGTAAAAACCTGTTGTCTGGTTATGAGAAAACACCCGGTTATCAACTCGGGTATTGATAACCTATCTATTGGTTTTTTTTTCAAAACCCAATTGATAACCTACTTGGTTAGTACATATCATTCCAGGAACTGGCAAGATCCTTGTGGGTTGGGTATTGAATTTCCAAAATTTAATAACTTACTTCGATCGTTGGAATTTCATCCAAGCAGGGTTACTAAAACCCTAAACATGTTTATGATAGAAAACAAAAAAGCAAGAATAAGAATACAATTTTAAAAGTAACCTTATAACCTACCCTACCTAGGCAACATAACAAATCATTCTGAAGGTGGGTATTTGACAACTCACGCTTGTACATAACTGATGATTATTTCCAAAAGAATAACTGAATAAATTGATAAATAAGTGGGTTTAAATTCTCAAAAATTTCTTGATAATTGATACCCTATGTGATTCAAAAATGATAAATAAAATAAAAACCTACCAGAACCATTTATGAAATAAAAAGGCAATAGCCAGCCAACAATTGTGAAAACCCTAAATGTTTTTGGGTTTCTTAATAGACATTAGAAATATTGGGCCTAAAAGACTAAATCCAGGTCTCTGAGTCCAAATTTAACATTTCCTGGATTAAATATAGCCTATAATAAGAGGCATCACTCAAGAAGGTGAAGGTACCACCTATGTACGTGCTGCTTCACCCTGGCCAAATAGCTGAGGCAAAACAGGTGTTCTACCTGGGTTAGAGTCTGCTTAGTTACCATAAATAGCCAAGGCACTCCTCCTGGACCGTTTACTAGAAATATCCGAGGCACAGGAGGCCACTAGGATATTCCTGATAACAAGCAGCCTCTCACCAATCAACCATAATAAGAACCGTAAAGAGAGGATTTCGTCCAAGAAGCCAAAGGGTTACTAATCATTGGGCCAATGAGAGCTGGGCATTGGTGCCTTTGTGCTGAGTAGCAGATAGCTTATGAAAGGAATATTGGAGGTTTATGTGCTAACCCTGCAAAACTTTATTAATAAACACACCACAGATCCAGAAAATGTACAAGGAAAAAGAAAAATGTAAAATGATAAATTTACAGGATGTGAACCTAATACAAACTAGATGTCAAAATCTCTTGTCTTATTCTCTCTGTCTTATTAGTAAGAGGTCAGTCATGGTGATTGGGGGGGGGTGCGTCTTGAAGGGGTGGAAGTTGGACAATAGCTAGACCTATCGATCTTGCTCAACTTAAGATGAAGGTGGCTTGCATTTTTTGTAATGTAATTGAAATTTTTTGACACAAAAAATATATCCAAGACAAAAAGAGGAGGGCCCTTTGGCTTTTTGGAGTTCCACATGGCATTGACACAATCATGTAAGAACACATCAACTTATTGTTTAAACATCCAAACATTTCAATTGTTTAAAAAAGAAATGAATAGTGGGTTGTTGTTGTGATAGCTTCTTTCTTTGGCTTGCGTTATTTTGAAGACAATGAATCTTCGAGTTATGCAAGATCAACAAAGTAAGTTCGCTTGTGTTGAATTGACAATGACAACATTGACTAAGGTGTGAATTCCATCTTTGGTGAGCACAATGTCAACTCATTAATGAAAGGAATGAAACATCATTAAAAAAAGCACGTGTAGTTTTCATCTGACATGGAAGTCATCATCTTGTGCAATGGCAACAAAAATGTTACAAACTGCATCATGGGTGTTCATGTGCTCATTGTTGTGGGCGCAACATAAAAGGTGGACACCTATAGCATTGAAGGATATTTGCAATTGAAGGATGTGATAATCCAACTTGCATTTGAAATGATGTGAAAAAAGATGGGGAAGATCATCTAAAGGTTAAAAAGCCTAATTGAATTGTAAGCCAAATGCCTGCCCCAAAACTAGAACATGATAATTTTTTAGCATGATGGGTTTCAAATATCATGTTGGAAAGGGTATGATGGTGTAAACGTTGCGAGATGGAATCCTAAAATTGAACCATTTGTTGTTCGATGGATTGTTCAAAAGGAAGAAAACATGCACATGTTGGGGGCAATAGAAGATCGCAAATCACCTTGAAGTGTTGTTGGAAATGGAAGGTGTTGGTGTCGACTTGTGCTAAAGCTTTAAAAAGGAAAGGATGTTGATCAACCATAAATCTAACAGTGATGAAAGCTATAATGACATAGCTTTTTTAAATAGGATGTTGGGATGATGGGGATTGTCAGTATGAGGCTAATGCCACCAAAAATTATTGGGAAAAAAGCTTGTTTACAAACTAGAGGTCTTTTTGGGCTATCAAAGGATACCATACCCAAAAGGTGCCCAAACATTTGAAAGAGGGAGGAGTCAAAGGAAGTAAAGGACTTTATGAAGGTGAAAAATGGAAATGTGCATCATAATAGGTATGATGGTTGTTGCACAAAATAATGAGTTAGAATTTTAAAAACTATTTGAACATCACCCATTCTAAGAAAAAAATAAACATTTTGAACATCTTTCAATAAAACATTTTAGATGAAAAATGATGTGAAGGATGAGGTACCCAGTGGAACCTTAAGACCCTAGTTCCTTTTGATGAGGTGTTAAATAGAAATGAGGTCTCAAAGTTAAATAATAAACTAGAAAAGAACCACGTTGCACATTTCTAAAGTTAGATAGAAAGACCTATTTCACAAAATTCAATCTGAAAATGCTCATATACAGATGATGCAAGTTTATTGTGTGTAACCCTTTGCCTAGTAGCCAATGAGTCAAGGCATTGAAATTCTTATTATGGTGGTTGTTGTGTGTAGGCTAACTGGAGAGCTAGTAGTTGTTGTGTTTAACTTGAGAGCTAGCAGCCAATGAGGCCGCCCAGGTTCTCATTACTATTTGTGAACGTGTAGAGTAAAGCCCTAGGTATCAGGCTTGATCAAGCATAACAACCTGATCCAGTTTTTTATTTTTTTAAATTCCCATGATAACTGTGGGTACCACAAGAAAAAACAATTTAAAAAAAGGTGCGACAAGTGATTCCAAAAGTGAATACCATTGGAATGGGCATTTTGAAAAGTGTGTATTACAGGGGCCATTTTGCTTTTTGAAACACTTGCCTCTTGGCGGAGGTAAAATCGCACTTTGTAAAGTGACCTTCAAAGTGCACAAATAATGTGCAAAGCACCCTGTGTGTAAGTAGCTATTATGCATTGAACTGTTAATTCACTCAAGATAACACGCAAAAAAAATTCAGACCATCAAATCCAGCAATTCCATTGGCCTGAAAAAAAAAATCAGTCATACATACAACACTAATGGTTCCTTGCTACCATTCCCATTGCTTTTCTAAAATTCTCACAAACCTAGCAAACCTTATTACACATTTAATTATTAATTCACTCAAGATAACTAAGGCAAAAAAAACATTAAAACCACCATATCCAACAATTTCGTTGGCCATAACATTTATCTTTTTTGGCACATTTACACACAATGATGCTGACAATCATACGAAAACCAAAGCACCCACACCAAAAAAAAAAGAAAAGGAGAGAGAACCAAAAAAAAAGGAATACAAGGAACAAAATGGCAGGACCCATATTCAAGAATGAACTACCTAAGAAAGCAAACCACAATGGGAACATGAAGTTCCCGAACCCCTTCCGGTTGCTAGAAGCATATCAAAGAAGGAAGGGGAACCATACACACAAGTCTATTCAACAGCCTCTCTGTACGTAAGTATATTTAACTGTTGTCCACAAAGCTCTTGCAAATTAATTAATATCTATCATTTTTGTGAGAAATGTTATGTTTTTGTTTGTTTAAGTGCTTTTGGCACCTCTTTATTTTTTAGGTTGATTTAAAGTTGGTGTCTTTGACATTCCTTTTTGTGCCTTTTTTTCGTTATAAAATAATTATATATATATATATACTTTTCCAATTATTTATCATATTAAAACATATTTACTTTAAAATATTTGCAACTATCTATCACAGGATTCATAGGAACTTTGAATTTGATCATGACGAGATTTCACATTTGTAAAAATACACATAGCTTACAGATAAGGTTAAAAACCAGACCACTTTTTTAAAAATAAATAAGTTGGTGCAAAGAAATTGAAAAACCGTATTATTTGGCCTATTAATAACCGTAATACGTGCAGAGTATAATTTTAATAATAAACTACGCGCCAAAAATCCCTACATATACGCCGAGATTGCATCCAAGGCAGCCTACAATGGGGGCAGCCGGAAAAAGCGGGCAGCCGAAATCCACGCAGGCGAAGGAAGAAGAAGTCGTAACAGACTGTCGCTGGTTCTTGCTTGCGGGCAGTCCAAGTAATAAGAAAGGCGGTTTTTGGTTCCTGGCGGGATCATATCGGAGGTATAAATCGTTTACTTGGGTATGAAAAAAAATAACCGCTCGCAAATTCCGTGTTCAAAACTTGAGAATTTCAGCAGATTTTAGGTCTAAATTTTGCGGTTTTGCTCTAATTGTGTCCGCAGCTGCAAGCAAGCTCACTTGCAGGATCAAGTCTTTTTTGGTTCGTTGTGCTTGTGCTGTCGAGGAACTCCGAGTTCAGTACCAGAGCTAAAATCTACAAGCTTTCTTAAGGAGTTCGTCACGGGTTAAAGGTTTTAGAGCTCCATCTTTGCATTTGAAGCTCTGCTCGGGAGGAAGTCTAGCCTTGGTGCTGAGTTGAGAGTCGTGGGGTTTGGGTGCTTGCAGATTTTGGTTGAGATCACACAGAGAGTTGGGTAGTTCGGGGGTCTGTGGATTTTGGTTGAGATCTAAGAGAGAGATGGCGTCGTATTTGTTAGAGGATTTCGTAGGAAATGGGGTGTTAAAGGATCAGGTAGATATGTTGTTAGCCGATGGGTGGGACGATGTGCCGACTCTCAAGATGATGACACCGGAGGACATGGATCTTTTGCAACTTTCGCAGTTTCATCGGGTAATATGCTGCTGTATTCTCCTCTCTACTACTACCTCCTCTTTGCTACTAGTCGCTTCTTCCTTCCTTCCGAAGCTTTAGTTTCTAAATCTAACTCTTTTTATAGGGGGGAAAAAAAAGCCTCGGGATTTTTTTGGCTCTCTGTGATCTCATGTGTCCTGGTTAAACTCGATTGTTTTCAGAAGCTTTCTTTCCATTAGATTTGTTTCAGAAGACGCCAGCAGGCGATGTGCAGCAACAGTGGGACTTGTGCAACTCTGACGCTCTTGAGATCGCAATATTAATCTTTTTGAACAGGATGCACTGGAGATAAGGACATACCTGCACGACAGATCCCTAATGCAGTACGCAGACGCTCTGGAAAAGTCAGGGAAAACCCTTCACGAGCTCCTCGAAACCAGCCCTGAAACCCTGATGTCAGATTATCACATGAAGAGAGGACATGTAGCCAGGTTCATCGACAGGGCCAGCGCTTGCAGCATCCAATTGCCCAGAAATCTCAACCTTCCTGCCAGGGTAACCACCAAAGTGCACCACGGTGTGGAGGAGCCGGAGCCAGCAGCTCCGGCAGAGGTGGAAGAAAAGGTGAAGAAGATCAAGGAACCCAAAAGTACCAAGCTGCCGAAGCTGGAAGAGAAGAAACCCTCCTCAACGCCTGTGCCTGCTGAAGAATCCCCCCGTAATGATGTCGAAATGATATATCCGGGCGTCAAGCTCGTCTCCGGCGCCGACGGCAAGTCCACCACAGACATCTCTGGCTTCAAGTCCCCAGTTGTGCTCCGACCTGTGGGTGGTCCTGCCACTGTTAGCAAGGGGATTTTCTCAGCGGCACCTGTCACTCCTCGTTTCTGTGGCTTGGCTATGCCCGGCCCTATCAGAGAGGAGGTCACTCAGCTGCCCGTTCTGGAGAAGATCATGATCAGGAAACTCACACCCGCCTATGTCAAGGGCAACAATCCTTTCAAGAAGTCGTCTGCCCCGATCAAATTGCCTCCTCCTACCAGAGCTTCTGAGCTTTGGGCTGATCAACCCACTTTGATTTTGTGCCTTCGCCGCCCTGGGTGTGTCTTCTTTCTCACCACCCACTTTGCTTTTCTTCATCTTCTTCTACATCAACAAGCCATAGCTCATCTCCAACAACACATTCTGATGTATTTATTGCAAGAAGTTCTAGAACCTAAGTGCTTGAGTCTCATGTATGTAATTCCCACCAGATGGCTCAACTTCTTTCCCATGAATGCTCTTAAGAGTTTGTCCCCAAGCCAGTGAAGTCTTCTTTCTCCCCACTCACTTTTCTTTTCTTCATTTCCTTCTACATCAAGAAGCCATAGCTCAATGTCTCCAACAACACATTCTGATGTGTATTGCAAGAAGCTCTAGTACCTCAGTGCTCAAGTCTCATGTTTATAATTCCCAGATGGCTCAAGTTCTTTCCCATGAGTGCTTTTAAGAGTTGTCCCCAAGCCAGAAGTGTGTCATCAAGTCATCCAAAGTGCCTGTTCTTCTTCCTCCCTTGTTGTCATTTGTTCCGAACAGTA
>Ga0209611_10007755_pt1 | contig 17099 bp, 7 predicted proteins | sample S1TSphgellanicum_3_FD_187693 | JGI IMG/M metagenome (GOLD analysis project Ga0209611, IMG submission 187693) | Host-associated microbial communities from peat moss isolated from Minnesota, USA - S1T2_Fc - Sphagnum magellanicum MG (SPAdes) (version 2) | ecosystem: Host-associated > Plants > Peat...
GTGGTTTGCTGCAGGACGATGCTGAGTGGGCCCAGTGCATGGAGGAGGCTGCAAGCATGGCCAGTGCCTCATGCTTCAGGGCACTGTTTGCTGCCTTGCTGGTGTTCAATGCTGTTGCAAACCCATTGGCTCTGTGGGAGCGCTTCAAGGAGGACATGGCAAAAGACTTCCTGAATCAAGCACGCCAGGGCAAGGCGGCCAGGGCAGACACCCGCCCATAGCAGGTCATTTTCAGTTACGCCTGGAAAAGCAACAGTGGTGGTGTCTATCTGTGTGGGCATTGCCTGGAGGATTCTTCCAGTCACTGCCCGTTCCCTGTGGAGCTTCCCCAGATGTAACTGACTCCAGAGAAAAAAGAAATCAGGGGCGGTCTGATTTTTTGAGGCAAAAGATTTGGTAGACTAGAAAAAAAAAATTTAGGCCTTGGACAGCCCAAATTTTATTATTATTATTATTATTATTATTTTGTATTGACCAAGACTACTTTTTTTTTCTTTTAGCTACTGTCCGTCCCAATTAAGGGGACGGATGAAATGTCCGTCCGGCTTGATGACGGGACGAATTTAGGGGAAGACCAGAAAAAAAATATTTAGGCCTTGGACAGCCCAAAAACAATTTTTATTTTTTTTTGTATTGACCAAGACTACCTTTTTTTTTCTTTTAGCTACTGTCCGTCCCAATTAAGGGGATGGATGAATGTCCGTTCGGCTTGATGACGGGACGGATTTTGGGGAAGTTTTTTTTCTTTTAGCTACTGTCCGTCCCGATTAAGGGGATGGATGAAATGTCCATCCGGCTGGATGATCACAAAATAATAATTAAAAAAAAAACATAAAAAAAAGTTAAAAGTTTCCCAAAAAAAACTAAAACGTGAACCAAGTTTAAAGAAACCGGGGGACTTCACAGTGGCCGAAGGTCACAGGCACCCACTAGTTGGTGGAAAAGTTGAAATCAGCCCCAAGGGCTTTACACTGGGAGTCAAGGCTGAACTAGAAAAAACTCTTTTCCATCTGCCCCAAGTTACAAATAAATGCTGAACTTTATGGGTTTGTATTGCCCCCAAGTCTGGAAAAAGGATACCAATCGAATTTGAGTGACCAATTTGCATGCAACCCTTGGGGCCAATGTTTCCACATTTATTAGTAACTTGGGGCCAAACGACAAGCCAAAAATGCTCAAAGTTGGCCCCCCAAGTTTTTTCGGCCTTGACTCCTAGTGTAAAGTGGGCCTAACTTACATGTGGTATCAAGCTTGATACAAATAAATTGTTTAGGAAAGAATCTGATCGGTTCCCAAAATCCGTAGGCACGCACAATGGGGTTCTTTCATAATAATTTTTGTGTACAACTTTAGTTTCCCCGCTGCATACTCAACTTACTTTAGACTCCGATTGGGCGGCAAGTGATTGCACCACATGGGAAGCTTTTTTTTTTCATTGGACCCAAACTCAAGCAATGGCTTATAAATTGTATCACATTTGGTGGAAAGTATTTTGGGGGGGCATTGGGTCCTGACTTCTATGCACTCTTAGCTGTCTCCCTACTGGCTTTCTATTCTATGGCAGCCAATAGGAAGGTCCGAAACCATCTGCATGCAAAACTAAAATATCCGACTGCCAGGGAATCCCAGATTTTGCTCACCGGGACAAATATTATATTATTTAAAACTTTTTAGTCACTCGGGGTATTTTTTAACAATTTTTTGTGTGATGTAGCTAACTTCACTGGCAATCAACCACAAGAGGAATTAGCCAAATCTGGCTACAGGTCAGTAGAAAATATTTAAGAATCCTGATATATTCTGTTCGCCTATTAAAACCTATTGTTTAAATATGGTCAACAAGTGGCAGAAATTCGCCATTAAAAAAAAAAAAACCCCAAATTTATTTATTAAAACAAAAAAACCCCTCCTGCCCCCTGAGTCAAGACCCACCCCCCGCACCCCCCACCCCCCACCCCCCAAAAGTTTCACGCCAAGCCCCAAAAGATAAAACCAACAGGCAACAAATCTGGAGCCTTGGAATGATCCACGTTGGAAAATATTACCAATCGGACGGTCATTATTTAAATCATCTTCTGTTTTCCGATTTAAAGATATGTGAATCCATTTCTTGTGAGTTAATATGAAGAGCCCATTCTGGTTTTCAGCAGGCACGACGCGAAATCCAGACTGTCCACGTCAACAATTTTGGAGGATCCAACGACTAGGAGGAACTAAAATTTTCTGGTTGTGAGTTGTGACCAGTGAAACGAGAATTAGATTAAAAAACTCGCGATCTGAACCGTACAAATTTCCATCGTTGCCAGATCTTTACGGTCAATATGAGGGACAACTATCGATTTAAAAGTGAGAAATCTTGGTCGTCCACGAGGGAAATCCAGCATATCTGACGATCCAGAATCCAGATGGCGAATCTGTTGCTATTGAGAAATCCTGGGAGGCGATTCGTCAGATCGTAAGTTGGTAAGATACTTACACGTGGATCAATCGAGACCGTTTCAATGACGTGTAAGGTCTATCGAACGGTTTCGATTGAGCTTGTCCTTCTCTTCCCTAGCCTTTTGTATTTCCATCACCTTTCTCGCAGAGGCTTGTTTTGGGCGCCCCGGTACGTTGCTGGCACGTGGATAAACTTTTGTCTCTTCGTTTTAGGAACTTCTCCGGCATGTAGGGAACGGACGGAGAACGAAGACGTTGGAAAAAGCGACGATGGCGTCGGATGAGTACGCTCGACACGAGTTTTGTTGCTGTGAGGAGAATTTAGACAAGCGCCGAAAGAGTAGGCGTCGAAATAATACTGGCACTTGGAGTTCCGGGGTTGCTGGAAGCGTGAGAACTTCGGTGAGCCGGATGAGCTTGGATGGCGACTTCCGCCACGAGTCTTTACATTTTGACCGATATGTGAACCCTAAGAACCCGGTTTGCGGAGGTTCTGGACTTTCTCGTATCGGTGAAGCTGGAGGCGCTGGTTCGTCCGTGCGTAGCATTGTTGTGGGAGAACTCCATTCGAGTGGATCTGCCGTTAAAGAGGAGATCGGAGGGGCCAAAAATGAGCAGGAGGTTGCAGTTCCAGATGTGTCATCTGTGGTCGGTGTTTGTGAAAGCGTTGTGGATGAGAGGGAGGATGGAGCTATTACGTTTTCGGACCTTGCGATGCTTAAGATAATTCCGCAGAAAGGTGTGGGAACAGGCGAGGAGTTGATTGGAGCCGTTACGAGCTTTGACTCCTCTACGAATATGGAGAAACCTGGGAACAAAGTGCAAGAAAGGCGGTCCTATCTCTATCGGAGCGTTTCAGGCGGGCTGTCTGGAAAGTCGTCATCGCCTTTCCACCAAACTACGACGTTGTTGAAGGCGAGCTCTCTCGAAAGCATCGAACTCTCGCAATGGGGGGCAGGACAGTCATCTGTGCATGCTAGGTGCCGCGCAGAGGAATTCGGCAGGCTGTTGAAACTCTTCTTCGAGTCACCTGCGCGCAGGTGCAACAACGATCGGATCCTTGAAGACCTCGAAAAGTTTCTGGGAGGAATCTTGTTCACATCTTCCAACACGAACCAGAATCTCGAAGAAGAACGTCTTGTCTCAGAAGACACTCCGGAGGCGTGCCTGGGAGGGGATCATGATAGCGATAAGAAAGGTGAGGAGGCGGCATCTGCGTTCGCTAGGAGCAGATTTAATGCTGGACAGCGTCGATGCGCAACGGCATGTATGAATCTCAAAAAGCCAGAAGTTCGCAGTCATGCTCAGAATGCTTATCTGATAGATGCGACTCAAGGAAATCGCGTGAAAGCTCGTTACGAACAGACACCTCACCAAATGGAACAGGCAAAGACAGAAAGCACAAGCAGCTGGAGATATGGAAGTATTGCAGATGCAAAAACATCAGATTCACATCCCAGAGGTAAGATTCCGGCCTTTTGCATGTAGATTGAGCATCGGTACACATGGTTGTCAATGCCTTTGCAAGCGTGGCCTCAAAAGGTGGATGTTCAAACTTGCCAGAGAATCTATTAGCCAAAAGAAGATTTGATGAAGGCTGTTGTGGAACAGAAGAAGGGCTGGAAGTCTGCAAGAGACTCCGGCATGAGGATGTTCAAGATCCTGTACTGGTCCTTGGAGCAGATCTCATGCTATGCATGTTGAAACTGCTCGATGTACGCAGCTTGGCACGCGCTTCAGTCCTCTCCAAGAAATGGAAGGCTGTTGTTCACAATGATACTCTTTGGCTTCCCAAGGTATGCATCGATGCTGCATTTCAAGCTGCAATGAACAATAGCTGCATTTGATGACAATGCTGAGCTGTCTGTACAGAGTTCCTATTATTAGCATTTCAGCTTTGATGCCATTCTAGTGAAGAATCTTGTCTAAGTTTTCTTGTAGGAAAGGGTTTCAAAAGAACTGACCTCTAGTATTGCTCTGACACCATTTGAGCTCTCTCCTTGACCACAATTTCATTGCATGCAGTGTAAGATGCTGTGGGAGGATAAAATCCATATCCCTCGGGCTGCAGTGCAAACCGGATTGTTGAAAGCAGTTGCATACAGAATTGCTGTCAAAGATGCCAAACGTGTATGTTGTTTATTCCATATTCTACTTCCATGGTTTGTTTCCTGTGTGTGGAAGTCAAATGTCTGAACAAAGCTATCATCACCAAATTGGTATTTCCACAACGTGAAATTATCTGACCTACATGGTTGTGTGGAACCTGTGGAGATTTAGTTCCTAGTTCTGTTACAATGTCTCAGCAGCAATTGCAAACATCTGTTGGAGTCTGTAAAAAATAGTGTAATCAGCTTCCCAAAGACTTGTAAGGACTGTTTATTTCCTGTGTCAGGAAGTTCAAATCCTGGATGAAGCTGTCATCACCAAATTGCTCAAGTTCTGAAAGTATCTGACTACTCTGTTGTGTAGAAGCTGTGGAGATTAGTTCCTGGTTCTGTTACAATGTTTCAGCACGCATTGGAAATATCTGTTTGCATCTTTCATTTGTAGAAATAGAGTGGAATCATCTCCTAAAAGGCTTGTAAGAAGCATTAGCTCAAGGACTCTTGTGTGATATCTACTCTCTGGAATATCAACTTCTGCTGCTGCTGTTTCTTGCAGTTTGTTCCAAGGCAAGCCCACAGGTGTCAGGAAGGACATTTTTCATAGACATATACTGTACTCCAAAACTCCTTACTACTCAATGGTGGATTGCTTATCTGATCAGAGTGGCCTGTTGACCCTGTTGTTTTCTGTTGCAGACAACAATCACAAAAGAGGATTTGTGTGATCATGTTTGGGAATTTCGGTTCAAAAGTGTAAGTACCAGACTCTGTTGTGGATACTGTGGTTCTATGTATAGCATGGTGCTTGTAGTGTACAAGTCTGAAAAACACTTCCATCTCCGTACTGCATCAAGCATCCCATTTGTCCTTACCCTAAAAGCAGCCAATAGTTGGACACACTGTGATCAAAGAAAGTGTGATCACAAATGCATTTGCTGACCAACAAAGCAACTGCAGCCTGAAGAATCAAGCTTATTCTGATATCTTTTTTCCCATTACAATAAGCATAAGTACTTGTTTCATATCTGATCGATCCATGCTGTCTCAACAGGCTGCCCCACAGTATTGGCGAAACCTAGATCCATCATGGAGGGGTGATAGGGCTCCAATGAGACGCTACTTTCATGCCAATGGTACTTTGACTGCTGATGCAAATGATCCCTGCTGGGGTGGGCATGAAGCAAACTACACTGTCATTGACATCACTGGACCAGGTGAGAACTTCACAAAGCGCTTTGTGAGGGTGAATCACTGGCCAATGATGCAAGTACACAGGAAAGAAAACTGGGGGTGGAGTCTGGTAAGTGATTTCACTGTCTTTGATAGCCTTCCTGATTATGAAAAAGGAGGCACAGGTCCCTTGTAAGAAGGAAATGCTACCTGCAAGGACATGCAATCAACTGTGTCAATTGTGTTTTTTCTGAATTTGGTTTGTGGTTGTCCAGACGGAGCTTATGTATGGACTTACATTGCTCTTTCAGTATCCTTATAATGTATCCTGTTAGTGCACATGGGTTCCAGTAAGTGGAGGACTCTGAGGTTATATGTGTCCATGAACTCAGAGTAGCCTCTCCTAGACTGTTCACTGGAATCCTTACATTTTTAGTGATTGGGTTCATTTGCAAATGGCTTTCTCATTGTGCAATTAGCTCATTGAGTTGGTACACAAGATAGCCATCATCAGAGTGTTTGGGATCAAAAGACTGGTTTATGTCTATTGATATTGTCCTAATGTTTCAGTGTTTTTGGATAGAATGCAGGGATCTGTTGGTTTCTCTGCATATACCTGCTACTTGTGGTCTGTGCTTTCCACATAGACATGTATAATCTATTTGTTGAAATAAATTTGTTGTTCCTAGATATACCTACAGTTTAGCTCTATTACCCAGTAAAAGTACGCAACTGGATTACTTGCAGTCCCCTCTTCCCTATTGTACTATGTCTGGCACTCATTTGGAGTGATCTGGTTTGAGACCACAGTGGAGAGATTAGTTCAAAAGTGCACTGCACCTTTTGGAAGGACCACATGTAAGACTGCCTTTTTGTAAAGTTTTAACACAGAGATAATTGTAGGAATGGTTTTGAGTTTGTTTACAAAAGAAAATTGTGTTTGCTTATTATGGGATTAAAACTCTCTTTGAGGTATCTATGTGAAGTCAAGTTTGGCTGAATCTGAACTTCTAAGTCTTTGAAGTTCTTTTACTAGTCTTCTCCCCTTTTGTTAGAGAAGACTTAACTCTTTTTACAAAGCTCAACATAGACTTGAAGGTTTAGAATGACTAATAATTTTTGTACGATGTTTGAGTTCAAAATTATGAATAACAAGATGAATCATGAAGTGAATTTCAAATATTCAATTGATGTATTTTTTGGCCAAAAGATTGAAGGCAAAAAAGTTTGTGATTGAATTCTTGCATCAATTAAATTGAAGGGGGATGTTGTTGATAAAACTTGATTTTAGGCATTTTCCCAAAGAATTTAAAATTGGTCCAGTTCAAGTCAAGGTTTGGTTCCATCTCCCTTAAACCCCCCCCCCCAAAAAAAAGTGTAATTAGTTTATCCAACTAGTTTACACACTCCTACATAAAGATTATGTAATATTAATTATGAACAACCACCCAAATGTAATAACTAGTTTAAAATGAAAAACTTGAGTTTGTTTATTTATAATAAAATTATATCTATGTATCTTAAAAATTTGAACCTTTTTCAAAGGTTCAAAGGGGGTACCACCCTTGGTTTAGGTTTTAATTCAATTTTAAAAATAGATCAATTCTGTGAATAGGTTTCAATGGCAATTCCAATGAGACTTGAAACCTTTGGTCCAAAGACTCTACAACCTAATTTTATAACTTGATTTGAAATTGTTCAACTTTTAAAAGTTGACAACATTAGTTTTTATCCATTGCAAACATGATTTGAAAATTATCATGAACCTATAGATAAGTAAATTATTAGGCAAAAGAGGTGGAGGGTTCTTTCACTTGCTCCTTGAAAATGGAAGGATTTCACTCCTAATGAAGGATCTTATTATGACGGATGATATCTTATAACTTACTCCAATGAACATATGTATTAATTTTTTGTAATTAATTATAAAAATCAAAATTTAATGTAATGTAAGTTTTTGTTCATGCATGAAATTGATCAATGAACATGCACTTTTCATCCACATTGTTGAAATTAATTCGTATTTTTTTTTTCATCCGTAATATGTAACTATGGAAGTGTTTTTAAAAAATTGTTGAATGTTGGGCCATTATGAAATATTGCAATAGAGGTATTTTTAATACCTATTGAGACATCCAAATTTCGCTTAATGAACATTATAATGGTTTTATAAGAACAACAAATGGTTTGTGCATAATTATAAGGCATTAGTTCATTATTTTTTAAAAACCATTATATTCTCTAGAACAATACCCAACTTTTATTCTTTCTTATGGTAAGTGTTCAAATTGATATCTTATATGGAAAACCTTTGTTGAAACTTGCTTGAACCAATGTTTTTTTCAAATTTGTCAAGTAGGGGGATTGGTTATAGTCAACAATATAGATGAATAAAATTTGGTTAGATGTCAAACATGATAATATAACTTTTTCAAAATCTTGTTTTGTAATGTTGATTTCCATGACTTCAACATTTAGATGTGGTAGCATGAGGTTTTATTTCATCATAATGTGGTGACTTAAGCACATTCTTTCCAATAAAAACCTTTTGTACCTTTTTTTTTTTTTATCAAAGATGACCAAAAGGGCAAGGATGCATGGTGTTATCCTTGTGCATCACTAGGTTGCATTGCGTCATGTGCATCTCAATGAAAAACCCACAATTACAATGGGGTTTCATATAGAAGGCAAAAAATTCATTACATTAAAAAATTAAAATTCATGAATTTGAATTTGAATTTGTGGATTCAAATGTTTTGGTGGAGGCCATGATTGAACTCGACTTTGGATATACAAATATGCTTAGAGATTTAACAATTGTCCAACAATAGAAAATTTTGTGAAAGTGGGTGACAAAATTGATGGATGCCAACACACAAATATGTATTACTCAATTTCATATTTAACATGATCCGTTAGTTCAAGGTCATGATTTTAATAATCGATTTCAAGAAGGATGCATGGACATATCATAACGTTGGTGTAATTTCTAAGCAAAGCAAATTACCTTGTTTATTATGAACTATAGAACATGAGATAGGGTTCCTAAAATTTTCAAAATCCTAACATCGGTTTCAACTATGTTTAACTACATATGACCTCAAGATCAACCTGAAATACTTAGTTCCATGACACTACTACCACTCAAACACAGATGGTGCACAAGGTTTAGATACTAAATGTTCAAGATTTCAACTCCAAATTAGTTTGGGCAATATTCACACCTAATTTTCTTCAACTATGAATAACATGCACATTCATAAAGGAACCCTTATATCTCAACCTAAATGTTTTGAACTTATGTTGTTAGGATAATAACTATGTTGGAAGCTCACTATGTTCAGCCTCCAATTCTTTCATCACCATGATTGTTATTCCATTCATGATGATGAAAACCAATCAACAATTGACAAACTAAATTTATTTTTATTAATTTTTTAATTTAAAAAAAAACAAGAGATGAACCAAGCTTCATTCTAAACAGAACTACTACTTAATTGAATGAAATATAAATTATTGATGAAATAACTGAATGGAATAAAGGATGTCTCGAGGACCTAAATTATGAGAGCACCTATTAGTGGCCTTGCCCCTGGCTCGACCATTAATTAGACAGATGGTTAATTTGAGACTACTTGCCCTAAAAAGGCATGGGACGACCATAACCTTTCACCTCAAATTCCCCATAATTTAATAAACATAATTTCTTCCACAATTTGAAGATTATTATAAAAAAAGGTAATAATGTAAATTAACAAATGATTACATAAATCAACTTTGGCACACGTTTTCTATGAATTAAGTGGTAAATTTTCATCACAAAAAAAGACATTGTGAAATATGGAATTTTTCCCCCAATTTTGTGATTGAAAAAACTTGGCATGTTTTTTTTTCAATATAAAAAAATTTACCTAATTTTTACTAAACACCCAAAACATTCCCAATTATTCTTGTTGGCAAAAAATTTTAATTTGACAAAAAAAACAATAATAGTGCTAACAAGTTGCAATGTTTCTTTTCCAAAACTATTTGGTATTTTTATTAAATTTTGTAATTTTGGGAAGGAAAAAAAAATTAGAGATTGGTCTTCATTTGCTATATTTTGATTTTTTAAAACAAATCATGAGATTTTTACATCATATTTATATAAAAAGTTATCACACAAAAAAATAAAATCAATTTTTTCTATGAGTCTCAAACAATGAATTATTATTGTCTGTGAGGTGGGTGCTTTTTTATTTGGATCAAACTCCATAATTGAAGTTATGAAGTTTGATAAGAAGGTGATGCTATGGTTTTTGGAGCTACAAAAGCAATTGCAAGCGTAAAACATCTAGGTGTGAAGGAAGGAATGGCAACAAGGGTCATCATTGCTCGAACATGATTTTGTGTTAAATGACAAACTCTTAAATTTTTTTCAAAAATTCACTCTCAATTACTTTTGGTTGTAGTTTGCTTCCCATTGTGTAAGTCAAAATTGAAAAACAACTTGAGAGTAGTTTAACTAATAATTACAATTCATGTCAAATATATACTAACTCAAATTTTTATCCAAAGTTTTTTATATTCATGCACCAAGAATAAAAAAGGCTCAAACATCAAATGTTGTTTTTTCCTTGGAAGTTAAATGGAACATGTCCCAACCATTAGTGGAATGCACATGTATTAATCCTTTGAAGTTGAAGGAGGTGGATGCCTAAGTGAGGACATGTACCCATTGGATTTCAAACCAACATAAAAGGTCTTGCTAGCACCTAATTAAATCAAAGAGTTATACTTACATTTGAGGGAAGATGAGAACAAGTTAGGTTATTCTTTACTTGTTCAACATTTTGTAGGAGACCAAATTAATATTCCACTTAGATGGGTGCATCAAGTTCGGAACCTACAAGCATGTGTGAAATTTGCTTGGGATTCTATAAACTTGAAAACGTGAAGAGTATCATACAAAGTAATCACATGGGCCACAACATTATAGCCAATGCACAAAACTATATGGTAATCACATGGATATTATCAATTATCGTTATTCAGTTTTTTTTAGTGACCTATTTATTATAACAATATATTTTGCTCAAATTCTTGGTCTTAGGCCTTTCTAGATTAGACAATTTAAACATAAGTTTTTTTTTGGGCATTTAAGCACCTATTAATAAAGTGATTGACATTATGCCAAATTACATTAGACTAAGACATGAGACCCTTTTTTTGTGCACATTTTTTGTATATAGCCTATTATTTATTCTTGTGCCAAATTGCATTAAAAAAAAAACCATAAGTGTTTTTCTTTCCAAAATTTCAATGAAATGTAATTTATTTTCCAACACATGTAATTTGTGTCCTTCATTGAATGAATATTTGTGAACTTATGTCCAAAATGTGCCATTGATTATTAACCCCAATATATGCCCATTTCTCCCCCCCCCCCCCCCAAAACCATTTTCATGGTTCCATTGTACCTTAATAAAATAGCAAACCATTGACTTCAATATCATTAACCCTAATAAAATATCACACTATCACCTTTAAGATGAATGGTAGTGATTAGGTACCAATACTTACTTTTGATTCCGACACCTCCCAATGGTGGGTGTAAATAAATGTAAAATAATCTTCCCAAACACTTTGGGCAAAAAAATTGGCCAAAATTAATGTCTTAAATTTCAATCACATTTTTAAAAAAAATAGAAAAATTCATACATAATGTTTGCTAGCACTTAAAAGACATAGTTAAACATAGAAGTTTGTAATATCCTCATTCAAGTTGGAACAAGTTTGTGAAGGTACCTTTCATTTTAGTTTAACTAAGTATAAGCAAACATCTATGCAGCAAGATAAGAGGTCTACATAAAGGGTAGTGATTAAACCATGTTGCACCTTAAACATATCATGTAAACACATGATTCGTGACTTCATGGATGTAGTACATTTGCTTTGACAACCACCAAAAAAATTGTATGAAATTATAGAGAATATACAAAAAATTGTATGAAACTTCACAATGCACACAATTGCACAACAAATTATCCAACAATAATGACAACATTCCCACAAATGTAGCTTTTGACATCATAATCATGCAAATAAAAAACCATATATGTGTAATAAAATGTACATCTAGATACAAATAAATTTAAATTACACAAATATTTGGATGATCAACCATTGAAATTATTGGATTTAATCCTTGTGTTATAAATTGTGGTGATTATACTTCCTAATGTGGGTAATCCAAGCAAACATCACAATTCAATATTAAAACTTGAATTCATCTTTGGGAAGGTTTGGATATGCAAATAGGATAATAAGTTCATTTTGCCTTGTTAATAAAATTCTAAATGGGTAGGAAGATCATTTGTGCTGGAAAAAACATAAAAATAATTATGGGACATGCAAAAGATAATGGTTGATTTTTAAAATTTTTTTTTGGTTGAAAGGAGTAATAGGTGATGATCCAAGAAAAAAAAAAGATTCAAACAATAAATTAAATTTGATTTTCAAGTATTTGAATACAAATCCATGGCAATAGTGACTTAATAAGAATTAGAACATTACATGTGTGATGGGACCATATTTGTGGGAATTTGTTGGGATATGTAATTAGATTGTTGCCAAGGGAGTTTCAAAGGAAAGAAAAAAAGGATGGCCCAATGGTGGTTGATTTTGTGAGGGGTTGGAAACCAACAAAGGGGGTGGGTTGAATAAATTGCTTAAAAATAAATAAAATCAAAATTATATGCAATAATAGATCAACCTTATTATTTGTAAGAAAAAAAGTTTTGGGGAACAAATTAATGAAACTTATGAATTATTGGAAATGAAAGGGAAAGTGGCTATAAAACCCATTTTAATGATTTTATATCTTTGTGGGGTTAGTTGTTTGGTTTTTATTTTATTTTTTATAAATCATTTTATTATTGGAATTCAAAATAGGGGTGGTTGTAAATGGTCTGGAATGAAATGTATGTATGTTTTTTTTTGGGTCCATTTCAATTTCATTTTTAGTTTGGATTGTTTTTATAACAGGTTCATTTTATTATTTGGTTCTTTGGTAAATGTTAGTTGATTTTTTTTATTGATTGGATTTTCCAATTCAAATATTGCAATTAAACTATTAATAGAATTGGCATTGGGATATTGATGTATGGTATATTGGGACATTGGCCTAGGTTTGCAGGATGAATGAATGATTGGTTATTGGATGGATATTGGACTTAGCTTGGTGGATATTAGAGTATTTCATCTATATGGTTATTGTTGCAAGTAACAAATGGGAACCTAAATAATATTATGGTGACTTGATCAAAACAACAAAAATGTTAATTGTTAAATGTCTTTTATTGGAAGCATTATCATGGTGGTCATTACCTTTTGGAAGATGTTGATGTGATTTTGAAAACCAATGAACATTGACAAAATTGGAATCAAATTTATTTGTATGAGTTCCTCTTATTGTCAAAAAATATGCTCACACCATTGAAGGCCCTTGTCAATGAATTTTATATACCAATCAGATTACAAACCAAGTGAGAAAATGGGGAAGGTAGGGGATAAGGAAATTGTGGTGGATGCACAATTATTCCACGAAATTCTCAAGTTGCCATTATTGAAAATTGAAGTTGATAGTTTCAAAAACAATAGTACTACACGGCAAGCATATTTCAAGACTTGATAGAAAGCCAAAACCCCCACGAATGGTGGAAAGTAGGCAAAGGCAAGTGAACCAAAAATGATAAAGTGGATGCATGTGCAAGAAGTTTGCATTGAAGTTGCATTTGACTTACTTGAAGACTTGCCAATTACGTGCAGTAATAGCAATGAATAAAAGGGTAATGTGTAATTGGGTGAAATTTGTGAATGGGTGAATAAAAAGTTGACCATGAAAAAAAAAATAGAGAAGGTGAATACCCTTCTTTGTGGGCATTACCTTTTTTTCATGAAGGCTTCAAAAGTGAACCCAAAAAAGACAAGGCATGAAGATGTTCTTAGTAGTTCAAAGAAAAAGAACATTGCTTTGAAAGATTATTCAGTTCATTAAAGCCTAAAGAAAGTGATTTTCCATTAAGGAGAGAGGGTGGAGGCATTGAGAAGTGGGAACCAAGGGGGAAGGAATTGGCATGAAGGAATTGGAATGAAAGGATTGCACGATTGTTGTAACAAGTCCATGTTCTATCCCATGAAGTTGAAGAGATTAACAATTTGAAATTGGAGTTGAAATATTCCAAAATTGAATTTTAAAAGGTGACAACATTGGTGGAACATTGAAAGAGCTAGGCCCAAAATTTCAAGGCCTTTTTGAATGGAAAATTTGCCCAAAATCCCTGGGATTTGGGCAAATGGACATTCTTGAATTTTACATATTTAAGTGGTACTAACTTCCTTGTAATAAACAACAAACATCAATATTTATAATATCAAGGAAATATCTATAAAATGTTTTATCTATAGGGAGGCACAACATCATTCCTACCCATAGTACCTTGCCCATTTCAACACATATCCATTGAATAAGCAATTAATTAAAAAATATTTGTTAAAAAATGGAATATTCCTAAAGATCCAATATTTTCCTTTATAACATTTTATAACTTGGTGGAAGAACTAATTTTCAAAATTTTCAAAATAAAAAAAACATACAATTGGTGTCAAATTGGCCAAGGTTTTCAACACATGTCCATCAAATAATTAATTATTTCAAAATGTTCATATTTTAAATTGGAATATTCCTAAAGATTCAATGTTTTCCTTTACAATATTTTGTGATTTGGAAATAAAATAAAACTTAAATTCAACATCTGAAAAAATAACATAATTAACATTGAATTGGCCAAGGTATTATGGTCGTTTTGAGATGTTTTAAAGCAATAGTGGAAATTGCCTTAAAACAAGATGAACCCAAGCCCCCTAGAAATCTCCGTAGATGATTATGGAAGGAATTGTGTTTTTTTTAAAAGAAATTTTGGTCATTAATAATAATTGTGATGCATCATGAAGAGTGATCATGCATGAGGAAAACCTTGTCTTTGTGGATATAAAGAATAATTTAGCTATGTGGATGTATAGTGCATTGCAAGTATTAATCTTTTTTATACAAGAGTTGTTGAATGATTCATTGATTCTTGGTAGTTTACATGTTGCTATGATCAATCTCAATATATTCTAGGCATGACATAATGTTACAAAATGGAACTATGTTTTTTAGGTTCTTGTTTGTATAATGGATTGGAGACTTGTCAAGATTCGAGACAATTGAACTTACCTAAATCATAGTTCTTTGAGCTTGCACATAGAAAAAGTCTTACCTTGAAGGAATTTTAAGTTCATGATTGCATTCCATTTTTGATATATGTCCAACACAAGATTTGCATAGTGAAGTTCTTATATTTTCCTAGCTCGAACTCCCCAACCTTGACAAATCTTACTACTTTTGTAATCTGTTCACGACCCAGAGATATGAAAACTAGTAATGCACTAAGTCTTGTGAACCATATCATCAATGTTGAAATTCAATGGCAACAATATTATGTATTGAATTTTTTATGGAGGATGCTTAACATTTTTCATATGTGTCTTCCTTATTACATCTTGTACACATGTCCAACAATAAAAAATTTGAGCAAATCCATATTAGGATAAATCATAAAGCATCCACCCCCAAACTTGTGATAGACTTTTAACCCAAAAACTTATTATGTTTGTTCTAAAATCATTTGTTCATACTAGTAGGTAACCCGTGGCTACGCCACTCCAGCCACCCCGAACGCTTTGTTAAGCTCTACTGTCTGCACGATCATGTTACAACACCTCTGTGTAAACAACATTGCAAGTGTACACACCGGCAGGTGCATCTTCATGAGCATCCTCCCACCATCTATAACCAGCAGTTTCACCCCCTCGGGGCACCCAATGCGCGACATGGCCACATACAATTGGCCATGTGTAAATACAAGCTTGGGCAGAAAAATGCCGACCATCTTCAATGTCTGCCCTTGCGCCTTATTGATGGTCATGGCAAATGCATGGTGCATAGGGAACTGGCGACGGCGCAGAGTGAAAGGCATTCGTTCTGTGTCTGAAGGTGTGATGCTTAGCCGTGGAATGAACACTCGTTGGCCCTTTGCAGGACGTGCGTGCGTGTGTGTGAAATACTGCGCTGTTTTTTTTGGCCTCTCACCCAAATCCCAGGCGTTGCACGGATTCACCTCTCACACAACCATCTGGGGCCACAAATCAACGGGCTGTTGCTGTGGGCCGCCAGCAGGTCCAGTGGGCGGGTGTGGTGTCTATGACGAACACATAGACAGATAGACACCACGTTTGCTTTAATATATAGGATAAAGGATAATGGAAGACTTTGAATGTTGATTTTTTTCTTTATTGAACAAACTTCTTATCCTCTTTAACAAAATACTTTAGAAGGTAGCCTTTGTTTTTCTTCATGAGGACAATAAAACTAACCATTTGAAAAAGAAAAAAAACCTTAGAACTACAATTGAGTCTTGATACAATTTAACACCGACATTAGATGCAAAGTCCATATCCTAATTGATATGCACACATACATTGTTATGTCAAGGAGTATCTTACAACCTCATTTGGCAAATTTGAACTACCTTTGAAATAGGTTGCCATTCACAAATTTGGATCTATTTACATAAATTAAATCAAAAGATAAGTGGAGAAATGAATGCGAGTATGCCCAAACAAGCTTTGCCATTACTACATTTTAAGTTCTTTGTTTACTTCACTAGCTACTAACAAGTGTAGATAAGTACATAATAATCTACTCAATATCAAGCAAACAACTATTACAAAAATCAACATCCTAAGGTTCTACTATGATTTTGGAATTGTTGAGAAGAAGACTTAGTCATGGTGTTGCTTAACATTCAAGACAAAATAAATAGAAAAGTAATAATATGATCCTCACTCAGGTTGTGCCAAGTAAGGTTGTGAAAGTGCATTACAAAGTGAACATCAATTTGTTTCATTTCTAAATGTGCATACATTGAATGTCCATGAAAGTTAGATGATTGGCAAAACTTGGTCTTTGATCCTCAACATCAAGAATAAGTGATTTGTATCTAGATATAGGTTCTATAAACAAACTGTGACCAAAAAGGAGGGGTCCAAACTTACAGCCAACACCATCGAACCCCTGGGGTTACACCATAACCATGTTCTGATCTGACATCTTGCACAGACATCACCAGACTCCTCAAAAGACTTGATCTATCTACTAATCCCGAGGTCTGTAGACTACGCATCATGAACACACACAGCAACAGGCAGACCTTCGGAAGTACAGACTCTTGTTTTGCTAGCACACTCGCGGATGCCAGCCAAAGAACAACTCCATTCAATATTCACCAAGTAATTACA
>Ga0209611_10007756_pt1 | contig 17099 bp, 12 predicted proteins | sample S1TSphgellanicum_3_FD_187693 | JGI IMG/M metagenome (GOLD analysis project Ga0209611, IMG submission 187693) | Host-associated microbial communities from peat moss isolated from Minnesota, USA - S1T2_Fc - Sphagnum magellanicum MG (SPAdes) (version 2) | ecosystem: Host-associated > Plants > Peat...
ATTTTACAATGATGGGCATGCAAGTATGTACGTACGAAGTAATAATGGAAAAAATAAAATAAAATAAAAATTTGGTGGGGCGTGTTTGTCTAGACGTAAATGTGGGAAAACAATTTATAAAAAAAAAGATGTTTGTATTTTTGTCTTTTTGCAAAGTACATTCATTTTTGGGGTTAGGTACAACTTAGGTACTTGGAAAGAAAGTGGGGGTGTTTATAAGGCCCACCCAATTATTGTAGAAGCATGTGGGGGTTGCGGGGGGGGTGGAGGTTGGCCGGCTGGCGAGCGGGCGGACGTGCCATTGATGATGAGTTTTGGTGGCTCTCTTTGGTGTCCTCGGCTGCTGCGGTTGCGGCTTTCGTTGCTGTCGTTGCGGAGGAGCTTCGTTGCAGCGAAGTGCGTCGAGGAGCTTGGAACGATCCTGGCCTGATTGTTGCTGGATTTGAACTAGCTACCTTTGCAGGCTTATTCTTATTGTCGTCGACATCTGAAGGTCGCGGAAAGCAGGCGAGTGCTAATACATGCATGCAGATGATCGGGAGCTTCATTTTCATGAGCAACTAGCTTAGCTTCAGATTTTGCGGTAGCACTACTACTGCTGTTTTCTCCTTTTGTTTGGGGTTTTTTTTTTATCGGGAATCTGCAGCTAGATAGCTAGCTAGCTAGCTGCACATGAGAAGTGTTGTTGCAGAGAAATTAGCTTGGAGGAGGAGGATGTGGACCAGGAGGTTGATCAAAGGTTGCAGTGCGTGTTGGAACTTCCAGTCTTTCTGCACTTGGCTGAATCTTTTGGGTGTTATGTCATGACGGACGAACTCATAAGTGGGTGGGAACTTGCAGCAGCCCGCAGGTGCAATATATACATATATATCATCGCTGTCTGTGATCATCATCAGCAGGGGGGTTTGCAGCGGAAGGGCATGAAAGAGGAGCCGGAGCTAGTGCAATCAACGATGCGTCTGCAGTGTGTGCATGATCACATGATGGGGACCTCTAGTAGTGCGGCCATAAACAGAGGGCGACGCGGTTCTCCGTTCACGTCCCGGCAATGGGCTGAATTGGAGCACCAAGCGCTCATCTTCAAGTACATGATGGCCGGCTTAAATGTGCCGGAAGAGCTCTTGTATCCCATTCGCAGGAGCGTGGCCGCCAGCTTGATGATCAACGCGGCGAGCATGACGACTACACATAATGGCTGCAGGTGGGACGGCAGCTTGACATCATAAAACTGCTCTCAAAATCATGGGAGAAATGCAAAACTCATACCCAAAATCTTCTTCTTCAGATCAACACAAAAAAAGCTTCTTCTTCTTCAGCTTCTTCTTCTTCAGATCAACCTGGAACAAGCTCCTGGCAACACACACCTGCAGCAGGTTGTCCCACCAGCTTGCACCAAAATTTAATTGCAGCTTTTTTTTTCACACATTTGCAATAAGATTCAACTTTGAATTTCCTTCCTGTCTGTGCAAGTTACATCAATCAATAAATATACCAAATCTGGTTTCTGAATTTTCCAAACAAGAATAAGAATAAGTAAAATTGTTACTACTTGTTCAATTGCATATCAAATAATTAAAATTGACATTGCATGTAACTCATGCTTTAGATTGCAATTTGTGGTGCTTGGATGCTCCCAATGAACATTTACCTAGTTTTTGTGTATTACATGTTTTCTTTCAAAATTTCATTACATTGTGATTTAGAGCAAATGATACATTTGATGTTTGATTTGTTGCCCAAATGCATCAATCCCATATAGGACAATGCTCTCTTGGTTGACCTAAGAGGAATTGCATTAGGTAGAATCCACAACTGCCCTTCATTTTGTGAGCCCTTTGAACTGCAATGGCCACCCCTTTGTCCACCCTTGTTGATGGGCCTTCCATTTCTTTGGGTGGGATGGGGCAAAGAGGGAATCTACTTCACATGGAGTTTAGCAATGCACAATGTTGTTGCAACTTAGGGTTAGTAGATATATGTATGCTTTCAACATGAGTTATGGTCACATATTGTCGTTGCAACTTGTGGAATGTGGAATATCCCAAGAGATATAGCAGATTGGTTTTAGCTTCCCCAATGCTGGCATGGAACATGAACCTAAGTGATGGAAGAAGAAATCCATTACAATGGTACCAAGGATAGATAGTCGGGAGTCAAGCAATCTTGACTGTCTCTTTTACTTCCTTATTTGTACATTGTATTCACTTGTGATTGTATATCCTGATCAACTTTTAATAGTTTCTTGCTCCTCACTTTGAGCATGCAAGGTGCCCTAGTGTAAAAACCAAGGGAATTTTAATGATTTTCTTGATCATGAAGAAATGTTGTGTGCAATATGGGATATTCAATTGCCTTCTTTGACCTACAATCCCAACATTGCAAAAGACTTTACAACAAAACTTATTATTTAGAATTTTCTTTTTAGCTTATTAAAACAAACAATCTCATCCAAATCCTTCATCATGTCAACATAGCTCTCCAAGTCAAGATTCTACACAGATAGTACACAATTAATAAAGAAATTAAATGTTATAGTATAATTTAGGCCTGATTTCATTAGTTCAACAAAAGTGTTTGATCTAAAACCTTTTGTTTATCTAGATTTAGATCAAAACCATAACAAATTGAGTCTATTTGTCAATTAAGTTGCAATCTACAAATCACTTAATGTTAAGGTAGGATATTGAGATTATCAAGATGCTTAAGAAAACCATCCACAAGAGGTTTGCAATGGTAAATAAGACTTTATGTGGATGGTTTTCAAATACACTTTCTTTCAATTTGCCAACACTTGAACAACGTCACCATGACATGTATATACAAATTAAAGCTGCTAATTTGTGATGCTCCACTTACAATTTATACTACTCCAACATGAAATGAGATGAACAAAAAGATGTAAGCAAAATAAATTACATGAAGCATAGGTATGTATTTATATTCTTTTCACCCACGATATTTGCCAAACATTGTGTTGTACCAACATGACTTTGTCGTGACAATATTGTTATATTGTCAATAGCTATGCAATATTCATACCATGTTGTGATTTTTCTTATTATTCCTCATTTTGCCCATTATTGCTTGGTGCCACAGATTTGAATGAGCAACCTTCATGTAGATGAAGAAACTTAAAGCTCACCTTCTAGTGATTTTGTACAAAACAATCAAAACCCATGGCAGTTAAAAATGTTTGTGGAAAACTCAAGAACCATGTATCACTAAGTGAAGCACAGAGTGCAGATTGCATTATTATTTAGATTGGAGAGCCCGTGAATCTCATCCAAAGGAAATGATTGCTACTCCTCATCATGTCTGGAAAGTGATCATGGGTATAATTGGATGATATTCAAACCTGAATGGGTTGGTGTAAGAAGGAAGTACCACGGGTATAACAAGTACAAATGGGTGCCATGTTTTGTCTTTTTTTGAATTTCCTTTGTCCCTCTCAAGATCTTTTCTGGTGGGGTTGATGGTGGGAGGCAAGATGTAGGCCTCCCTGGACCACAAAATACCCCAAGGTTTTTTTCTTTGTATTTGAAAGCACCTAGCCATGCAGAAGATATTGTGTTCTTCAAAAGGAAGAAAGAAGAGACCTTCCACTATGTCATTCACATACTGATAGATTGGTTGGTAAAAACAAACATTGCACTACTTTTGGTTGGGGAAACCTGCTTCCAAGGTCCCCCTCCAATTTGAGGGTTGGAGGCTCTAGCCCCAAGGATAGTAGGCCCAAAAATTAGACCTTGGACCTAGGCCTGCTCCCAAGGAAGAAACTTTACCTATTTCCGCCCAAAAATCCACCAAAACACTTTTACCTCCGATAACCAAATCAATTGGGTGGGGTTGAGTTGGGGTCAGGTGGTAGCATGTAAAGCTCCCATCAATCAGTGCTTTTGTTTTTGACATCTTGGTGACCAAAAAACAACCCAATGTGACAGATATGAAGGGTTATTTTGGAAAAAATGGCCCAAAGTTCCACATTACAAGAATTTGATTTTATTTCTGAAATTGCCATATTTGGACAATATATTCTAGCATATCACCAAAATATAACATAATTCCTAAACATCTCTACTTTCCTCTCAGATCTGTAGCCAAATTTGGCTAAGTCTTCTTGTGGATGATCATTAACTCACCTGCCTCACAAATTTGAAAAATCAATCCGTGTGCCCATTGTGTTGGGCCTCACATCTCACTGCAGAGTTTTGAGTTTTGACAGTTATGATGATCTTGAAAGCAATGAAAAAGCAGGGGCTTGCAATGATGTGCATCATGCATTTAGTTAATACTGAACTTTTGAAAATTTCAGAATTTTTAAATGATCATTTGGAAATTAGAAATTTGGACAGAAACTTTGATTTGGGAGTCATTGTATGATCTAACAGTAGATATTAATAATTTTTTATTTCACTAAATGATCCAACAAATAGACATTTTCAATATTTTATTTCAAATTTAATAATTTTTTTGATCCTAACCACTAAGTTAAAGAAGTTCAGAATTAATAATTTAATCCCAAAATTAACTAAATATATGTTAAAGTTTTAAATTGATTCAAATGGAAGTTTTAGTTTGCACCTCTCCCTTAAGTAAATGGGCAGAATTATTATTTGACAAGCTGCTTGTCGTTAGTTAACTCTGATCTCTGGAGTCTTGTGAGGTTTGAATTGAAGTTGCAATAGGAGATTGCTCTAAGTGGATGGCATCAAAACAAATGCATGCAAGCTCATGGCTGCTTGCAAGTAAGCAATTATGATTCTTTAGGCACACAAGGCCCCCCAAGCCCCTCATTCTTCTTAAGCATACCTAGTTGAATAGCAGGTTTGACAAAAAACTATATGGTCTTTTGTGCTAGCCATATATAGCCAAAAAGAGAAAATTAAAAAAATATAAAAGTGTTAAACTCAAGTGATTTTTGAGATTTTCAATAGCCAGAATTTCACAAATATTTGAGAAAAAAATCCATATTTTTTAATACATGGTGCAAGTAGGAAGCCAAAACAACATTTTTTATTGTGGAGAATTTTCACCATTCTGAAAAAATAAAAAGAGACCCAACAACATCAACAAAGGTTTTTTTTTTTTTGAAAAAAATGACCTAAATTCGCCAAATTTTGAATTAAAATTTTTGCTAGACTTATATCTTAAATTCTAATAGGAGCCACAATGTAAAAGGATTTTGAAAATTATCTACCATGAGAATTGCTATGTAGCTAACTATGGTTAAACCTGTTATTAATGGTCATCACTTTCGCAACACTTTAACAGAAAAGAAAAGAAACACTAAACTAAAATATATAGAAAAGTGTTTTAAGAATTTTATTTTCATATTCAGCTTGTAACCAAATTTTTCTAAACCTTCCTATGGATGAATGCCACTTTGACTACATCAAAAGAATTGAAAAAAAACCATTGATTGATGGAAGATATTAAACACCCCTTAAACAAGCTTTGTCCAACACAAAAACTGATCACTAGAGCTCAAAGCCCAACCCTACATAAAACTGCATGGTTCTACTAGAGGGTTTAATTGGTTTGACTCTTTTAATAAGTTAGAATTTTAAAAAATGATTATTATTTTTGAATGTTTAAATCTATGCTAGCGGTTGGTAGTCACTTTCTTTACTAAAAGATGTTGGTTTTGAAACTAGTGTGAGACAATAGAACATGTAGAAAAAAAAGGGTGCAATTTTTTTAAAATTAAAAATAAATAAATAAATAGAAAAAAAATATATATATATATTGAAAATATGTCACACAAAACTTGTTAGGGAGTATTTATTAATTAATGTCTTGCTCCATCAAGATCCAAGCCATGAGAAGCATGCCTACAGAAGCCCAAGTTTGAAAGGTGCATTCAGACTTGGTGTTAGGGACACTAGTGTTGAGTCGCCTAACACCATGCTAGTCATTTAGGACTTACACCTACTTACCATGAACACTTTATGTTAAGCTAGTATTCACTTAAACATTAAGCTATCACCTATTTAACATTGGGTGACATGTAGGCTGCCACCTAGATTTTCATTTAAAAATGACTTAACATCAAGTGTGAATGCACCATTAGGGTGCTAAGTTGATAGGTTCTTGGGTCTACACTCTTTTCTCACTAGGCTCTTTATCGCTCCTCTTTTGCAAGGAGAGTGAGTCTCCAGCTCAGATTGCTATCGGAAAGAAGAGTTCCCAGAGGTTTGGGTAGAGGTGACGAAGCACTTGAACCCACCTCTCTGGGTCTTTGCAGATGCATTAAGAGATCAAAGGATATTTGTGCAGCAACTAGAAGCTTAAAGCTTCACACTGGCTCAATGGTTTAGGGTTTAGGGTTTTAGGATGTCATTGTTTCATGGAGGCCTACTACAGAAACATTGCAAAAGGTAAGAAAGATTCAACTAAGTCCTAAACCTTAAAACCCTAAACCCTCTCCTTTTGCAATGTTTTTCTTCTTCTTGGATGTTCTAAAGCCTAAAGCCTAAACCCAACAAAAGAACATCTAAGAAGAAGAACTCTTTTTGATACACGTTGGTGATTGCATGAACAACAAGCCTGTGGGAAGAGGGAGGAGCAAGAGAAAGAATGGAGGTTGGAGTGTGATATGACCTAGGAATGATAGAACTGTGACCACAGCAAAACAGAAGGTGAGGCAGTTTTTGACTAACCTTGCAATAGACATGTAAACATAGCTGAGTTTTGCGTATAGCAGAAAGATGTTTAAGGGGAAAGACATTGACTTCAGAAACAATTGTGATGCACTGAATGATTTGCCAGAGAGGAAGGGATGAACTTGCAAGCAGCAGGTTGTTGAAGCACACAGCAGTTGCGCACACCCCTTGTTCATCCTCACCTGAGTAGTAACTTCCCAGCATGTTGAACAGAGGGGGAAGATAATGGAACCTACTTGAAATAGGGGAAATGGGATGGGGCATAATGTATATCTTTGAGGTTGATCATTCATTCTGTACCGTTTTGAAGATTCTGTTGTCTGACCATGGTTTATGGAGCAAGGAATTTAGGCCTGTGATGAATTTAGAGGCAATGTAAATTTCAACTGCAGTGGCACGTGTTACTTCCAGTGGTGTGGAAATGTGCATAATCACACTTGAATGCAGCAGAGGGTCTGATTCTGCAAAAGCAAAATTGGGTCCTTTGGTCTTCAACCACGTGGGTTTGTTCTTTCTGAACACATGATGCAAACAGTTGCAGGAGAATGGCCACGGGAGCACCCACATTTTGGGAAAACCTTGAACAAGAGAAAACAATAAGTTGCAGACTGATGATTATGGCATCATTGCTGCTTCTTCAGAGGTCTTCTCTTATGCAGGTGTCTCTTGTTTCCCACAGAGCCTCCACAACTCACGCCCATATCCACATCATTCTGGTCAAAAGCTTTGCAAGGACTCACTCTGTTCTGAGATGAGCTTTCTCCTCCATGCATGCAGTTCTGTGTTTGGATGCTATTGTGCTAACGCTTGAAGTCATTAGTTGCAAGCAGTTGTTGTACTGAAAGCCATTGCTAGAAGTTGCTCAGAAAAGTACTGCTGTAGAGATTGCTGCTCTGTGGTATCCTCTAATTGGAAGAGAAGAACACCAGCTGCTGGAATGGGTATGCAAGAATGGGTGTGAAGGAGTGGATATGGTAATTCACATCAGTTATTTCTCTCCTTGCAATTTCCTTCCTGTCTCTTTCTTTCTCCCCCTTGCAATGAAAGCTCTGCTGCCCTCCACTTCCTCCACCTCAAAATCCAACCTGATGCATGAACCCCATTGCTTTGGGATCTTGCAGCCCATTTTCCTTTCTAAATGCCTACAATACTGCAATGAGAGCAAATAAAGAAAACCCATTTGATTCTTGAAAAGGGCTTGGTGGTGGGATGCTGCTAACATACCATGGACCTTAGCTGCAATTTTAGAGGGAGGAAGAAGCTTGTTCCTCCAGGGTTTGGACCGACATCAACAATTCAACATGAGGCTATTCAGAAGAAAGCCCAAACAGACATGGTTCCAGGATGGACTCAGAGGTTGATGAACTTACAAGTCTGATGAACTAATGTCCAAAGTGGGTGTGTGGAGAAAAGGAGTTAGTTGCATACAAAAATGCTCCTCCACCCATTGTATCTCAAGGTAAACAGAGCAAAACTCTATGCCAAGAGCATGGTTACCCCCAGAGCAAAAGAGATGAGGGAATGATTTTTAAAACCCAAGAGGCCTGGAAAAATGAAGTACAGAAAAAATAGTTCAGAACAACATGCTGAAGTAGCTGAAAGAAATTGCTACAACCTGGATTACTGCTCAGAGACCTAGCAAGCCTAAGAGCACAATACCAGAAAATCCTAAGAAACCCACCACTATACTGACTCAATTAAGGACCTGTGCTGCATAGCATTCTAGCTAGCCCACATTTGGTCAGAACTCAAGAAATTCAGCCAAAAATTAATTCACAGCTATTGACATTGATATCAAATGATATCAACATGTAACCTTTTTAGTCCAAGGCAGACAAAGTAATCTAAGCACCTAGGTGACATTGAAATGTCCCACTTTATAATGTTCAATTTTTCTCTTTCATGGTTGAGGAGTGGAGGACATTGGATTTATCTTTTGGATGTGACCAATTCTGGTTGAGGTCCAATTTCAAGTTGTGGGTGATGATGATGCTCTTACTATCTCATTTGTTAGCCTTACTTACATCACCGAGAGCGAGAGAGAGAGAGAGAGAGCTCCTGAACATCCAAGTTTCACATCAAAGTTTCTTGGGCAAAGAAAAATGGGTACCGTAGTAGCTTCTTGTTTTTCTCAACTTACATAACATTCTTTGAGACAATCTTGTAAATTCTTTTTAAACACTCTTGTTTATGGATTTCTGTTTTTTCCCAACTTCTATGTTGAGACTCCAATGACACCACCCGTCACAATTTCAAAATAAATAAACTCTAGTCTTTATTTCTAAGTGTGTGAAAATTGCTACTACACAAACCCACAAAGTGAATTAGTTCGACTTGAAACCTACATGCATACAATGGGTGCATTCACAATATAAGGACCCACTACTCATCGTCTAAGTGCTAAAAAAAAACTGTTTATTCTCAAAAAATATATATTTTTTGAAAAAAAATTCAAAAAAAATTTCTTTTATACTACTATGTTAAGATTTATGTTAAAAATCTACTAAAAACATATCATTTTCAAATCTTTAAAATCATTTTACAAGTTCTTTTACTGTTTAAAACCATTTGGTTACAACATTTTAAAAGTGTTTTTCAATATTTTTATTTATTAAGTTGATTTTAAATTCAATCACATGTTCTCATAATATATTATGAATGTTTTTATATAAGTAAATCCAAAACTTTCAACATCATCAACAGAAATTATCATTTAAAAATATGACATTATTAAGCACTAATCACATCTAAAACTGGTCATTTTATATTGTGAATCCATCTGAAAACATCGCAAGTACAAAGTTGGTGTAAAGGCGTGAAAGGCACCAAGGTGGCTCATGGCACTATCCAGACATCAGAGTTAACGTGCCTCTTCTATTCACAGCAACCTTCAACTCAAGAGCTAGTTAACTAGTCCATAACTGTTGATACCATGGCAAACCTGTTCTACAAAATGTCAATGTGAGAAGTAAAGAGAAAGCAAGAGAAACAGGAAAGCACAGTAGTTTTTTAAACAAAAGGTGACCAAGCTCTGCTCTGGTTGGTTTGTGGTAGCTGCTATTTTCAGTCTCTGGTAAGTAAAGAAGAAGAAGCAAGAGAACAAGAAAAAATAAATTTGTGTTTGCAACAAATGGTGACCTGAGTTCTGATCTAGTTGGTGTGTGATGGGTAGCTGCTGATCTCACCAACAGTTCCTCTATTTGCAAAGAGCAAAAGAGGCACTTTCTAAGCTAGGATGACATAAGGTATAAATTTAAGACTGCCAACTTTGTGTCAATTAGAATGTGCCCAATATTTCTGACTTAATATTACAGGGCATAAGATGTGAGGAATGTAGAAGAAATGTCCACCGTCCCACCTTGCTACACTAATGTGGGTTTTCTGTATAAGGGTGCTCACAATTCCACATGCAATCTATGAAAACTTTCTCCTGACCTTTGTTAACTAATTTGTACACTGATAGTTGACTACACACTCTGTTGATGCATATGAGGAAGTTGTGCAGATCAAGCTGCAAACCCCTCCTCTCCAGGTACATTGTTGTTACAGAAAGAATTTGGTGAATGGTGAATCAACCATGGATGCCTCCCCCCTGAAAAACACACAAATGGGAGGCACTTCATCAATTTTTTGTCTGGGTATCCTTCCTACACATCATTCTGGCTGCCAGCTATTACTTGGCTACAAACTGGCAGATATAACTCCATGTCATTCATGTCTATGTTCACACTGACCAGCACAAATTCATTGCCATAACAGGGGAAACAACAGCATGTGGTGTTAACTAAATGCTCCATGAAACTCCAAGTAGAGGTTGGAAGCATGAAAAATACCAAGTAACCCCAGAAGAAAGAATGGGGAGAAAAGGGGAAAAACCAGGATGGTTTGTGCTTACGAGCAGTGTTCTCCTGATGATACTTTGCAGCTTGCCTGTGGCCAAGCGATCAAGCAGCCGCTTAGCCCCTGTGATTTCCATATCTGCCAGCACATAGAGGTGATTGCACACACCAGCAGCTATCATTTGCTTTCTACACTTGGCATTGCCTGCAAGTGGTTGTAATGCAGCAATTGGAAATTGTTTTGCAACTCCTGGGAACCTTGTATCTAAAAGCAAAACCAGCCCAGTAACACTCCCTTCCTCAGCCATGAAGAGCTCACGGTTATCCTCCACCAGGAGAAGGCTGGCCAATGCCTGCAGAGACATCCATGCACAAGATTGATTACTTCTTGATCTAAGCATATTGTGGGAACATGCCTATCCAGAAAGGGGATGGAGTGATGGTCAAGATGTTGGTTCTGGTGAGATATTGGTTCTCTACAGGTTATGCACGTGTCACTTTCTACAAATTCTCTGTTCCAATCCAACCGAAACTAGGCAGTCTATTTAAGAGCTTGTGAGTACTGAGATTGGCATTTTCAAACCAAAGATACCTGTGCAGCGTACTCTTGGGCAGTACAAGTCTTGGCACCCAGGAGCTTCACCAGTGGGGAAATTGCACCAGCAACTCCGAATAACCTCCTGGTCTCTGGTGAAGATGCCATGTAACAAACAGAAGCAGCTGCAATCTGCTGCACTGTGACTGGTCCACTTTGGAGTACCCCTACAAGTCGTGGTAAAAACCCTGCTGCAATGAGAGCTTCAGAATTTGCAGTGCAAGCTGCCAAGTTGCGCAGTACCCCCATACCTATTTCCTGGCGTCGAGGATCAGTGGCATTATCCAGGAATCGTAACAATGGTTGGATGCCACCCTCTTTCACAATGTTCCACCGGACCTTGTCATCACTTACAGCCAAGTTCTGCAATGTTGCAGCAGCATTCTCTTGTGCTAGATGTGTGCCTGATGAAACCAAGTTAATGATAATAGCAATTGCCCCATCCTCCACTATGGTTGTTCTAAGCTCCTGCACTGCTGCAAGGTTTCTCAAAGACCCTGCTGCAGCAGCCTGTGCTGCAGGTGTGCCTAGCTGACATATTTCTACCAGAGCAGGTATTCCCCCATGTGCAGCTACTGCACATGCATTCTCCGAACCTGCTGACAGGGCCTGCAGGCTCACAGTTGCCTTCTCTTGAGCAAAGGAGCTCCCAGACTCAAGGAGACGAACAAGAGGAGCTATACCACCTTCAGACACTACCTGATGCTCACAGCTGTCATTCAATGCGAGCTTACAGATGGCAGCAGCTGCTCTCTCTCTCACACAAGGCTGGCTGGCATCTAGCAATTGCACAAGCACTGCAACTGCACCCTGGCTGGCCACCATCAAGATGTTCTTGTCCTCTTCTGCCATAAGCTGAATCATGCTGTCTAGTGCTCTTTGCTTGCACTCAATGCCTCCTATTTGAAGGTGGGAAAGCAGATCTCGGATGTTCAAGCGCACTGCCTCTCGTGTTGATTCAGGGGTTATTCTACACATTGTCAGAGGATTCTCTTGCATAATCCCGCTTTTAATCATCAGCTGACAGTCATGAATATGAAAGTCAAGTTTCCCAGTGAGTGAGTCCAGATCACTCTGCATTTGAAGTTTGCCACCATAACTTAACTCTGTGCATTTTCTCGCAAGCACTTGTGCTTCTTCCAAGGTCACGACAATTCTCTGCAGTCAGCAAGAATTCAAAAACTCTTCTTAACACTAGGACAGTGAGAGAAACATCTGATCAAGGAACTGCAACCTCCATGCAAAGTTGACAGTCTGCATATCTTTGTGGAATAACAACAAAAATTCATGTGAAAACCATGTCTGTTACCAGTGGAAAAAAAGATCTGCTCATGGAGACATGAGAAAAAAGCTTTACAACCCAGCAGCCATTACATATCTACAAAATTCTTCATAAGTACCAACAACTTCTCTATGATGGCAACCTTCATGTCAGCCTGAAGAGAATTGTGAGATGACAACTCAGTGATGAGGTTGTGGAGAGTTTCAAATCAGACAACATAATAAGCAAACAGGAAGACACTGGAATCCTAACCCTAACAAATAGACAAAAGCAAAAGAAAAATAAACTGAGTGGTTCGAACAACAGCCACAGTGCACCACACATGCTCCTCCCAATAGGATGCTCAGACAGAGGTATTCTAACTGCAAAACCATGAAGGAGTTGTGCACCCGATGGAAAAAATAACCAGACCCAGGGACGAGGATGATGATGATCACCTGTAGAAGATCTTTGAATACTGTGTTGTCATCAAGGCATCGGAGATGTGCCATCTCGTTCAGTAGTGCAGGTAGTTGCAAGAAGCGAGGAGTTATGGTCATCCATTTCCCTAAAAACGCTTTCACCAGAGAGGCCTGAGCGGGAACGATGGCCAGAAGATGCAGTGCCCGCCTTACTAACAAATTCTCCTCTGCTGGATTCATCATCATGTCATCATCATCATCATTATCATCATCATCATCTTGTAGCAGTCCTTCTTGCTTCTTGGCCTCCTCCTCGTCGGACTCGTTGCCCTCTCCGATGATGATGATGATGTCTTCACCAGCTACCATAGTTTTTGTCTGCTGGACCTTGGTAGAAGCAGCACCATTCACATTTCAGATTGGAACTACTCCAGTACCGCAGACTGAGATTCGAGCATGCAAAAGAAACATGCTCATTACGCAAACAAAAGTGTAACATGACAGATGGACAAAGAACAGTTTTCCTCATTCATGTACAAGTCTACTGAGCTCGGAAATGGCAGAAGAAGAAGAAATACTAGTACCTACGTCGGTTGTTTTTCAACTCGTAAGAAAGGCGAGCAATGATAGGAGCGCTTGGCCTTCCATGACGTTCCGACGACCGACCGGACTCGTCCCTAACTTGTCGCCACCACTGCTGCTACGACCTCGTCGTAACAACACCTTCTTCTTCTTCTTCTTCCCGAATTCATCAAACTTGGTTTCCTCGTCAGACTTCCCATTCTACCAAGCACTCCTCCATTCTTCCTTTGCTCTCTTTTGCATGTATATCTCAACAAGCAGAAGAGCTCTATCGAAACATGCAGAAAAGCTCTATCGAGACATGCAGTCTAAGGCCAAACTCCGTTTCAGGCACGACGGGACCCCTCCTCAGACCACGAAAAGAGCGAAAACACGGACGAGTCCACGGACGGGAAACAAAACTGTTCACAGTAGGAAATTTCTAACAAAGCCGCGCATCTCCACTCCAAACAGGTCGCTACAACAACAAGACGAACTGCAACTTCTTCTGCAGAGTCGAGGACGATAACAACAACAACATAAACCTCTCACGCCTGGTTAGTGCAAGCTCCCTCACCTCTACTAAATGCAACAACATCCACACCAAATAACAACAAATGCACAAGCCGTCTCCTCCTCCTCCCTCGATCATCAAGCACCCCTCCTTGGCGAAGCAAAAACAGTCAACCACAACAACAACAATAACAGGAGGGAAGTGGTTCAAAGCAAGAAACGGATGACAACAAAAATGGACACGACGAGCATAATTTTTTTTAGCCTAGTAGACATCAGGGGAAGCAGCAAGCAAGCAGCGGAAAAAAAACCACAGAGAGAGTAATAAAACATCAAACAACAAAGGAAGCGAGCATCAGCTTACAACAGGCAGCCAACGATGATAGAAGTCAAGAAACAAAGCTCAATACCTGGGATGACGATGAGGAGGAGGAAGAAGTCTGTTGCCCGTAACTCTGCCTCTCTCTCTTTCTGTCTCTCTCTCGCAGTATGTGCAGTGCGCAGAGTGTGTGTGTGTGTGTGTGTGTGTCTCTCTCTCTCTTTCTCTGTTGTCGCTCTTCCTTCTCTCGCAGGGAGTGCCTGGCTCTGTGTGTGTGTATTTCCTGACTGTGGGTACTAGTGTTTTGTGCTTTTCACAATCGAGTTGTACCTTGGAGTCAGTTGTCTTCACCAATTTTACTCCAAACAGGACAAATTTCTTTTTGTCCTTTTTGTTGTCACTCCAGGTGATCTTGGTTGGTGGAAATACTCAGGTTATTTATTTATTTATTAATTAATTATATAAACCCATCTCTTGAACTTAGCAGGGTTTTTTTTTTTTTTTTTTTCCTCTTAAGGATTTTGTGATGTAGTCAAAGTGGCAATCATTCAGAAAATAATTTAGCCAAATTTGGCTACATAGTAGATATGAAAGTAAAAAAAAAAAACAGAAATCCTTCTATATTCTTGGCTTGGCTACATATTGGAAGTTATCACAAGACGCTGGCGATTTGAATTTTTTTTTCTTCAAAATCTGGCGAGTTTGGTCCATTTTTTTTCCGACGAAAGATCCTTTCTATAGGCCCTCAAAATCATATTTGTCAGGTCGAAATTTGGCGAAGAATTTGGCAAAATTTCGCCAGTAAAAGAAACCCTGCCTTGAAATACCTACTTATAATGTAGGTACCAGGGTTTTGTTTTTTAATATGATTTTGTGATGTTTATTAGCCTAGCCACAGTGGGCGACCATCCACAAGAGGAATTAGTCGATTCTATTTGGCTACAAGTCAGAGCGCAAAAGAGGCATTAGCCAAATTTGGTTGGCCACAGGTCAAAGAGGAATTTTTTTCAAAAAAGAATCCTGCTACATTTTGGCGAGCATTTAAACCTATTGTGTCTAAATATGGCGATTTCAAGGGGGGCAAAAAAAAAATTCCTTGAAAACTGGCTGGCAACTTTGATGCTTTTTTCTTTTCTTTTCTTTTTTCCAGAAAAAACCCCTTTGTATGAGTTGCATAGGATTCTTTTTATGCAAAGTAGCAAAAATTCACCAAAAAACCAAAAAAAAAACCATTAATTATCCTCTTCTTTTTTTTCTTTTTTCTTTTTTGGTTGCAAATAGGTACATAGCAGTGAATTTAGTTTTCAACATTTTATGGCTTTATTTTTACCAAAAACATTTGGGAAATCTTTTGATAATTTTTGTATTCTAGTGTAAATTCATTCAACTAATTTTGCTAATGTGTTGACAAATTTGCCAAATTTTTAGTGAAATAATTTCAGTTGTAGGTAACTTGTGTGTACTGTACTTGGCTTGCCTTATTTTTTGGTGGTTTTTGTTTGTATCCTTTGTGTGGAAATTCACCTAGTGCACCTTTGGGCTTGTGCCTAAGTTTCTTGGCAAAATGCCCAATTGAATGGGGAAGTTGGTGCAAATTTCAAGGACTTTGTACCTTGTGCATGTTTTTGTCTTTGGGTAGACAAATAGCATCTCATCTGCTTGACTTGATGAAATATTAATAAACGACTTTGCCAGCCATGGACCTCCAAAACAATTCTCGCTACATGGTTGGACAAAATGCAATTATGGGAAAAAAATTAAATATTTTCTGGGGTTCTTTTGGCAAATTGCCATGACATGTAGACAATTTTTAACAATGTGCATGAAATGTTTCAATGTTTGAAACAAACATCAATATTGAATGGATATAATTTAGATGGAAAAAATTTTATTCTTAATTTCATTTTCAGTTTTTAAATTTAAGAATTTGACAACTCTTATATTTGTTTTTATCATATTTTGGGTAAATAGGTTTTTCATGAAAGGTGTTTTGATGGGTGTATGTGTGGATAAAAAAATTGTCCAAATTTTTTGTTGTTTTGTTATTGATATTTATGATTGTGTCCTATAGCACAATTGAGTGCCCACTCAATTTATTATTATTATTATTTTTTTTACATTTCAATTATTTTAAATATTATTTAATTATCTTAAATTTTTCATTATTTTTTTAGTATAAATGACCTATAGATGAACATTTGCCACCATTGAATTTTACTTTTTTTGATTTTGAAAAAGAATTCAAAATACTTTTGAAAAAAATGAAAAGAAAGAAATTTACTTCTCTTAATGTAGGTTAAACAATTGATAGTTTGTTGTGCAACTTGAGAAGACGAACTCAAGTAGCTTCATCAACAATCTTTGTGAGAATAGTGTATTGATGTGCTCTCAAATATCAATTTCCTTTGGATGTTGTTGGCACATTTTTTATCAAAATCATATCACATTGACCTCCATTATATGTTTCAAGAAGTTGTTCATATTCTACTTTAAAATCATTGCCAAGAACAAAAACATCTCAATCAAATTCACCCTCTCCGTCTACAATCAATAATTGTTTTTCACCTTTGTTTTTCCCTTTTCCCCTTACACTAACAATGATGATAATTATAATAGCAAAGCTTTAACTTTGAAAAGAATTTCTAAATTTTCTAATGGAATCCATGTGACAAAACATGGGAACCAACTCTAATTCAAAAACAATGATGGGTGACATAATGGTCATCAACTCAATTGTAACGACAACATGCATGTCACCTTTCTCAAATCCCCTTTTGGACTTTAATTCAATGTCAAAATTTTCGATCTTCACAAATAAGCATTTTTGCAAATACTACTCATGCATATCTATATGATGTGATTTGATTTTTAAAATCATTATGGTCAAAGTTGCCTTGTCTAACAAATCACAATGCAAATATGCATAG
>Ga0209611_10007759_pt1 | contig 17093 bp, 11 predicted proteins | sample S1TSphgellanicum_3_FD_187693 | JGI IMG/M metagenome (GOLD analysis project Ga0209611, IMG submission 187693) | Host-associated microbial communities from peat moss isolated from Minnesota, USA - S1T2_Fc - Sphagnum magellanicum MG (SPAdes) (version 2) | ecosystem: Host-associated > Plants > Peat...
AAACCCCGAAAAGACTTCCCCAAAATAGAACTAAGTAAATTTTAATTTAATTAAAAATAGTAAAAATCCGAAAAGAGATAAAGAAATGAGCTTTATAATTTGGGGTTGCAAATATAAGCTTATTGTTGGTTACACATGCTACCTCCTCTTTACTTTTTCTTTCATCTTTTGAAATGCTTTAATTATCCTAAAATCTATACAATTTGGGATTGTGTAACTCACTAACAATATTTGATAAATATTTATTTATATTTATATATTATTTATCATATTTTCAGATTTTATTTTATTTACATTGGATTATCATGATATTAAAAACTACAACACCCATCATTCAAACCCACCCCCAAAAAGAAAAGTTGCAATTTAAACTCGTAAGGTAGCAAAATGGGATTTCTTTGCTACCACCTAAGGTGATGATAGCCCTAGTAAGTCACTCAAATGGGGATTTTTTTACATTTAAAAAATAAAATATTATATTATTTTTTTCTTGCATGCCATGTGGAAGGTTTTCCACCAAGACAACCCAACCCCCACCTTTCCTTTATTAGAGAAACATTTCCAATTGCTTGAAACTACATTCTATCATGCTTTAAATTGGGTTTAGGGGTTTAATAACCAAGTTGATTGAAAAGTTAGAACCTAGGTTAATTGGATTGAGTTGAGAAACCACCGAGGTTTGGTTTATTCACAACTTTTGGTGCTACCCTAATTGAGGATGGACTTAAGGTTGCAAATAATCGCGAACTTGAACCCAGTGGTTTAGGGTTTTTTTAGGGTTTAGGGTTTTTGTGGTTTGTTTGTGATATCTATTCAGATGAGAAACAAAACAAGAATGACATAGCCAAAATAGTTTAGGGGAGGGAGTTTTCAAACCTAAGAGTAACAACACATGTGAAGAATCATGATGTAATGCATTTTGTTAATTAGGTTTGTTGTTAATTGAATTTATGTTAGTTAAATGGGTAGCCCAAGCTTTGTTTCTTTTACTCACAAATTTTCGTCAAATTTTGAACCAAAAAAATATTATTTCAACCTATGCAAAAGATTTTTCATGGGAAAAATGGCTCAAATTAACCAGATTTCCAAAAAACAAACCAAATCAACAATTTTTAATGATAAGTTCTATAGATTTAGCCAAGAATATAGAAGGATTTTTTTTTAAAAAATTTACTTTCATTTGTAAAATGTTGCCAAATTTGGCTGAGTTATTTTCTGGATGATCGCCACTTTGATGACGTCCAAAATCCTTAAAAGAAACCCTGTAGCCTGCCCAGGTGAGTGATGTGTAGGTACTTTCAATGGTGACACATTAAATTCAAAAATCAATGCCCATTTTTCAACCAAACTATCCTACTACAATGTCTAGCGATTAAATAATTAATTAATTAATTATGGTCGAAAATAAAATATTTTCAGAATTTTTTTTTAAAAAACCGTTAATTTCCTTCACAAAGTTTTTGGTTTTTGAACAACTTGAAATTCTCAACATTTATGAAAATAATATAATTAATGTCAAAGTTGCCAAGGTACTATGGTAAACCCTCATGAATATACTATGGATATAATGATATATAGTACTATGGTTTATGATAGAGTACTCTCATTTATGAATATATTTAACCTCTATTTTAAAGGCTAATTTTGCAAGATATGTATGTGCATTAATAGTGGCCTCATCATGGCCAATGAGTCCCAATGGTCAAACTATTAATGGTCCACTTTTGATATTTTATAAAATTTTACAATTAAGTTTTCATCTCATGGTTTGCAAGAATGATCCACAATTGTGGAAGGAAACCAAATCAAAAAATAATTTTGAATTTAATCTTCGTAAAATGAGCTTGTTTGAGAGATTGTTTATTATGTTGAACAATTTGTTTCATGTGTTTAAAACATTGTTATTTTGGGCAAACACCCATCTCCCAAGAGTATTTCAGTATAAGATGTTTAATGTTAATGTTTGATACTATTTGTTGCATCCACCTTAATTATGTTGCATTTGGAGGCTCATGAAAATATATTTTAAAACTAGGCTAACCTTGCAAAATACCTTGAGAAGGTTAGTTTCAAAGTATGGGCCTTTGGAATCAATTGTTTTGGAATTGAAGGTCGTAATTTGTTACTACAATTTGTAGTGATAATGATATTGTGTTTTATTGACTCAAAAATCAAAAAAAATTGATTCAATTGCTTTTAAAATTTAAGTTTATTTTGTGATTTGACAATCTTAACTTCAAAAAATTTGGTCATTCAATCCTTGAAATTTGGTCATTTCAATAGTTTCATAATTTCATTCTTTTTAGTTTTCATCATTTCTAGTTTTGATCGCTTGAGTTTTCGATATTTTTGCATTTTACTCACTAGTGTTTGTTAGGTGTACATGTTGTCAATGTTTTTGTGTGTAAATGAAATTATGTTTCAAGCACCTTTTTTTGTAGTTTATTCTAGCCATTAGGCCCATTCACAATTTCTTAGTTGTGATAATGTATAGTGTTGGGTGGGCACCTAGTAGGGAGCATTGGAACCATCCATTTCAATATTGATTAATAAAAATTGAAATGGAATCAGGCATGATTTTTGGAATCGGTTCTAGAAACTAAATCAAATTTTAATTTTTTGGACCCAAAACCAAATTCCTAGTTCCATTTTTTTTGTGGAACCAAACCAAGCTTTGTGAAAAAAAATTAAACTCGAGCACTAATCAAAGGTTAATTGACAATTAACCATTGATTCTAGTCCAATTTATGTGAAACTGGATATTATCTCATTTTCAAAACTGGAACCAAAATTTATTATGAATAATTAAAACTGAAATCATTCTAATTTAATTTTTAGAATTGTAACCAAAATTTCTTTGTAAAAGTCAAGAATTACCTGATACTAGTAACTTCATACCCATTTAAAATGAAACTAAATTGATATAAATTTTCTGTTATTATTCCTTAAATCTTTTTAAATTACAATTATCTATTCTAGTTTAAGGCTGATGTATGGGCAAAAATGTGCACAATTAATCTTTATTACATCTTTAAAACATATTTATCTAATTTTATTCACAATGTCATCTTCAAGCCTAAGAAATATATTGTTTAAGCTCGACAAATGTAAAAAATTGTGTAATGATGCAAAGCAACATTCCAATTCAAAGACTATTATGATGCAATTTCACAAGAAATCCAAATCCAATAATATACACCCAAATACCAAAACATCACTAAAAGCTACAAAATGTTTATGTCTATTTGAACACAACTACAAAATAATGAGTATGTTTCAATTAAAGTTGTTGGGGGCATTGTCATTAAATTAGTGCTACTTTTGACATTACATCAATCATTCTTGTGAATTGTCAAAGAGAACACCACTTTAGCCCATTTATAAAATGGTGTGAAAGACTACCAAAGGTGTTTTATCCACAAGATTGACAAGCTTGAACATCACCTCCATTAGTTTAGTTGTACTTGGAAATTGGGGGTTGAAATACAAGAAATGAATGAGTTGGTGAAACCAAATGGCAATTCCTAGATGTAAAAAGTACATTGAACACACAAAATGTAAGGTAAGCATTGAAAAATGGACAAACAAAAGTTGCAAGTCTTGACCATGAATATATTAGTTTGTTTAGAAGTGGGATTGACAATCCAACAAGCAACCCACACCAATTTTATGTCAAATTTGGGTTGGAGTGAACCCAGCTTTATTTATGTGCATTCAAAATTCAAAGACTTAAAATATTTGGGATTTGGTGGTACTAACTTTCAAACCATGTGAACTTTTAGTTGTAATGGTGAAATGAGTTTTAAACTCTCACATGAACAAGTTGAGGGCAAAGAAGTCTAGGTCTCTCAATTGGTGCAAATTGGATGTCACTCTAGTTATCATATTACTAAATTGTCATTTATTCACCATGACAAACTAGAATAACTAGTACAACAAAAAAACCCATTTCTAAATTATGTGATGAAGAATTGTAAAAATCTTGAGCTTGAAAGTTGATCTTCAAAAGCGGGTCAGGTCAAAACATCACACCATGAACACACCAAATCTACAAATTGAAATGTTTTTATGTCAATTCTTTAAAATATAGTGTGGGTTAACCATTTTTTAATTGGCAAAATTGTACCAAAAAGAGAAAGAAAAAGATCAAGTATGGACTTATTTTGGAGGGTTTTAATTGTCACAAGTGAAAAAAGAATAGTTTCCCAGATTTTTATATTTATTATACAATGTGACAAAAATATATAAGGAGGATTAAAGTTTTGTATTTCATGTATGGTTTGTAGCCATATTTGGCTAGATTGGCTGACTTTTCCTAGGGATGACTGCCATTTTTTCTACATCTTCCTATCATTTTTAAAAAATTTATGGCAAACTTTTGCCACTTGGCAACAAAAAAAAAAGGGAGGGGGGGGGGGGGCCTTGTGTAGCCAATCTTATTGGGGGTGAGTGGGAAAAAAACCTTAGTAGCCAAAATTGAATGTGGCAAATGCAAGGGTGGTTTTAGGGATTCAAATACCTTAGAATTACTTGCATTACACCTAGCCTACCTCCACATCATTTTTTGTAACATTGAAACAAAATGAATGATAATCGTGCAAACACCCAAAATTAACTTAAAACAAGTGCATGTGATGGAATTGAATATTTGCTAGATGAGCATAGTGAATTACTCTTTGTTATGTAATAATCAAAAACTAAGTCATCTAAATATTCAAGACAAGGCCATGAAGGTGTTTGTGCAAATAGAAAAGTATGGTGAAATGAAATAATGGTAATATTGTTATCACTTAGTGTATCTTACTTCGAAAAATATAGTCAATTTGTGTTAATGTATGTTGAACTTCACCTAATCAGCTTATCCAAACATGATGTATTACTTATGTTGAAGTTGTAAACTAATTTGAGTGAGTAGATAGTGGTGAATTTTTTTTGTGGTGAAAAAAGAATATTTTAGTGCAATTTTGTTTTTAAAAATTAATCAAATCTTGATTTTTTTTTAATTGTCAAAAATTGTCACAATTGCTTACAATATGAAAGGTTGCTTAATATTTTCTACCTTCATATTCTTAAATATCACCAAATTTGGCTAACTATGCTTACGGATGATCCTCACTTGAACAACATCACAAAATTGAAAAGTAAAATTAAATTGCCAATAAATAGTCCAATTTTGTTATAAAGCAACAATATAAATTTGATATATTTGCATTCTAAGTTGCTTTGTATGTTATTGTGACCAAAAGATGTAAAATTTTGAATGGAAAACTAAATGAATGGATCTCCTAGATACAAATGATAACAATCAAGTTGTAGTTAAGGATGATGTGGAAAATGGAAATAGTGATTTCTTCAAATTTCAAGATTTTGGAAAAGGCATTTACAAAACAATACCATAGTCAAAGATATTGTCAACTAATTAATTTTAAAGATTCTTATTGAAAATATGCTATTCCCAAATATTCAAAAGAGTTTTCATTTTCCTTCACACAAAAAATTCTTTAAGAAAAGGAAAATTTTGAAATTTTTAACATTTTTAAAAATAATATAATTTTTACCAAAATTGCCTAAGTGCTAAGGTAGTTCAAACAATTATTAACAACAATAAATTTAATTGTTAACTAGTAATCAATCATTAATTATTGTACATATGATTGATGTTTGGCATTTCTTTGTTGAATATTAATTAATTTTTGAAAACAAGGTTTTCTTGTTTCAAATTTAATTTTTCAAATTTTCAATAACCAAGGAATAATTATGCAAAATACATTATGTGTTGTGCATTTGTAATAATAACCCAATATATGGTTTCCAATTTTCAACAATTTCAATATTGTTATTTTTACTTTTAGGTAAGCTTTTGTGAATTATTTTGTGTCGAACATTAGTTACATACGTAAGATATGTCCTTCCATAATTATGTTTCAAGTTGTGGAAGGTGGAAAACTACTTGTGTTAAACATGGATCTTTTTGGGGGGTATTAGGTGAAGGATTTTTTCTCCACCCTTTTATTACCTATTTTTAATATGTACATATTTCAACCATCCTATATTTATTTTTATGTTTGTTTTTTCATTTAATTTCAACACCCTATAGCTATTAAAAAAATATTTTTAATAAGGTTGGAGCTTGAAAGAAATTGAAATTTTCTTTTTGAAAGGTGGATAATTTACACAATGAGTTGAAACACACAAAAATAATTACTTTAATGCCTATCAACAATCTACTTTGTTATAAACAAAATCAACAATTTTTGAGGCCAATGTAATTCTCATGACAACTTAAACTTATAAGATTATAGGATTAAACAACAATAATTGCCAATTATACACTTGTAACTTGAAATATTAGTATTGACCAATGCAAGTTCAATTCACAATTAGTTCATGATACACAAATGGAACAATAGAAACAAAATAAAAAACCTAACCTAATAACAATTCTTATGATCTTACAATAGAACATGTTTAACACATCACATGATCATAATGAAATACAAATAATTACCCATAACCATTGCACATGATGGAGTTAACAAACTTATTATGGTGTTTTTAACTTTGCACATCTTGTTGATGTTATTGATGATTCATTATGACTTAATATCATTGTCCCACAAACCTTTTGAAACAATTCATGAATATATTTAAGCTTGATAATTGATTGTTCAATAGTAAACCATATCTAAGTTATGAATGAAAGATGAAAATGAAAGAAACACCTCAATCAAAGTATTATTATCACCATAAGACAAGATCAAACAAACTTGTTTTCCAAGGGAATAATTAACAATAAGATATAGCATCCATTAATGATAGGCAAATGATATGTGGGATCTAATAAACATGATATATGAAAAACAATATAAAAGTTCTTGAGCTAAAAGCTCTTAATATACTAATTGAATATACTAACAACTAATACCTAAAATGTTTAATATTTATTCTTTTATTTCCCAACATTGTAAATTAATGTATGTCTTATATTAATTATATTTTGGGTTTTAAAATAAACATAACACTATTAAATAATTAGTTAAATTTTATTTTTTACCCAACAACATATCGTATATGGGACCCTATATTTTTATTGAGGTACTTTGTAAATTCAAAGAAGAATGTCCCCTCATCTTGCCCCTCACCCCCCACCCCGTGTAAGCACATTAGGGGAAGATAAAAACCTTTGTTGTTGCCATTGTAGGGAACTATGGATATGATGTACTCGGTGTTATGGAAAAGAATTATTTATCAAAAAAAATTTCTTTATATTTTATAAGTTTGAGTGTTAATGCATATAATTATGTGATTATTATAATTACGTGTTTTGCATATTCATGGATCAAATGTTAATATTTTCATGTGATGCAAAGTAATATGGATAATTGACAACCAACATAAAAGGTTTGTTGGATATGAATATAAGAATGAAATGAAATTAAACAACATTATTGTTGACATGCGAACACCTAGTGCAAACCTTTTAATGTGTTTGGAGGCACCTCAAATACATCATGTTACTTTTGTAAATGCAACAATGTTTTATGTTTTGAGGCAAGTGTCTATGGTTTGTAAGGTTCCTCATTTTCTTTTCTTTTGAAAGTGAATGTAAGTTTAAATGGTTCATTTTTGGTATCACAATGGTAGTTTCTACACAATGCATTGTGTTTAGATGCTTGTGGTGGATAACATAAGTTTGAATTTGTCAATTCGCAATTGGAATGTGAATGTATGTTTAGGCCTTCCCATTGGCTACATGAAATTTCTCTTCCCAAAAGAGTTCGTCACCATTTTTTGCCTAGCCTAACACCCCTTGTAAAGAGCACCTTACCTATTTTGATAACATTGTTGTGTGCTCTTATGTTAGCACCTATAACCATCACTATCATCACACTCATAACATATATATATATAATGGTACACCACATTCAAACCAATAGACTAACTCACTTATAACAACACAAGAATCCAAACCCAAAACATAGAAAATTAAAACACTTGCATAACAAAAAAAACTGCAAAGCAGAAACTATGTTCTAGAATCTTAAATCACCAAAAATGATTTAAAATCACACAAGATGGGATTATATCCTATGACAAATATCCCAAACCCTATTCACACATGGAGTGGTTGAAGACTAACTAATTATCTTAACTAACCCAATTTATCCCTAATTAACTAGGACCTAATTAAGTAACTAAACTAACACACCTAACAACATAGTGGAATAAAAATAACCTAATAATTGTGTTTCACTACTTTTTCAATTTCTATCATTGATGGTTGTGTTCCAATGGTTTTTCAATTTCCATCGTCAATGGGTGCTCTATTGTTTTGATTTGTTGGTTCATCACAAAATAATTTCTTGACTATTACAAAAAAGCTTTTTCATTATTGCAGAAATTTATTTTTTTCAATTTAGGATTTAAGGTGTTTTGTGTTTTACATTTCTTAAAATTTAGTTTTCATTGTCAATCTACAATGAATACAAATAGTCAAAATGTTTTTATGAATGGAGTGATAAAAGATGGAGAAGGATTTCTTTTGTTTATAACTGATTATGGCATTAGCATTGGTGAAGTGCAAGGGGTTGGGAGTGGTGAAGGTGGGCTTGGATCTAAAGCAAGTCCTAGTGATAAATGTTGATAGAGTATTCAATGAAAACAACTTGGAGATTTTTGAAGTTGAAGTTTATAATTGTTTCAACTAAATCATAACTACCATGGAACTTTCATAAGTTCAACACAAATTATATTATTTTGAAAAATGTTCAGTGCAATTTATTAAATTAAACTTTCACCTTAAAGGTTTTTCAACCCCAAGTTGTTGAAGGGCCAACCTTTACATCCACCTTTATTTTCCTTAGTTGGTAGTTTTGGAAATCTGAAAAACTTTTCATCAACCCTTTTCATTAAACCTTGAAGATGGTATAGATTTTTAACAATGTTTCCCATTAATCCATAATTAGGCTTTACTCTTAACAACTAGAATCTTTTACAACACCTAGTAACCACACATAAAGCTTTTACAAGCATACAAGTCACAATGTCACAACCAATGTTGGCAAGGTACCAAATTTTGGCCGGGTATCAATTAAAGCATGCACACATGTATAGGGCACCTTGACCACTAAGCTTTGGTTGATGAAAAATTTCAATACACCCTATCACATCTCTCTTGTCCCATACACATGCGATGTTCATACTTGGGTGGGCCTTGAGTTTTGCAAAGATTGTGAGATGCATTGGTGGAACAAGCATCTCACGTCACACACCCATGCAAAATATTAGGGTTTTTAAATTCATGTTAGAGTTTTGCAAAGTCTTGGTGGGTTTTAGTTTTTGTTGGTGTGAGAGATGTTGGTTTGTGGTTTTGTGCAATCGTGATGGAAATGACTATGCAACAAATAGGAGCACTAAATTTGCCCTCAAGGTGTTCTACTAGTGATGTCACTAGCGGTTATCACATTCTTGTTCAAGTAAGCTTTAAGTTCTTTTGTTGCACATTGTCCCATTTTAAACCTATGCATAAGGGGCTTATGTGTTTTGGTTTTCATCACATTGGTGTGTTTAGATTTAGGACCCAAATGAAGCACAAAGATCTATTTCTTGGTTTTGGTTGTTGCATTTGTTAACATTCTAATTTCCATTGTCATATTTGAATGTTCTATGTTTTGTTGTGTTCATCATTCAATTTGAATTGTTAATGAAGGAACCACCCAAAGAGTGGGAAATGTTTTTAAAGTTTAACCTTATAACTTGGAAAAATCACCATGCACCAAATGTTTTGAAACTTATTGGGCCACTTTTTACATGCACCCTATTCAATTTTGATTTTTGAAAATCCTTAATGATAAAAAATAATCTACAATTTGTGATCATGATTCAAATCAAAATTGTACATTTGATAATAATATAGGGTTTGTTGCAAAAATTTAAAAGCTTTTTTATCTAATGAGTCATATTTGATATCAAAAATAATATTTAATTTGAAATATTGTATGAAAATTGCAAAAAAAAAAACTTGGTATAATACACATCAATGTCATGTGTAAAATGTAATGCTTGGAAAGGACTTTGGCCTTGTTGGCCTTAACTCCTTTTTTCTTGCTTTCACCTAATGGACTTTTGAAATTTAAAACTATGAACTAGTCAATTGACTAGATTGTAAAGAAATCAAATTTTTCATCTTGCATTCCATTCCAAATTTTTTATAATGACTAATCACGTATTGAAGAATGAAATATTGAAGTTAAGTGTGATTCTTATAAAAAAAAACCTTAGTTAGATGGTAGTTATGAACTTTGGAATGGTCAAAATTGAACTTTGTTTTCAAAAGTCCTTTTGAAATGATTATTTTTCATTTGTCAAATTTTTTATACTTAATGATTTTTTTCCTTATAATCTCTAGTTGGACTTGCATTCATGATAACTTTATGAGTTTTCTTTTTATGATTTTCAAATCACATCCACTATAGTAAATGACATCAATATTTTTCTATATAAGTTTTGACCGAGGTTTATGAAGTTTTCTAAGTGGGTGCGTAGTCAACAATCAAATCTTACAATAATGAAGTCATAGCAAGCAAGTCCATTTTGACATTTTTAAAAAATTGTTATTTAGACTTGTATGGACAATTGTATCTATTTAAAATGAGCCACAATATATAATACATATAACCAATACATTAGAAATGTCATTCTATGACTAGTCCTTATTGACTATACTAATCACTTATGTCATTTGTAGTTGATTCAAATGTGTCATTTATGCCATTTTTAGTCATTTATCCAATTATAGTTGTATAAAACTAGTCATAAAATGGCATTTTTGGTGTAATGACTCTTAAACATATATAAATTTATTAAAAAATATTATTACATTTTCCAAACTTTACAAGATTATATAAAATTCAATTTAAATATAAACCAAACCAACATTTATTTATTTAATTTGAATGGAACTAAAAAAACATTAAAGGTTAAATACATGTTGAAAAGTCCAAATGCACTCAATACACATTGCCATGTCCAAATCAAATGAAAATAAATTTGTTTAAAAAGAAAATTTTTAAATCAAATTTTTTTTCTATAAAAACTATTTTCTATAAAAAACTTAAATAAAAACTATCATCAAAATTTTAAAATTTTAAATCAAGTTATGGATGATTTTTGAATCACATTGGAATTAAAAGGTTAGATTGAAATATCACAATATGAAGCTGTAACTTAGATGAAGCATTTGGATGATTGAATCAAACTTACTTATGGAACATAAACGAAAATTTAATAAATTACGTTAAATTTTTATTTTAACCCTAACTTTAATCCCATGATCAAAATTAAAGCAAGACAAAGAAAATGAACTAACATCAATGCATCACATAGCTCAAAACATGCTCCCAAGGTGAGTTAAAATTGTGTGTTCAAGTGCAAGGGAGGAACCTTCAACACTCCCAAATGGAGTCTAATGTGAATTTGTGGTTATTTCATGTTTCAATTTTAGTTTGTACATTAACTAGTTTCTTATTTAGTTTGTGTACCTAATGTGATTCAAGGAAAATATGAAATTTGTGTTTTATCCAAAAACTCTTATGTGACCTTATTGTCATTATATAGAAAACTAGGGGCCATGCCAAAGGCTCAAACGTTGTTTACATCACATCATATAGCATAATTATATTCTATACTTTCGGGGAAATCTTTAGGGGTGTGTTACATTTGAATTTACCACCAAATTCAAAGCTTAAAAATTTATCAAAATTTTCATTAATCATCAAACTTGTTATTTTTATAATAATATTATTTAACAAGTTCAAAAACAAAAAAACCCCAACATTGTAGAGAATCATTTTTTGGGTGAAATTTGAAAACCATTCAAAGTACATGTTAATTGTTATAATTTGATAGGAAATCATTAGGTTTTATTGGAATGAATGATATTGAAATTGGTGACCACTTATATTCAATATTCAAAAGTTGATTCACATAACAAAAGATAATCAAAACAAAAAAACTGGACCTAACCTTGGAATTAACATGTTTTAGTTTTTGAAAACATTTGTAAAATATCATTACAACAAATTGTGTCCTTTTCATTTCTTTTTCTAATTGAAATTTTAGTCAAAATGGATGTTGAAAAAATTTGGACCCATACAAAAAGAGTAATCAATTATGACCAATGATTGCTAGTTAATGAGTCATATTCATGTGACCAATTTCAATCATGTTTGTTTTTGTTAAAATATGTCTTATCCATTTTGATTAACATGTTAGTTTACATGTCAATATATATTTTTTTAACATTTGGAATTTCAATGGAACATTACAATGTTTAGATTTTCAATATTATCTTAATTTCATAAAATTATTGAAGTGAATCATCATCGATTTAAATGTAGCTAGAATATATATAATTCAAGTAGGATTGTCAATAGGTAACTAGACCCATGCCAACCATTATCATAAATGTATATATTTTTCTTGTCACATCAATGTGATTAATTTTAGTCTCAATTATAACATGACTAATTCAATCACATTCATAGGATGTTAAGAATGAAATTTGAACCCCCACCTTCATGGCTATATGGCAAGTCCTTTACCATCTAACCACCTCTTCATGTGATGACAAATCTTGTAATTACATAAATGTAAACACAACATATTTTTGAATTTTTGAACATTAAAATGTTATAATATAATTATTTATGTTCATAATGAAAACTTAATTTCATGTGTAAATAGGTAATAGGTGGTGTTTAATTAATATGTAAGTATGTAACTGGGTAGGTAGGTAATACTTACTTACCTATTTACTTACCTACCTATATTCATTTCAGTATTTAAATTAATTCATTTTTTATTTTTCATAATTACGTTGAATTTTTTATTGCATTGAATATTGAATGTAAAAAATTATAATCTATCTATTTTATTTTATTTTATAATATTTTTATTTTGAAATTTCGTTATATGTATATATGTCATAAATTGAAATGAAATATATTCATTTCATTAATTAATAATCTCATAATTTGAGCTAAATTTTACATGTGAAAATTTGTGATCAATTTCGTAATTACATTCGATTTAGTAATGGTTTTCTATCAAATGTGAAGACATGAAATTAATCTAAAAATTTATGTCAACACTTCCAATGTAATTTTTTTGTTATAACAATGTGATTTTGTATTTTCATAATGAAATTGATTTCATTTCACTTGTGAAATATAGAATTATAACCTAATTATAAAAATCCCATATGTTTTTTCATAATTACATTTAATTTTTAAAAATCATATACATTATGCCACATAAGGTAAAAAAGTAGCACATTTTAATCGTAACGCCACATAAAACATCATTTAAATAACATGTTACAATCACAACAATCATACATGATAACATGTCACCATTTATGTCACATTATGTTGACTAAATTTAGTCATGATGCCAGCATTATGATTTCCATGTAAATCTTCATCCATGTTCCACGTTGCCCACAATGTTTATTTTGACAAAAGTGAAAATTGGACTTAATCATAATAGACATTGCTATTTTTGTAGTTAGTAAAACAAACACAATTAGTCATGTCACTCAAGAAAATTTGATTGCACAATCATGTTAATCAAATTCAAATAGTGAAAAGGACATGTTTTTGTTATATAGTGCATAGAACCGACATGTTATCCAATTAAAAAAGACATAAAACCCACACCCAACAATTCCTCTAAAAAGCCTCAACCTAAACAATATTAATAATAACCTTGTTAGTTTTATTAGTGTTATTCTTCCTTCAAAGTTGTTGCATGTCTTTAATTAAATAATGTGACTATAACCTAGGTTCATGACCAAGGTTGGGGCAAGACAAGGGAGGTTGGATGAGAATGAACACAAAGCAAGGCAAGGTAAAAACATGGTTAGGTGGTTCAAAAAAGGCATTTGAAAATCCATACATTACATTATTTGAAACTATCACAATGTGGCATTTAGCAAACTATGTTATCCAATGTGCATTCCTTTAAGCTTATGGTTAAAATATTGATACACCACTTTAGAAATGTTTGTAAACATGGCATTGGTCAAAAACTCCATGTGAAAGCTTGGAAGTTTGAATGTGGAATGTATTTTCAATGATGAAAATGGACTCTCAATTAATACAATGATGTAATTTTTTGTAAATTCATTTTTAAAATCTAAATTTCTTGTATTGGGAGACTTTCAATGTATTGTACTTTTACAAAAGTCATTTGAAGCATGGGACTATTTTATAATTTCAATTTTGACACAATTATGTCATTTTTTTGGAGTGCACCTATAAATTCTTTATGCACAATAAAACTAATGTTGTTATTTTAAAGTTCACTACGAGTTTAAATAAAAATTTCAGTAAATTATTGCAACATGGATGATTAAAAAATTGACCATGTTAATATTGAATATGATTTCACATTTTAAGTTATCTACAATTTAGAAAAACTATGACTATGATAGTCCAAAATGTCCAACTATTTGTGCTTTCATTTGACATCATTAAACATGCTCCCAAGGTGAATGTAAATTGTGTGATTTAGTGCAAGGTTTGAAAAAAAACTAAACTCAAAGACATTCTCATTACAAAAAACAAACTCCTTATGGAGTTTCAAGATCTTTGGGGCAAGGATGTACCAAATTTTATCCAAATTAAGTGATTTAAAAATCTCATTGGCAAATAATTAATGAGAGTTATAATGTGATAGGTTTACATTACCAATATTGTTTATAACTTTTGAAGTTATATGGCCATTTGAAGTTCATCATAATGTTAAGGAACTTTTTAACTTTTGCCCATTAATAATTTCATTTGAGGTACCAAATGATGTTTGGTTTAAAACCATGGTATGTTATCAGAAAGATCTTATAAAAGGTTAGAATATAAGGTTTAAAAATTGCTCCAATTTGATATGTTTTAAGGAAGTTATGAAATCCCAAAGGTACACAATGTAAAATTTGACAATTTTGGGATTCCCATTGGTGGGAATTTTAGGAAAAAATATTGGGATCATGCCACCCCTTTAATGAGTCAAATAATATAATGTAAGGGGAATAATGCCTCTTAAATTGTGATGAGTCTTGTGAACCTATGTGAGTTCATGAAAACTTTTGGAGTTTGTTTGGTTTAAAATTGCATTGATCACTTAGACTTTTGATCAATTATGTAGATTGAAATGACCAAAAGTTCAATATAAAAGGCAAACGCATCCTAATCTTCATCATGTAGTTTTTTGCCCCCTATTCTTAATGACAAATGATGAAGGAGTGCATTCATTTTGTTGCTATAATTAAAATTGAAGAATATTTACCACCAATACCATTGAACAAACCTAAAGGTGCACCATTAATTATTTGTTTATAAGACATGTAATGATTTTTTCCCAACATGTGTTGAGAATAACAAAAATATATTTTAAAAATCTAATTTTATTCTAGTGGTAAGGAAATAGGATGTGGGGGAAGATAGTAAATTTTAGTGTGTGCAACATAAGCACCTTGTATGTGTCCACAATATCTACAATATAATAATTTATTGCAAGCTTATGATTTTCATTGTACTTGTCAATGTCAAATTTTTAATATTTCTTATAAACCTTATAATGGTACTTAATGTTAGTAAGGGATGCCTAAAAATGATGATTTAAAAATAACCTAGGGCCAAATGACTTGGTAATAATTGAATTGGAAACATGTTTAGATTTGATAAATGTCCCTAATGTTCTAAAAAAACGTACAATGTTGTAAATAATAAATAGCTTATATGATTAATGGAAATAGTCAAAAATATATGGGTAGATTCACAATCAAAGGAGCCATTAGCCATGTAACTAATATTTTTAGGTCTTTTTAATTTGTTGGATTTTTTTCATCGCATGTTAAAATGTGTGTTGTATTTACATAAAAATGTTTTAAATATATCAATGTAGCCATTAAGCTCATTCAATGAAACTAATTCATCATGAAAGGGTTGTAAATAAAAAAATTCATGACAAGCATCCCATCTTGCATCAACCTATGTTCTAGAATTTCAACAACAACTAACATGTGATGTCAATTGAAATGAAGATAACTACATTAACCAATTTTGTTGGGGTCTTTGAAATGATGTGAAAGAAATCACGCTCACAATGCCAAAAGTAAACATTTGAACTAAGTTTATCATTCAACCCATCACATATGATAATCAATTATTTGAAAGATGACAAGAAAAAAAACTTAAATCTTATACACAACCATTCAATAATACATTTACAAATACATTGCATATGACCCATAACCAAGCAACAGGTGATAATCCTATGCAAATTGATGTTGCACAATTCGAAGTTTTCACATTAGAAAAAATGTTCAATGCTAGTGACAATTAGCTAGGTTTTGCTTATATTATGAAAAATCTTTAGGTTTAAATTTTTAAAAAAGGTTTAGTTGACATAAATTTTTAAAGGTCAATGAAGTTTTTAAAGGTTTTTATAAATAAAAATCTTGAAAGCATCATTCATCAATCTAACATCATTCTTCAAACACAAGTTGTTATTTATGTATTTGACTTTCATTACAAGCCTAATTTTGTATAACATCTACACCATCAAATATAATCCTTTTGATTCATGTTCATCATTAAATTAATTTTCATTTTGTCAAGTCCATGTGGTTTATTTTAGTGTTGGGCATGTATCTACCAAGGTAGGCACTCAAATATGTGATGCCCTAACCACTAGACATTGGTTCTTTTTTAGACATGGGTTTTTTTTCTTTCATACATAGGTGATGGTGGGTTTTTCTTTTGTGTTCAGCCCATGATATGTACTAATGGGGTGAACATCTTTCTTTGTATACATGTGCAAAATATCAACAACTCTTCTTACATCACCATTAATACCTTTGGCATTAACATAGGCCAAATTTAATAACTGACACATTAAAAAATGAAAAATTTATTTATCCATGAGGTGATTAATGTTTTTTTTTCAACTTAGTGATGCAACCAATGTCATAACCCTAGCCTTGGGCTCGTGACCAAGGCAAGGGCTTGCAAAGGTGCGGCCCAAGAATGAGCTCG
>Ga0209611_10007760_pt1 | contig 17091 bp, 8 predicted proteins | sample S1TSphgellanicum_3_FD_187693 | JGI IMG/M metagenome (GOLD analysis project Ga0209611, IMG submission 187693) | Host-associated microbial communities from peat moss isolated from Minnesota, USA - S1T2_Fc - Sphagnum magellanicum MG (SPAdes) (version 2) | ecosystem: Host-associated > Plants > Peat...
AATGGACTCTTAATGGAAAAAAATGAAGCAATTATTATTAGAGTAAAATTTTTAAATCAAATTTTTTTTATAGTAAGAAGGATTCAATGCATCTTCCTCTTAAATTTTTGATTTAATGGTGCCTACGCCCTACCTTTTTTAAACATTACTATGTTTTTTTTTAATAATCCATGTGTATTTTTTGTGTTCATGATAAAAATAATATTGTTACTTTAAAAGTTCAAGTTACAAATTCAAGGCGTAGTCACACTAACACGTATTGTAACAAATCTAACCAATGTTTAAGTTTTCACATTTAGAAACATTAATTTAATTTAGTGTTGAAAATATAAGATTTTTTTAATATAGTAAGTTCATAATATCTCATTGGAACATGTGAATTAATTTGAAAAATATTCGATGAATATAAACTCTCAAAAACATTTATTAAGCACCATAACGTGTGTTTTTAGCACTAAAAGGACTTATCAATAAACTTCAAAACTTTTGAAAATTACATATATTTTGAAATCTTTTACATAAACCTTGACATAATAACATTAAAAAAAGTTTAATTTTGAAAAAAAATTTGAAAACTTTTTAAAGAATATTCTAAAAATACTTCTCCAAAAATAGTCCCCTAAGTAGGTAGGTGTGATTCATGTTATTTAATTTACACCCTTCAATGTTTTCTTATATTTCATCCATATTTATGACTCCCACTAAAGTTTATTACAACATGGTTAATTAAAATTTTCACAATGTTAGTGTTAAATATACCTTTATATTTTAAGTTCATTTATATTTCAAAGAATTACCATTGTGACAATCCAAAATGTCCACCTTATTGTGCTTTCATTGAAACTTACAGAAAAAAATTAAAATTGCTTAAATGGTCAATAAAGAGGTTTGGTAGAAAGCTTATCAAACAATATTAAAACTATCACTTTAGACCATTCAAATTGTAACTAATTGAAGACATGAAACATTCATTCTTCTTGAAAAAACCAATTATTGTAACTCCATGGAACACAAGGATTAATTTCATCGATAAAAAATACAAATGGTGAGTGTGTAGATAAATAATGCAAACCAAGGAACCATGTCATGTTGCAATTTATTTGATTGGATTTATGTTATTTTTTTAAATACAAAGAAATTTAGATTAGATAGATAAATTTGGGCTAACATCACAAACTTAGCATTTCATGACTTAGTAATGGAAATCGTGCAAAATTCATTCATTCATAATTCATACATTTCACACATTAATATCGTGCCTTGAAAACATATTTGACACATGGATTTATAACAAGGTGTGAAATTTATGTGACATTTTTTCATTCATAGATTCGTATTTCATCCGTCAACAAATTTATCCATGCGTCAAATGTGTTTTCAACAAATGATAGAAGATATCTAATCTTTCACCATAACCATATTATATTTTCAAGTTTGGTGATGATTTTTAAAATATTGAATTTTTAAAATTTTACTTACCCTTCATGCTAAAAGTTTACATATTTATTGGCCATTGATGTCAAAAATTTAAAAATTGCTTAGGATTCTTAAGGTTTTTGAATTTTTTGTTTTGTCGCACTTTTATTATAGGTTTTTATTGCATTTAACATTTTAATATGGGAGCTAAGTAATGGAGGCCTATTTTTATTTTTTCTATATGAGAAGTTAATGAATTTTGAATGTTGACACATATTGCAAGTGATGATGAACATTTGAAAGCACTATGGAAGGGAGTGACATTTGGTTTTTCACGAATGCATTGTGGTTTGCATGGGAAAACATGGGCTGAATTTTCTTCTATGAAGCTTTCAAATTTATAATGTTGAGAAGTATCTTATGTTGGTAATGGATTTTTGAAATGTGCTTTAATGTACTTGTTGGGCTTCACATTCAAGTTTTAATTGTTTTACTTGCAATTGCCTTTTTATCTATGTATGTTAAGAGACATGTATATGCAACTTGTAAAATTGTTATAGTAGTGTTTTTAAGGGTTATGTAGATGTTAATCCCTAGTTTCATGTTTCAAAGAGGGATCTCGCTTGTCATGTGGTTTGGAAAATATTTATATTTCTAAAATATCAATAGTTTGTTATCAAATTTTGTTACTTGATGGACTTGGATTGTTTTCTTTGAATTATTTTAGCACCTGTACATCATTAATGGGTGTAGTCCAAGCTATTAAGAACCACTTAAGTCCATCACTAATGTTTAATTGTGTTTGTGATAAAAATTTACTTAAGTAAATGTTGAAAGTTTTGGGTGAACTTCTAAAATAAAATGATTAATGTACTATGGGAACATTTGAATAAATTTAAATGAATATAATGAATATGGAATACTCAAAAAAACCTATAAAACTATGTAACCATCCAAATTTACTTTGCAACTATTGGCACAAACAATAGTGTGATACTTATGTCAATGTTGATCTTTAATACAATAACATCCAAAATTAAGACTTGTATTCAAGTGTACAAAATATCATACACAAATTAGCAACAAAGGTGAATTAGTCTACTAAGGTCACAAACTCCCCATGATGGTTATTTTATGAAAGATTATGGTGTCTGCAATAAGGATGTTGTTCACCTTGTGTTGCATTTGTTTGATTTGGTGGATGTGACTATGAATAGTACAAAATATAGACAAATTTTCAAAGTTAAATGGATCAATTCTAATGTGAAAGACTTAAAACAACTCATAGCAAGCAAAGAGCACATTTGCCCCTTGGTTAACATAAACACAAGTAATAATTAAGCTTTTGTAAAAAGATTATGGAAAATAGAAGACTAAACAATGACATTTGCCTCCAAGATGGCATGCTTGTTCATTTCTTGGCACCAAAATCTACCAAGGTTCAATCACTAACTTTGTAAAAAGGTGTGGAATTTTTAGTAGATGTAAATGATGTTGGGTTTGTTGAGGATGAGCACAATTCTAAAATTTTACTTATTCAACATCCACCTTGTTGGCCTTGGTTTACCCTTCAACCAACATATTTTGAAGTGCTTACATTGTTTTTGGTGTTGTTGCTAATGCACTTGTTTGGGCTACCAATATCATTTGTGTCATCCTCCACTTCACTTCAAATTTTCATATGTATTATGTTGGTATACAAATGTATTCAAGTTTTGCCACATTTTATAACTTAATAAATTCTCAAGCTCATTTTCCCATAAAGCAAAAATATATTTCATTTTAATTTTTGTAAATATCAAATTTAAGCCAAAGATGTCATCTTTTCAATCTTTGTTTCCTCCCAAATGGAAAAGATTACCCATTTTATTATTCAAGGTTTAATGTGTTGTCAAATAAAAAATCTCCAAACCTTATTATTGAGTCATCTTTTGATTATACTATATTAATTTAAAGATCAACCTTAAACACATGAAACAACTGCTTTTATGGGTTCCTAATTTGTTAGAACTTGGGACTAACTTGTTATGGGCAAATTTTTTTGAACTTTAAAGCACTTTGGGAAAGTGCAAAAGTTGGAAAAGTCTCTCAAGAAGCTTAGAGGTGGTCCCAAAGTTTGTGTAAACATTGTACCCAATCTATGCAAATTTGATCACCTTCAACCTTACTGATGTCCTTCTATCCACTTTTAATTTTTCAAAGTTCATTAACTATTGCCAAAATTGTAGTTCAATTGTTGGTCAATCCCCTCCAAATTCTCTTGCCATTTATTGATTAATAATGAGTTCTATCATGCCATTCACTATTCCAACAATGCATGAAGTTTTTCATTTGTTATTTTGCATATCTTCTCTTCCTCCCTTAATATCTATAATCGTGTATATAATAACTTGATAAAGAAAGGTGTTCAAGCACAATAGGTGCAAAGAGGTTTTCATATCAAGTTTTTCAAGACATTGATCTTAATCAAGAACCTATAAAAGGATGGTGTAATACCATGCAACCCTAAAAACCTCATGTTGACAATGTTGATCAATTCAATCTACGTGTAATGTGACTTCTTACATACATCATTTCTAAATTTCATGGCAATAGGCAATAATGTGAAGGGTCATTGATCATCAAGAGTAAATTGGTTGTAAAATAATGGACACATTGCACAATATTGAAAGCCAATTGTATACATTATTGGTATAATATAAATCCAACCCAATTTTTTTTTACTCTTAAATTTGGGACCAAAATGATTAAAGTACACTAGTCAAATAAGACTAAAAGGGCAGACTCCTTGATGCATTTTGATATTTTATTTCCATCAATTTTAATGAATAAAAAAATGTCAAATATCTTGAAGTATAATAGTTAAAACCATCATGTATTTAGAATGATCAATATCATCCACTTTGTGTTCACTTGTATGGTTCAAAATAAAAAGGTCCAAACTTGTAAATAAATTAAAAAAGGATGACATGATGACCTGATTTTGAAACTCCTTAAAAACGTTTGAACCCATTTAGCTTGATGTTTTAATCTTGATAATCTACCAAGTTGTTTGAAGCTATTACTATGCATCATTCTAATGTTGTGCCTCCATTTACAAATAGTAAAACTAAGTTATAAACAATTTTTGATCATAATCGCAAATTAGGTTTTGTTAAAGGTACTTACAAGTTAGAGTGTCCATAAAAGATGTAATGGGGAAATTTTTTCTACACCCTTGTGAATTATATATGCCTCCTCAATAAAATGTTTTTTGAGTTTTATGAAAAGGGATTCATGTATATGCTTATTATGTAGTTTAGTTAAGTAAGATCATGGGATTATTTCAAAAATAATGGTTTACATCAAATGGAGGACTTTTATGTCATATTTTGTAATATGAATCCATTTTTCAATGAACAACTTTTATAAACATCATTAACAATTCAAAATATTGGTTTACAAACCATTTAAAGATGACATGGAGGTTTGGGGGACTTTAAAAATGCCATAATTGAACAAACTTGCAAAGTCCTTTATAACATGATCTTTGTGAAATTCCTATAATTGTTTTCATCAACATTGTATCTTGGGATATATTAAATGGTTTCCCATATTAAGTTTTAGGAAAAGATGGTTTTTTCAACTTTGAAAATGAACATTTGACAAATCTATGTTTCTTGCACCATATAAATACACTAGAAAATATATATTTAAGGGAATTCTATTGTGACATTTTTGGTCCATTTTAGTGTGCACTCACCTTAGATTTGTTTCATTGTTTTCTACATTGTTATCTTCTACTTTTAGAGTGAATGTGAAAAGAGGGTTGGTGGATTAGCTTTGACCATAGATGCTACTTGAAAATTTAGTTTTCTCCCAACCTTTGACTATCACTTGGACTCCATACCTTACATTTGTGTCTAGACTAAGTGGAGCCACTCATAAATTCAAGGTTTAAGGTTGTTCATCTTGAAATCATTATGTGGTTGTTTTCTATTATAGATTTGTTGTTTGATAACAAATACAATCCATGTGTTGAAATTTGTTTTGAAAACATATTTTAGATGTCATTGTATGAAAACATCTACATGTTAAAGTTCACCAATAAAAATTGTTGAAACAAACATGACAAGGATGTTTGGATGCTCTTATTTGATCTAATCAATATATTCCTTACTTTCGTGAACGCTTCAATTTTCAATCAACCATGAAAACTTCTTATTTTCAATTGTAAATTGTGTTGTTGGATTTGATTATGTAGGTAGGGTAGTAAGATCTTATGGATAATCCTTCATTGTTTGAACAACATCAATAGATGATTTTGACAAAATGTAAGATCTTAATGTATGAGTTAATGCACAAGTGATTTTTCCCTCATTTGAAGGTGATAAACATACATGGGTTGTATTTGTGAATATACTTGTCCAAAAAGTAGGTATCCATTTGTAGTTGAACATATTACCATAATAATTTGTTTCTTGTTTTCCACCTAACACCTATGGCTTATCCCTATGAGTACAACAAGAGTCCCAAAAATAGGCACCCATTTGTAGTTGAACAACAATTCAACTTCTCTCTATAAAGCTTAAAAAACTTAAGTGTGGTAAAATTTTGTGCAAATATACCTATTGTAATTATCCATGTGTATAATCATAAATTATGCTCTAGTGAAAGTTTAGTTTTCATCACATGAATCCACACTCCACTTTAGTTTCATCAAAACATGTGCGCATATTCATGAGGGTGTCACTTTTTGGACACATGACTCAAGGACTTTGTTTTTGCTCTTTTCCAAATATAGAATCTACATGGAATCAATTTAAATGTGAAAATTTAAATAATTAAAATTATGATAATTCATATGGTGGTGGTGATTTTTTTTGCATGTGTATGTAATTATGCATTAATATTTTCGTAAAAAACTGGAAATGCAAAAAATGAGTACATAAGTTTTTATAGATAATTTAACATGTTTTCTTGCACAATTATTTCTTACACATGCAACCTATATTTGGGGCCACATATTCTAAGTCTAGCAAATATAAACAATCAACCAAATGGGCATATTCACAATCAAGGTACCACTTTTTCACCATAGGTTTCAAAGACTTTGTTTTTGCTATCTTCCAAATACAAAATCTAAATGGAATAAATTTAAGTGAGAGATATTGAATAATTCAAATTATGATAATTTTCATGGTGGTGGTGGTTTTTCACATTTGTATGTAATTATATGTATAAATATTTTGTTAAAAAACCAAAAATGCAAAAAATGAATACACAAATTTTTATATAAAATTTAACATGTTTCCTTGCATGAAAATTTCCTGCACATTTTTCTAGCACTTGGGAGCACAAATTCTAAGCCTAGTGAATAGAAAAAATCAACCAAATTGAAAAAAAGAATCATTTTGCTTGTAGCCCTTTTAGAATGGATTCTGTAGCCTTCAAAATTCTTATATCTTACATTATTTAATCAAATGCATTATATGAACATTGCCAAACATAGATGTATGCATTACTTATCCATGAAAGAAAATTGAAGTCAATTGCATTTTTTAATACATTCCTTTCGACTCTCTTAAAACAAAAATTATAATTAAAACAAAGATCCAAAAGGACATCAACACTATATCTAATCTATTCTTGTATTTTTTATTAGGTTAACATGACATCATTCTAGTTATAGTCATATACAAATCCACTATAATCATGAAATAGTAAATGTAATAAAAATCTAAAATAGTTTCTTGTAATTTATCCTTTTTCTGTTAGACAATCCTTTTGGGTAACTTGATTGTGAATATGCCCAAATGGCTAAAATTAATAATCATTTTGCTTAGAGTGCTTTCAAATGAATTATGTAACCTTCACAATTCTCATACCATGTATGATCTAATCAAATGCATTTAATGAACATTATAATACATAAATGTAAACATTATTTATCCATGAAACAAAATTAAATCAATTTCATTACTTAATGCATTCCTTTTTATTCTTTTAAAATGAAAATTGTAGTGAGGATAAGGATTCAAAAAGACGTTGATATGGTATCTAGTTTATTTTTAGATTTTTTTTATTAGTTTAACATGACATCATTCTAATTATAGGTGTATAACATTCCATTATAATTATAAGGCAATAAATATTATAAAAAATCAAAATAGTCCTTTGTAATCCTTTTTTCATTAAATGATCTTTTTGGGTACAATATGCCCATGTTGATGGCTACATAAATTAAAATCAACATAGAAATCCAACATTCCAATTAACATCTAGTTATAAGTGGGATGTAAATTTACAAAATACATTTTTTCCTTTAGGGATTTATAAAGTCAACCCCTCCTTAGCTTGACATATTTACAAATTCATTAAATAGTTAAGTACATATTATGATGATAATTTTATTCAAAAATCTTGGTTGAATTTCAAATTGACAAGAATCCGAAGGGGGGTTGTTATTTGGGGTGTACGAATGTAAGGGGAGGATGTACAATCAATTTGGGGTGCAATACAAGGTGGGGACAACATTCCATGCACCTCATATTGACCATGTTCCCCCCACCTGCCCACCCACCCACCCACCCACCCACCCCCCATGCACCTTTTTTGAATTCATGCACAAACATCTTCCAAATTATCATCTATAATGCAAAATATTGTTTGAAAGTTTTTTCACATTCCTATGTTTGGCCTTATGACCTCATGATTCATGTACATGGAATTTGAATTCAAACAAAATTTCTACATCAATGAAAGATGAAAGCACAATGAATTATTTCCAAAAAAAATCAACAGTATAGTTAAATGATTTTGTAAATTGTGTGTTAAAAGCCAATTCTATATGCATCTTGCAAATATTTAGTGCATATTCATTATTTCATGAATATATCTACATAGTTAGCCATATATTCACAAAATTATTGGATAAATTGTTATGACTTAATTGTCCACAAAGTAAAAACTAGAGAATTAGTTAACGACTACTTGCACAAGAAAAGCCAAGTTTTTCACAATACATAGGTTAGAAATGCTACACAAAATTTTCATTCAATCAAAAACATTCCATCAAAATCCTCCTTGATATGATTTACACCAATCTCAAGTGATTTTAGAATAATGATGAATCATTGTTTGGTTGTGGGAGCCATATTCAACTCACTTGTGTTTTGTACATTGTCTACCACATCTTTGTAAAAAACTTTAAATGTAAGCCTTGGTGCTTAAGGCCATTGCAAAATCTTTCCATGTTATATGACTTTTTAGTGTGGGAGAATTCCAGCTTTCCTTTGTGGTCATGTTTAAATTTCCCTAATGAAGTTAACTTCAAGGACAAGTATGGGACTATAGTGGAAGCTTCCATTGAATTTTTAGTGATTAGATTGTGCCTTTGCCTGATCTTGTTAAGAGATCCACACCTTATATTTGTGATTAGTTTGATATAATCACATTGTTTGGGAGTCCTTTGGCACAATTAAAACTCAAATGTAGTACTTGATTATAAATATATTACTTAGATATTAAAGTGTTGTGTTTCAGTTTAAGCCTTGCAAGCCAATAATAAGTACTAAATTTTCTGATTTACTCTCTTTGCTCTTCTTGATGTCAAATATTTAGTTGCACTCTTATCAATATATGTGAGATATTTGTAAAAGCATTTTTTAAAACAATGATAATGATCAAAAGTTGAAATATTTTAGCTATAATTCAAGTTACAAAGTATTAATTTGGGATTTGAACAACCCATTGGCACTATCTCCTCTTTTATTTTTACAATTTAGAGCAATATGTCCCTTTTTCCACAATAGTGATAAGCCACACTGGAATTATACTTGGATTTACAATTTGATGCAATTTTTTTTTGATGACTTCAATTATTGTTCTTATGATCCTTGAAGGACTTCCTTTGAAATTTGGCAAAGAAAACCACAATGTTTTGGTCCTTATTTTTCAGGGTTGAAAAATATAAGTTTAAGCTTCTTGTTTGAGCTTTCTAGTTTTAGATGTCATGTTGGTTTGATTCCCTTGTGTAAGATAATTTAGCATGCCATGAAGAAGGGAATACTTTTAATAAAAGGATGAGCATTTGAGGTTGTGGAATGTCCAACCTAGCAACAACAAAATTGACAAGACATTGGATTTTGTTCAAGAATCCTATCACATCTACATTTCAAACATGTGAATTTCTATTAATTTTGTGTAAGATGTGACTTGTGTTTAACTACTTGTGTTTGTTGATAAATAATTTACAACTTGTCCCAAATTGACAAGTTGATGTTTTGAATGTTCTAGTAGATTGTACTTCTCGACCTCAAATATTTAGTCTATGATCACAACATGTTTGGGCACATTTGTTCCATGCAACTTGCAATTTAAAAATTTACATTGCGAGGATTGGTTTCAATGTCATCAACAATTAAAAATAAAATTGGTGGAATAGCAAAGCAATTGTAAATGGAATAGTTTTGATTAGCAAATTGAGGATTTTGCAAATGTATGGGTTCATGTAACCATGATTAATCGTTGTTGTTGGACAATAATCAAGCAGTAGAAGAATGTTGGTTCTGCTTAGCTGTACATACAATTTCAAATTTGTTTTAATATCATGTTATGAGATACTAAGACACACACAATACAAAAAATAAATAAATATACACATACTAATAATTATAAAGGTTTTAACCTTTTCATCCAGGTGGGTTGGGGAAAGGAGTGAGGTAGTTATGAGAAAGAGGGAAATAAAAATGAGGAGGAGGTTTTGAAAGTATATTTTATTAATAATTTTTTTGAACAACATAATTGTATCATTATGTAGACCACTTTGAAGCCATCTATCTCATATAATGTGTTAAAAAAATGACATCCTTTGCCACCCCATACCTTAACGTGTATTCAAAATAAAGGTCTTCAATGTACTAATGTTTATAAACTTTTCTGGAGACAATTACCCTAAGCTAGTTCCCTCCCCCCCTCTCAGGGCAACCTGGCTTCCAGTGCTGATCATACAACAGTAATAGTGACCAAAATCTATGTTGAACATGAATTTAAAAAAAGATTGAATCTACTGCCATAGACTTAATTTCATGGAATGCTCTGCTTATTGCCCACTATGTTGGGGAAGGCACCATGCAAATCCATTAAGATAATGGGCTTACTTGGCGCCTTCCTCAACATAAGTGTCTTGGCCATTCCTTGATGCATTGTTCTCATTTAAGTCCTTGGTGTGATACACCATGGGCCAAAGGTTACAAGTTACAACTAAATGTGGGTTTCTCTACCGTGGTAGGCCATGGTACAGCACGTGTGAGGTAAGCTTTATGGGTTCAGCCATCACAAATTAAAATTTGTGCAATGTATATTGTGGTACATATACAACATTATAATGTATATTAACCACATTCTGTTGTAACCTAAGCATTTTGGCTGTTGACCTCTGGTGAGGTTTTGAACAGAGTTCTTCAAATTCCTACACTTCTAGTTCTACTTTTTAGTTTGGTTCCAAGAATTTCCAAATTGGGTTTGGTTCCAAATTCCAATCTATTGGCACATAGAATACGCACAGCCCCAAGGTTGGAGATTGTGTGAGTACACACAATAGTTTGATCACAATTGATAATTTGATGGGCCCTGCCCCCACAGGGACTATCGCATTGGATCCAACTTTTGGAAGTTTTACCTTATTAGAACCGGTTTCTTTGGTGAAAGTGTCTAGACTGTTTAGATCAGAACGGATTTTTTTGGTGTTCAGACTGTGGACACAGTAGGTAGATGTACAACGTATTATCTATTGGCAGGGCCAGCGTGTTTGTGATGCCTCGTTCCATTGCCCCTGGACGTGTTCTTGGTATTACTGGAAAGCTCTCCATGCAGCGTTAGGGTGCACCGAGGTGATTTTGGAATGGTTAGGGTTTAGACCTCCAATGGAAGAGTTATTCAATTTTGATTATTTTCACAACTGAAAATTCAGTAAAAGTAAAAAAAATTAATTATGACGAAATTGGGTGTTAGAAATGCTTGGAATTTCCACTCCAAAGGCCAAGTTACTTGTAGAATTTAAGGTCATCATTTTTAACAACTTCGCCTTAAACCAGGAAAAGGTCCCACATAGAACTCAAGGTTGTCATTTATGATAATCCCTAACACCAAAATGCCTTGGTAAGGCAATCTGACACCCAAAGCCCTAGGGCAGTAATTCTTCCAAATTGAGTGCCATTGTGGACTATTCTTTTCTGTACAACACCAAGCAATTATGGCCATGTTTTTACACTATAAGGTTTTGGTTTGAACACTAAACTAGAAGTATGTCCATAGATGCTTTAGAAGCCAAATTGTTGGAATTGAAATATGGTGAACTTGAAATTCACAAGTGGAGCTCATGTTCTGAAACATGAGACAATTTGATATCTCCTCATTATTTGATGGAATAAAATCAGGTTGATTGGCATACCCTTGTAGGATACAAACCTTCCTCTTACACTGAATAAGAGGTGTAACTAGTGACAGAAAACTCCTCACAACCCCAACTGAAAGCTATAATTATTCCAATCATGACTCTAGGCAGGAGTCTCACCATCGAGGACAGGCTTAAGATGCTGGTTTTTCGCTTCTGTGGAGCCCTCAAGTTTGATCATGGAGCCTGGATCTGGAAGGTCCCCATTTTGGGGTTGTCCTTCACCAATCTTCCAGTAAGCAGTAGATTTCATGTCATCTTGTTCCATCAATTTAGCATACTCTTCATGGTTGTAATCGGTGGGATTATCTAGCATGTCCTTCAATTTATCTTTGAGAAGGAGTCCATCCAATTGCTTCATGGACTCAGAGTTCTTGGTGTATACAAACTTCACTTTGCGAAATGTTTTAGGGTCAAGGAATGGCTTCACAATCTGCAATCCAATCCAGGGGTTATATGAGAGACATATACAACAGATGGCTACTTAGGATATAGTTACAATCTCCCAAACACATGTGCTTATAGCTTGTGTACAAAGAAGACTAAAATAGAAACTGAAATCACTCTTGAGAGAGGACCAAGTTTTATATTTAAAAGCCTTCAAACACTGTACATGTGGATGACCAATAATTGAACTCTAAATAGCTGAAAAGGAGACCAGCAATAGCACTAGGAAGAAACAAATGACCCACATTGCTTTAAAACATGCATGCAATAGTAGACAGAGCTGGAAGTGTTGATCCTGCAAGTATAAGAGGATTCTGAGTAAAAGTCCTACCATCCAGAAAGTTTCAAAAACACGTGGTGGGCTGAAAAGGACTGCAACATGAAGCCGCTCAGGGTAGTGATTTTGCAGGATGTTGGTAGCTTCACGAGCAGTCTTGATTGGGATGGTATACTTCATGCCCCAGCCTCTGAAATCAACCAACCAATTCATTTGCTCCTGCCCAATTGGCAAGTTCAAAATTGCATTCTCCAAACAGTAAACCAGGTGCTTGATATGCCCATCCATCTCACTCGTGTTCTGTACCAATCCAAGCAATCAAGCATGAAAAGTCAAACTCTATATATATTCAGAGCATCTGAAAATGCAATTCATGAAGTTCCTCATGAACCCCAAAATCCAAAACCTTATCCTGCAAGAGGATAACTGCTAAAATGCTTCACTCTCACAGATGTGGTACCCATTGAGCCAATTGTATATCAAAATTTACCTGCCTAATGGGGTGCATAACCAAGAGAGTCTGCCCTTGCTTGTCCAGAAAGTTTGCTCTATACATTTTCCCTGTCTCATGTTCCTTGGCTACATCAGCCTGCAAAATCACAGAGTGGACAAAACATGAAAACTGACAAGGAATTCATCATGTGATATTCAAATGCTGCAAGCAAACATTGCAAACTGCGCACTTGATGGTTGAAGTCAGATTCCCAAGAGTGTTTTGGTCGTGGCATGGATCAAAAAGTCGACCTAAATGCAGGCTAGCTAGAGATGAATGAAACACATCTCATGACACAAATGAGAATCATGTAGGAAATTCAAATTCCTTCAAGATATGGACCACCATAGAGTGGTATCTGAGGTTCAGAAAAAATGCCGCAAACTTGTCAACCATTCCCTAATAGCTATTAATGTTCTTCATACAAATTTCTAGGGTTTTGGACAAACAAACCCATCGAATTTCTTCTGGCTTGTAAACCGATCTCCAATGGAGTGTGTCCCTCAACATCTTCTCTGATTTCTTGACATTCCAATTGCGTGCCCGCAAGTAGCGTCTAAGGCATGCATCTGTTGCAAATATTTCTGCACGCCTTGTTAGGGGCCCGAGTGCTGCTCGCAGTTCATTGACCTGTAAAAAGCATTCCCATGAACATATGCTCAGCCTCACCATTCCACTAGCTAATTACAGTAGAATATCCAATTCGCAGAAACATGAATTTGTAGTGTGGTTTCAAAGATCTCATGTTTGTAATTCCAACCTCATGTTACAGAAGATCCATATATCAATAACCAAAGAATAATCTTGAAACCAAAACCCTTACAGAAGAAACCTCACACTCGACACCTAAGCTGGACTTGCAAAACCTTATATGAAAACTAACATTAAACCCCAAGATCCATACAGGCAACAGCACTGATCCATCAACTCATAGAAGCAACAGGAATAGAGAGAGCAATTAGCATTCAAAATGTACAAGACTTGAAGACTGTTAACTCGAGAGCGAGAGGAGTAGAATGCAACCATTTAACATCCAAACCTCAAGGCTTCAAATCATATGGTTCATCGGTGGATCACCTTGACTTGCTCTTCAGCAGGTGACGAAGGCTCATAATCCAAACTTTTGCTTCCAGAGTTGCTCCCGCTCTTCCTCAACATGCTCGTCATGATTCCTCCTCCTCTTCTGTGAAACTTGCGGCCGGCGGTACAAAATCAAGTTACCCTGGGCACATTTACACAACAATTGTCAAACTCTAGTAGGGCCCCATTCAGAATATTGTTCGTGAGTTTGTCCCAAGACCTCGAACTGAATGAAATCGAAATCATTTTATGAGCTCTGGTGTTGGCATCATATAAAGACCTCAAGTTCTGTATGACCACAATCTGAGCGAAATTCCCATCACGAGGAACATAAAAAAACAGACTGAAAATATAATGAGAAGACACGGGTCGTTGCGGGGAAAAAAGAAAAAGTTCCATCCACTCAAGTCTACGACTTCGCATATTGAAGCGAGTATCTTTCAAAAGGAAAAAAACATATAAAAAAAACCCGGAATATCGTCTATGCCTTACCGGCACCAATCTAAGCATCCCAAGCTGCAGAACTGCGCCAATATAGGACACACTTATGTCGCGGGTCGTTGGAATGGCCAATACACCCAAAAACGAAAAGAAGCAGGAGGATCTCAGCTCCGCTAGAATTTGACCAACAAGGATCACCACAACCGCAGCTTGAGACACCCAATAAGAAAAAATCCCCACTCTTCAACGTGAGATCTCAATTTGCTGAATCTGCTGCTACATCGCCACTCGGCGTCCTTGCAACCACGTATTCCCAGCAAGAAAACATCTGAAAATAGTTGGGGAAAACTATCAATTAAAAAAAAAAGCAAGAACACACACACGCACACAAACAAACCAGCACCTCCACAAAGAGAGAAAAGAAAAGGGAGTGTTGAACTGTGTTTCTAAGAAGAAGAGATGGCAGACTAAGTCTAGACTACAGATGCAGATTTGCACAGAAAGAGCCCCAGAAGGACACCAGCTAAAAGCAGCGTCCGCCGCCGAGGCACACGTACCATAGAGCTCACAAACAAACTCGAACCACATGTGCGGACAAGAGAGGCATAGCATCCCTACTGTTTACGTATTTTCACTTGTAATTTCCTTAAACCCTATATTTGTATGTGAAGGCCATTTTGGCTTCTGTCACCTGACTCACGCCCATCTCCTCGTGTGTGCAGCTTTTCCCGAGTCTCTTGCGGGAACCACAATTTGCCTCAGTTGTGATCAGCAGTTCTTTTTTTAAGGAATTTCTGTTTGTAGCCGAAGTGGTGATCATCATCAATAGGTACATGTCAAAAATGTGGCAACATCAATAGGAAGATTTAGCCAAATCTGGCTATAAACCAGAAATAAAGTACAAATCTTTCATCATTGTTTTATATTTTTGTCTACACAATGAAAACCAAGTAAACGAATCTGGTGATTAAAATTTTTTTTTTTCCCTCTTTTGGCGACTGAAGACCTCCCCAATCACTTCATTTTCAATTTTTTAATTTAAAATTTTTCTTTTTGGCCAAATTTCTGGAGTAAAATGAACACTGGTTGTTGTACTTGTGTACTTGCACCAGCCTGGTCTGGTTCTTTTAGTGTATGTGGGGGCTTATGTAGGGTAAAGCCCCAGGACCAGGGCTTTACTGAAAAAAGGGACCCAGAGCCTAAGAGCATGTCCACTGGTGCTCAGTATGTCATTCTGGATAATAAAATTAAATGTCTAGGTTTAGCCTTTTTTTTGGCAACCTCACCAATAAAACCGTAACTGGAACTGCACTTACGTGAGGACTACTAATAGCAAACCACCTGGACCAATCATTATGATCGACTAATCAGAAATACTGGGTAGTAATCAGGTCCAATTTATTACACTCTTTCTTGGAGGTGCACAACTGTGTTGTGCCATTTACCAGCCACGGCAAGCTGCAAGGATTTTGATGCAAGAAAACCAATTTCAAGAGCTAAACTGCCACATGTTAACTTTTTTGCAATAAATTTTACTGTCTCAAGTCACATACTGAGCAGCGTTGGAGATACTTTAAGGTGATCTAGAATTGTGATCTAGAGTTTCAGTAAAGACCTGATCCGTGGGCATTACCTGACCTAAAGAGCAAGGCATTGCATGGCAGAAAATGGACGATCCCCGTTGAAAATGGACAATCCAACCGCAAAAAAACCAGAATTCCCTCCACATTTCTGGGAGGGAAATTCTGCTTTGTAAATAACACTCCTTTAACTGTACGAATCATGTCCTCGTGCATTATGTATAGGGTAAGGCCCTGCTATCAAGGAATTACTGTGTGAGCGCTGAGGGCAGAGCCTGAGGTCCACGCAGTAATTCCCTGACAGCGGGGCCTTACCCTGCATAACAACCAACGTAATCAATGGTTTAAAAAAAACTGTTTGATCTCATTGGCTTGCATCCTGCGCCCTAGGGATCTTACAATCTCACACCCTCCGCCCTAGGGCTCTATTAATAAGCCTGATTACTAAATGTAATCTGCATTATAATACACTAAGAGTTCTCTCTGAGGCAGTGTTTTTTTTTTGGGCGAAATTTCGCAACGTGGCGACAAAAAAAAAGGCTGGCGAGTACAACGAAAGGATTTTTGAGACTTAAAAAAAAAATCGTCATATTTTGAAAAAAACTTAGAAGTCGCCATAATTAGAGAGTGTGTTCCTGTAGGTCGCCAGAACTAGGCAGGATTCCAAAAAACAATCTACTAGTCCACCAGGACAGTCGCCATTTACTGCTAATTAATGCTGAGGATACTAGCCAGTGCACCTACTTGAGGAATTTGAAAAAAAAAGCACTGCTCCGAGGTTGTTTAGTTACCCCAACACAAGTTGCAGGGTAAGGTAGGAGCAGTTAATATTCTTTGCTTCTTGGAGGGTGTCTGAAACAGAGAACTCTCTCTTGCGTGTTCCACTGGAGCAGGCATTCCACTTTTCAAAATTCCCTTTTAT
>Ga0209611_10007761_pt1 | contig 17089 bp, 20 predicted proteins | sample S1TSphgellanicum_3_FD_187693 | JGI IMG/M metagenome (GOLD analysis project Ga0209611, IMG submission 187693) | Host-associated microbial communities from peat moss isolated from Minnesota, USA - S1T2_Fc - Sphagnum magellanicum MG (SPAdes) (version 2) | ecosystem: Host-associated > Plants > Peat...
GGGAACCCTATTACATTCAAAAAACCACAACAAACCATGGAAATGAAAATAGTTTCAAAGAGGATTTCATGAAAAATAACATGTATCAAAGAGGAAAAAATGACAATGGTAAATGACACTTACCACATGAGATGAAGAAGCTCCTAGAGTAAGACCACAATGACGCCCAAATCGCTAAATGTGTTAAGCACAAACATATGACTTTTGTGAAATCTGACCAACACACTTGGTGCATTGGCAAAGCTGCCGAGGTGGACCACGAGGAGAATGAGACACCTCTGCCTGCGTACGAGCTAATGTGCCCTCATTTGAGGAGGATGAGTCAATAGTGGACATAACGGAGGAGGAAGACATATCATCTGTCACATTAATACGGCACAAGTGTAAGGCAAAGACCAGATTAGACTTTCAAAAATCATCTCATACAACAATATAAACCCTTGACTACTCATAAATTGAAACAACCTAAACAAAAAAAAAATGCATACCTGCATCCAATGTGGGCTCAACAATGCCTATAGGACTGGTTGCTCAAATAATCCCAACACCAATTTCGAAGTAGGGGGCAATACTATAAAAACCCTTTGGCATATGCAAAAAAAAACAACAAAATGTTAAAGCCAGAATAAATAAAATCTTTGCGAACCCCTTGCGAACCCCCCACCATTGCATCCCTCTTCGCACCAAAGCCCTAAACCCTAAAACTTCCTCTTACATTAGCGAAGTCCTTGACTTCGCAACCCTACAACGTTGCGAAAGAAATGGCATTGCACGGCCTTTGCGATAAAACCCGTATTGCAAGTTCCGATGCGGGTTACATCGCAAGACCTGAATTGTCGAAAGTCCCGAAGGTGTAGTGAAACGGAATCCCTTGAAGCTAGTGTAGTGAAATCTTTCTGGGGTCCTAGAGTGAAACGACGTCGAAATTTAAATTCATTATCGGCACTGCTCGAGAATTGTCGAGAGCAGATTGCAATGGCTGGGACTGGTGGAGGGGGTTTTGGGTCTGGGTCTGGAGGAGGTGACAACAATGAGGAAAGGTTGAGGAAGATGATTGCTGATCACTTGAGAGCTTCAGAGCTTTCTGCAAACGATATTAGGACACCTGAAGGGTTGGCATCCTTGATAGCCATTTTAGGTCAAGCCCTGCAAGCAAGGTTGATTGCTGGGGAAGCACAAAGAGATGAGGAGGCAAGGAAGGCTGCCGAAGCCAAGGCAGCAGAGAAGAAGAGAAAGAGAGATGAGAGAGCAACAACAGGAGCTCTCTCACCTAGAACTCTCGAGAAGAAAAGGAGGAAGGATGAGAGGGATGCCATCAGAAAGGAGAAGCTCGACCTGAAGAAGAAGGAGGAGGAAAGGAAGAAGCTCCCTCTGATAACATTGGCAGAGGAGGGAATTCCAATCGAGCTGGCATACACTGGGGCGAAGAGCACCATTAGGCACATTGTCTCCACCAACTTTGCACGAGGAGTTGAGTGGGGCACTCTCTCAAAAGCAGAGCAGAAGAGAATGATAAATCAGGTCAAGGGAGCATTTCGAAATGGAAGAGAGCTTGATTCACAGTGGATTGCAGACAAGATCTCCAATTCAATGTCTCAAGCAAGATACCATGACAGGATGAAGATTCGTGCTCACCTGAGAGACCTAAATGTGTACAGGAAATTGGAGAGGCCGCTTCAATTCTCAAAAGACATCTGGAATGCCTTCTACTAGTCTGAGGTGCAGCTGAAAGCAGCAAGGCAGCTGAAGGAAATCACAAAGCAGCTAGCCAAGGCCAAGAAGGCAAGAGAGTTTGGGAGGTCTGACCGTGACCTAAAGGCACTAGAGCTGAAGCTTGCTAAATGCCAATCAGTGGTGGACAAGGTTGGTGATCCACCATTGAAGTTCCTGAAGGCAGCAGAGCGAGTGAAAACGGTTCCAAACATCACCCACAGGCTAGGGCAAGGTGGCATTCCCGGCCTCAAAGCAGCATTTGTAAGTACCCTAAACCCTCTCCTCCATTTCTTTCCTGCAAAGACTCATGTGCTTGTGAGTTTCTATCGAGTCAAACTCGACTGTTTGCGATACCTTTGCGATGTGAATTGCATCGCAAAGACATGTATATGGAGTTTTGGCCTTTTGGGTTGCGATAATAGATACAATGTGATTCGTTTTGCAAGCTGCTTCGCAAGTGTCAATATGCGAAGGTCTGTGTTTTGCAAAAGTGATCAGAGGCTTGAATAGATTCTTTATGCATTTTTTTTACCTGTTGTATTATGGGGACAGTACAAGAGGTACAAGAGGAAGATCACAGCTATAGAAATGAATATGGGTCAGGAGCATGGCAAGGAGCATCTTTTTCAACATGTTGATGCACTATTGGTGAGTGGGTTTGGTTGGGATTCAATTTCTGTTTGTGTTAAAATTGTTTTCATTTGAATCAAGATTTTCATTTATGGTGTTGACTAAGCTTTGCATGTTGAAATGCAGGCATCTGAGGGTGAGAGTGAGAGCTCCAAGGGCAGCAGTGATGAGGAGGAGAGAGCAGGTAGCACTGCTCCCAGTGTGCTACCTGCTCCGAGTGCTACCACTAGCAGTGGACCCAGTTCATTTGCTAGTCAAAATGAAGGTTCTTCAGGGGCCAAAGATAAAGAGAATAGGGAGGAGGAGCAGGAGGAGGAGGAGGGGCAGGGGGACGATGAAGAGAGGGAGGAGGATGAGTAGCCTCCCCCTCCACTAGAGAACACTAGGAAGAAAGATTCAAGGAAGAAATCCAAGAGGGGAAGGAGGTGTAGATAGACAACTAGTGTGTTAGAACCCCAAGGGTTGCAAACCCTTTTACATTGTAAATTTTGAAATTTTGATATAGATTTTTTTTTTTGCGGCCCAAAGTGACCCAAATTAACCCTGCTTCCAAAATAAAAATATAGTGCCATGCTCTTGCGATACACAGTGCATCTCAAAAAAAATTGCGAGTTATAATTCTTCGCACTACTGCAAAAGCCAAAAGACCAATAATATAATACCATGTCACAGACATCACTACACTCTTGGGGGTAAAATCATTCCAAAACACGTTTGCGAAATCTATGATTTCGCAAACTTTTAGCGGCATTATGAGAATCCCAAAAAGTTTTCGTGGTTTCCGATATAAGATCTAACGCAAACTTGTTGAGATTTTCAAAATGCCACTAAGGGTTTGCGATGGACCTTATTTCGGAAACCGATAGACTTTTGAGTCGATTCGCCAAGTTGTTGCAGCGATGGGTTTGTTGCAAATAGTTTCCCATGTAATGTCAATCGCAAATGGTATATAGAAGCAGTTACGATCGTAAAATTTTTGCGATTGTGTCAAGTTCGGGAGTTGTGAAGGACTTGCGATTGTACGGGTGCGAATGTTATAGTATCGCAAAGGCTTAACAGTTTGCGAGGAGTTATGGTTCGCAACTGCGAGTTTTCGGAATCTTCTTTCTTTGTTGTTTGCGATGATATGTGGATCACAAAATAGCCCCTTGTTGTTGTAGTGACATTTTCAAGTGGTCATCATTTGAGAAGAAAACACTTGAAACTAGTGGGCATAAAATGTATTAAAAACTAGCAATAGAAGACAAACTAAAGAATGATGAGAGCCTCGACCCCAATTGGCTCCTACAACATTATACTTGAATTGTTCCATTGGAAGTTCTAATAGAGCATATGTCATTCATCAAAACTTTTGACCAAGTGAACAAAACATGCCAACACATCAGCTTGCTACTAACACTCAATTGCATCAAACCAAATTGCTAGAAAAAGACATCCAAGGTGTAAAAAGGCATGCAAAATGCTCAAAAATGGTGTGATAATAATAACAAATAAGTTACAAAAGTTATGGAAAAAAAGGCCAGTGCAAAAACTTATTTTACCATATCCTTTCAACTTCATCAATAGGCTTACTACAATTAATGAATTTAATGTGTGATGGCTTTCAATTATGATGAGTGAACTCAAATTTTTATTTGTTGCTTGGGCTTGGAGATGATGTTTCTATGGAGTTCGAATGTAGTGGAATGTCATTTCTACATTATATTTTTAGACCTAATGTGGAGTGTTTGGGACATCAACTTAGGTGAAAATGTAAATAAATTTAAAAAATTAATGCACCAAAGGCAAAAAAATGGTAGAGAGTACTTGGGGGATAATAATGTTCTTGTTGGTGGTTTCTAAGTTCTCTTTTGATTTGCTTCGCTATGCAAAGAATTTAGAACTACTTGTTAAGAATAATGTTAAGAATTTACAATAAAAACATTAGGACATGATGAAAAACCATAGGGGGTTTGTGAGCTTACCTATGTTGATGTTATATGTTTGTGACAATTTCATTTATGTGTATGTTAAGTAGTTTTGAAGAGGTTGGGAACAAGACCTATAGTGATGGGACCTTCATGATAAACTTAATGTTTTGTTTCTACATGCATTGATGTTGCCTTATGTGATGTTGTGGTAGTCACGATCTACTAAATAATGTCATGTAAAAGCTTATGGGTTTATGAATTATCAATTGTGCCTTTGTTGTCTTGATACATTCAAGTTTACGTGGTCTTTGTGTTGCATTTTGTTCAAGTACCATTATCTATAGAATTGGAGAATTTGATTGTTGAATGTGCAAAGTGTTATGGGCTTCATGTTTTGTTGACAAAATCAATAGAAAAGGCAAAGATAACTTGAGAGAGAAAACTTGGAATGATCTAATCCCTAATAATGCTTTAGATTTAGAATTAATGTAATGTTGATTATGTGTAACTAATACATCTTATTGATGTTGTGGACTGGTTCATTAATTATTACATTTTTCATGGTGATGATGTGATGTTTTGTGACCCTATTTTTTTTCTTACAGTGTTTTCAAATGCACTTGCAAAACCCTAAAAATTTCACATGTATTTGTAACCTTAACCAAGGTTGGGTGGGTATTGGATTTCTCTAGATGACCATTGGTTCTAGTTTTTAATATCTTTCAAAACCAAAAAATTGTATCTTTTATTTTTTTGGATTTTTTTTGGAAATCTAAAAATTGTTGGTTCATGTTATTTCAAAAGGCATAGAACAAATAATGGTTTCAAACACACTTGCAAAACCCTAAAAAACTTTGCACATATTTATAGTTTAACTAGGTGTTGAACGGGTATTTGATTTCTCTAGTGTTATTTTTGGGTTTTAATGTTTTTCACAATCAAAAAATTGTCCATTCTGGTTTTTTTGGAAAAATCCAAATTCAAATTATAAAACCACCAATTCAAGTTATTTCAAAATCATAAAAAAGTTGGTGGTTTCAAATGCACTTGTAAAATCGCAAAAATGTTACACATAACTTAATTGGCATTGGTTAGGTTGATTTTGCTAATGACTCTCAATCTTGATTTTTAACATTTTTCAAAATCAAAGAAGCATGTGCTCTAGTTTTGTGGAAGAAACATTTGGAAATCAAATAACCACCAACTAAAATAGAAAGGTTAGTGGGCAAACATATAAGGGCTTCAAAAGCTAACGCTTCTTCTCTTGTTACTTTGTCTTGGAGTTCCAAACACTTTGGGTAGCCCTCCACCTATGGCCTCTATAATCGTTTATTATATTCGGTTTTGAAACTAATGAAATATGCTCCCAAGTAAGGGGGGAAAAATACCCCACTTCCTTGTGAACACATATCTTCCCATCATTTGCAACTAATGTGCACCCTAATACCAAACACCTAATTCAACTTATTTCAAAAGCATTACAAAATTGATGGTTGCAAATTGTAGAAACCTAAAAATTTGCATATATTTAAACCTAATTAGTGTTGGGTGGGTATCCAATTTCATTAGTAACCTCCTATTATGGTTTTAAAAATTTATTCAACTCACATAAACATCTTTTTTAGTTTTTCATAAAAAATTCAGAAATCAAAGAACCTTGAGTTCAGGTTACTTTGAAGAACTAATGGTTTCAAATGGTCTTGCCAAACGCTAAAATGTCACACGTGTTTTGACCTAACCAATACTAGGTGGGTATTTAGCCTTGTTAGTAACTAATGGTTGTGGTTTTAAAAATATTTTCACATTTAAAAGATAGTGTGGCATAAAATTAAGGTTGAGGTGGCTATTATTTTTTTTCAGTGTGAATTGTCATGATCTTAAGCACTATGGAAGTTTGTGACCTTTTTGTTTTTCATCATTCAACATTGTGGTTGGGCGGCTGTATGTGCTAATATTTTGTTATGATTATATAATTTCTAGTATAAGATTGGGATCTTTTTTGTTTTGTTGTTTAATTTGTTGATTTCCATGCTCCTAATGATGGAAATTATGTGGTTATTTAACTTTTGGAGCCGTGGTATGTCTTTTGCTATTGATTTATTGTCATCTATGGAGTGTAAGGGATTCAAGAGGATGACATGAAAAACTAAGTATTGAATTTTAGATTATAGGAGTGTGCTTTGGTTTTTGGTTTTATGGTTTTGTGATGCCTTATTCTAAAGATGAATGCTCTTGACATGAATGTTTTTGGTTTCTCATTTTCTTCCATTACGTGAATATTTTTGGGTTATTTGAGAGTGTTTTGACTTTGTGGAATATTCAAACTAATAAAAGGTAATGATATGCTCATGAGAGTAAATTTGAAGAGATTTGATCCTTCATATGTGCCTTAGAAATAAAAATCACTAATGTGGCTTGTGCCATTGGCACAAATGTGAACCCATTACAAAATAGGGAAACTCAACATGTGAACATTGTTTTACAATGTATGTATCAATTTTTTGAATAGCCAAATATGAAAGTAAATCATGCTTGAATTGAATGGTAAGCCTTCAAGTGTTACCACGTTCTCAACTATTTATTCCTTGCAAAACCTAGGTCTTGGGAATTTATTTGAATTTTCAATGGCAAAAATCACTTTAAAATCCCTATCTCCCACTCTTTCAATCCAAATAAATCCCATTAAATTCTACTCATCAAGATCTTTCCAACAACACCAAAAGCACATTCCAATTCCTTTACAATTTTTGGCTATGATTTAATTTAATTTCCAATGAAGAAATCATTCAATATTCAAAAAAAATTGCATCGCGAGTCCAAACGTCATGGAACTAAACCCATGCACCCATTCTCATTGAGAGTTTTCCAAAAACACCAAGAACACAATTTGAAGCATCTCGATTCAATGGATCTCATAACTACATATCAAAACAAAACAAATTACCTTTTTTCATAGAAAAATAACAAACTATAGTGGCAATGTGTATATACTCATTTTGAATAAATGATCATTTTAAGTTAAGTTAACTTGTGTGAGTTGTATAATTGCAATTGGTCAATGGTGTGCATAAATCTATCAATTGTTTTTTTTGTTACAACAATTCATTGTGGTGTTTTGGAAAAACAAATTTGGAAATTGAAGAACCATTAGTTCAAATTATTTGAAAAACATTCAAACGAATTGGACAATGTTCATGAAATAATTGAATGTTTCATAGGCAATTATAATCTTGCAAACAAAATAAATGTTGTTGGGCAAGGTATTTGATAAGTTTGTAACCAATTATTTTGGTTTTAAAAATCTTTCATAATTTGATAATCATCCATTCCAATCTTTTGAAGGAACGTTAAAAAATAACCACACTAGTTTAGGTTATTTTATAAACATATTCAAAACATTGCCAATTTCGAGCATCCTTACAAAACTCTAAAAATGTCTCACACATTTTAATCTAACCAATGTTGTGCGGGTATTCGATTTTATAGTAACCATCAATTTTGGTTATTAAAATCTTTCAAAATAAAAAAAGACTATTTGTTTTGTTCTAAAATCATAGAACTGTTAATTCAATTTTTTTCAAAAAAATCAAAGAACTAGCAATTTCAAACTAGTGTTGTGCAAGGACTCAAGTCAACCAATTATTGGGAGTGGTTTCAATTTTGAATAGCTAAAACCCAATTAGAATTAGGTTGGAACCAAAATCAAAATTAGGTTTTAGTTTCAAGTACTCAAAATTTAATCGGAATTGGGTTTGAACCAAAACCAAGGTTAGGTTAAATTTTAAAAACTAAATTTAAAATTTACCCTCTATTTGTTTTTCCAAAAGAAGTGAAACTTGACCTTGGTCGAATTTTTAAATAATGTGAGAACCAAAATTAGACTAATTGTTTTAAAATTTTGATTTCAATTCTAATTATTGGTTTAAGGTTTGGGTGGTTGCTTTAAGGTTTTATGATTTATTTTTATTTTTTTCTTTTTGTTCTTCTCATCTTTTTTCTTTGTTTTCCTTTCCATGTTTGTGACTATCATTGTGTTGTTATTTTCATTTCAAAAATAAACAAACAAAATGCACTAGATTCTTTTCATGATGTTCTTGGTTATGGATCATTTTTGTGGGTTCTATTTTTCACTTTGGTCTATGTCTTTTTCTTTGGTAAATATTTGTTCCCATTTTTTAACATGATTTTCTTTTAGTTACATCATCATTGTTTTTTTTTTTTGGCTCCCCTTGGTCATGATTTTCATCGTTCATTGTCATTGTTTTTTATTGTTCTTCTCGATCATGCTTTGTTGGTCTCTTGGTCATGGTGTGGGATGAAAAGAAGTCTACTAAATTTTTACTTGGATGACCTAATGAAATGGATCAAACCATTCAAAGGTGAAAGAAATAAAAGAACGAATGGTTGATGTTGATCATTTTCTTTCTTAGTGGTTAAGAATGATTTTTGTTTACATTGTAGGTTTATGGTGTTGAAAAAATGGGTGATGTTGCATTTGTGTATTTTAATTCATGACGACAAATGAAATAGTTTTTTTGTTTGTTGCTTTTGATATTCTTTGGTGATGGTGAAGCTCAACATGAGGCATTGGTTGTGGAATTGAGTGAAGGAGCTTGCAACAAAGGAAATAAAATGGACACCTTGCTAATGAGCTAAACATTTGATTTTCTATAAAAAAAACATTGGACTTGAATTAATGTTTATATACTTGGGAAGATGCCCACATGTTTTTGTTTTTGTTGTTGTGTAAGATTTCGAAATGTCTTTGTTGTGCACTAGAGTTTTAGGTTATGAATGTGTAGGACAATAATATGAATAAATTATATGTACATGGTGGAGGTGATGAAAAGCCCTATGGGACAAAAAGGTTGGTTTGGAGAAGGCATCAAAACAATTGTTTAACAAGAATATGGGATGTGTTGAATGAAAACTGTGAGAATTCATATTTAGGAAGGGAGTTAAATTGTTGGAATTTTGAAGATTAGGGTTAAGCATTACATGAAAAGAAGTGGGAACTATGATTGGTGCCAAACAATATCCATGTCAAATTTATTTGAATGTAGTTGTGGGTTAACATGGGATTTTTGTAAAAATAGATGGATTGATTGATATCAAAAAAAGACCATGATAGCCAATTGAGAGATATCTAAAACAATTTGATCCACTAGATCACATTTTAAAAATGATGTAGTAATTTGTGTAGACCAATCAATTAATATAGTTAACTTAATTAGAAGTTATTTGCTACTATAAAAACAGATGAAGCATAAAACAATGTCTTTTATTATCCATGTTGGTGGATAATTCATTTTTTTCTTTCCTAAAGTTAATTGTATTCAAAATTACCATAGCATGCCCTAGTTTGAAATAATGATGTAATGTGATGTTATGATATTGTCACAACATCTTTTATTGTTACAATGATTCTTGGTGTTCATCGTTGTCATTTTCTTATCTATTCCTCTTAGTCATAATCACTTTGTTGGTCTTTTGATCATGGTTCTTAGTGTTTATTGTCATTCCCTTCTTTTTTAATTTTTCTAGTCACAATTGAATTGTTGACCTCCTGGTCATGATTCTTGACACCCATAAATGTTGCCTAAATAAAAAGATCATTTAAAAATTATTTCGGATGATTTTTGATGTTGTGGAACCTAACCAAAAAGTTACCTAAAACCTACCCCAACCTATTTAAGAATTAGGAACTGGCTTGAATTGAAATTTTTTTAGAAATGAAACCAAAATTGAAGTTCTTATTTTAAAACTAGATCTAAAACTGAATCCCAACTTTATTAAGAAAAAAACCTATCCATAATTAAAATCAATGCCATAAAATCCAAAATCAAAACTAGAGGTTCTTGTTAAAACCTAAGATTCGCACTACACTATTTCAACTATTCTAAAAATGTCCCACAAAGTTTTAACCTAACCACTATTTGTGAAAATATTTGATTTGATATGATTGGATGTAACTACTAGTCTTTTTTTTCGAAGTTTTTTTTAAGTAGCTTAAGTGGCTACTTATGGCCACTACATTTATAACAAGTGGCAGCCATGTGTGGTTGAAGGGGTGAATAACCAACTACTTGGGTTTAGAAGGGGGGGAAAAATGGCTACCAAGGTAGTTGTTGGCTACAAAACTTGTGGCTACACATTTCTTGTCATAATCAATTTAACAAGCAACCATATTCAAGTTGTAGTAGGAAATTAGTAACCACATTGAAATGCAAGTAAAACTAATGGCAACCAACACATAAAAAAAGTAAAAATTAAGCAATCACAACACAAGCCAAAAATTAAATTAGGAGCACAAAACCAAAAATAAACTTTGATGTAAATGATTTTATATTTTAGTGCATTGGACTAAGCACCAATTTTGTCTTTTGATGTTACAAAACTAAATGCCTTTGTAAACAACACAACTAAATGCCTTTGTAAACAACACAACTTATAGAAGTTCTAAACAAAAAATCCAAAAGGTAATTGATATGAAAAGAAAGAAAATCATACATCCTAACCTTGGTTTTTTTAAGGGAATCAAACCCTAGTCAGTATGTACCTTACCCATTGCAGTCGAAAAGTACATGCTGATAAAAAAATAAAATAACATAATAACATAACATACAAAACTTGTAGCAATGTGGTAAAACACAACACAAAATCTAGGGCAATCAGAACCTTGAAAATAGATGTAAGCTACTAAACATCCAATGCACAATCCTTTTTCACATTCTAAGATCTGATTGCAACATCAAATGGAAAGGTTTTAATAGTAAAAAAAATTCCACATACATACACACAACAAGATCTAGGTGTGTTGTCAACTTGTTTCTCAACTTACTTTTCACAAAACTTAAGGTGGAAAAACACCTTTCATCTTCAACATTACCCAAGACCATAACCATTGACAACTCGATTAACTTAACAATTCATACATTTGATGTTTAATGGATTAGTTGTTTGATAGCATGCACCACATCTTGGTACAAGGACTACAATCATGAGGCATTTTCATTGCAACTTGGCAATTATTTTGCATGGTGATCTTGAAGAAAGATGATTACCGATCTAATAGTTCCTCATTAAGGATGGGTTTGATGAAGACTTGATTCGGACCAACATTCTTTCCATGGCAATAATGTGTTTTAAAAATGTTCAATTGTGCTAAAAATGTGTGTTTAGCTTGTGGTTGAACCTAAAATTACAAGTAGACAATGTTAACAACATTCCTGATCTCCTGAATAGGAAATCTTTGCTCCAATTCCTTGATGAAACCAAAAGCAACATCGAAACATTTTTTTTTCACTTCTTCAACATGACATTCAACCAGTCAAGCCTTGACACTAAACTGAAAACCCCAATTAGTGAATTTATTTGGTGTACCATGATGGTACATCCAAAAAATCAAAAAGTTACATACTCCAAAATAAAGTTAGGACTAGTAACCTAGGTCATGTTCAAGGCTTCATTCCAATGATCAAGAATGGAAAGAAATGTGTTGAAATCCTTGGATGAATACTAAATGATTAGATCAAAATATATTTCATATAGATCATCTTCACATACCTTCACAACACATACAAAATCACATATCAAAACATCATGAGTCTTACCAAACTTGGACAAACTTTGAACACAGTCAAGCAATAGAATTATGCAAACTAAACCTAGAAAGGTCTCAACATCACACAATAGGTGCAAATTGGCCTTTACAACTATGTTTGTTACTTGGTTTTCAAACATACTCACCACCAAGCCAAGTATTTTGTAAGAATTTGTTTTATAAGGGACAACATTGAAATCCACCAAATGATTTTAGTTCCATGAACTAAGGAAATTTGCATCTTTCCAAATGGCGTTACAAGCTATGCGAATAAAAGTTGTACACAAATTAAAATAAGGCTTCAATTTTAAACACCAGAAGTAAGTGAGAAAAAATTTAAACAACCAAATTAGTAATTTGTGCCACACAATGTACCCCTAATATGAAAGGGTCATGCTTCACTTTCAATTCAATAATAACATCCAATTTAGAACCCTAAAAGATTATGACACCATTTGTGCCAAAACACATTAGTTTTGACCCCAAATTTGATTCAAAAAATCCACCATATTGTAGCAGGCATTTGCAATCAACTTTGTCAAGTTATCTACAGAAGTGCCATTCACAACTTACTACAAACATAGTAAGATTGGGATTCGTTTCCACCCTTCCACCACAAATACATGCATACTTACCCAACTTTGGTAGTTGATAGTTATGACTTTGTCACAATTCACAGCAATGAATTGGACATTTTGCATTGCCACGTGTGTGGATTGCAGAACCACATCATTCATACATTTTGCCATATTCCACCTAGAAGAATTAGACCAATGCTTTCATGGGGTGTTGGGCATTTGAATGAAATTGAATAAATCTTTCATGCTTTCAAAGTCCATCATCGGTCGCCGTTGATTTAAAAGATGAAATATTGCAACGAACTACATAAATTTACGTTTCTATTCAAAATGAACCCCGTTGGTAACTTGCTAAATCACTAATTATTTCCCAAGCAAATTCACAAACTCGCTTTCATTCTTAGCATGTTGACTTAAAAAATTCATGAAGTCCCTTGCATGCCCCCCAAAATATGCATGTTTGGCCTTTCAACAACCAACATGTTTCTACAAACCATCAAATTCAACAATTTCTCACGATGTTCCACAATGTTACAAACCTTGCACCTTACCATATTCAACCTACCATCCTCCCCAATTACAACTTTTGCCCACACAATTTGGTTGCCCAAATATCTTGGAACATTCGATTCAACTCCCATTTCGTTTTTTGAGTTCTCTTAAGTGTAGAGCCGTTTGGAGATGGAGTTTTTATAGGTTGATCACCTTCTTCAACAGTACTTGAAGTTAAAGCACCTCTGGCTCCTCCCTTTACCGAACTTAAAACCAGGCCCCTATGTATTAGATCGCACAACAACACAAATGGCCGTGCATATTTACCAAGTTCAATATCAAGAAGGGAAGAAAAAAGAACCACTTGCATTTAAAATTGTCTAACAATTTCAAAGGAGGCATGGTGCTTTCCCTTCAAGATGGCAAACCCCTCAAAATGCAACAAACACCAGGACAAAATAAAAACAAACAACAATACCTGAATAGAAAGATCAAGAAGACACAAAGATACAAGCAACTAAATAAATTTTTTATATTCGCTTAGGCCTTAAGATTAGCTTTCTTTTGTTGTAGCGTTGTTGTGAATAATTCAACAACAGTTTGAAGTCAAGACTCCAGAGCATAAACAATAGCCTCAACGTTTTGATCTTCCTGCCAATTACAAATTTATCAGATCTCATTTAAGATTTGCAAGCTTCAAAGCTTAGAAAAATGTTGCACTTTGAAGAAGCAGCCTCAAGCTCTTGTAAGATCAAAAAAATCAGAAAGATCAATCAACAAACCCAGAAATGAAGGCAACTTAAAAAAAAATTAATGCACGTACTGTGAATGTCGATGAAGCTAACATGAATGCAATGGAAAAGAGGCGGCTATGTTCTCACGATTGTGATGGAAAGTTAGTGGCGATAGAGGTTGTGCTCAGAGAGGCAACACCACGAATGAAAGAACGCTAATAAGAGCGAAAGTATGCAACCTTTGAATGGATCTCTTCAAAAAGCGACATCCAACGAAAACCTCTCATCACATTTACTAGCAATGGTTTTTAGCCATTGATGAGTCAAGTGACCTTAAAAATCTAAGGTCTATCAATTATTGGTGATTTTGGCAGAAAAAAATGCCCCAAATTAAGGCTGGGAGGTCAAATGGCCTTTTTTGTGTCAGATAAATGCGAAATTTCACACCCAGAAAAAAGAAACGCTGGTAGCTGCTGGCTCTGGTTTTAAAAATATCTCAGAATCAAAGAACTGGCTGTTTCAATTTTGTGAAAAATAAATCTGAAATCAACGAACCTAAAACAGAAGAACAAGAAGGGAAAAAACAAAAAACAATAAAAAATAATAACGTTTGCAGATTTTTTTAACAGCTTCGAAAAAAACTTGTGCACTCTCAACAACAACAACAACACCTTCTCTTTTCACATTTTTGGGTTCCAAAATTAAGTACTCAAATTTCCATGGGAATTTGGACATACGATCCCACACATATCATCTGTCCAAAATTACAGCCCTGGGGTGCGGGGGGGGCATATTCCCAAAATAAGGCACTTTGGGAAATGTCTGCACTCGGCACCCCTGAGCTTTTTACCCATCCTAATAAAGCACGGGGTGCTATCATGAAACTAGAGATTCCGGGGTCACAAGGCGTAAGAGGAAGAGAGTGCTTAGTTCTTAAGGATGGTGGACTACAGCTTTCCAAAGATGCCAAGAGCATGGCATGAACCGTAGTGGTTTGTCAGATTTCAGAGAGACAAAACAAAACAAGGGTTGTGTCACATTGTGGCCTTGCCATTTACATTAAAAAGTATCTTAAGGCAAAAAAATAAACTAAAAAATTATGTAAATGCGAATATTTCACCATGCAAAAATATAATCTTCAAAAAAATCCTCTCAAAAGAAACCAAAATCCTTCAAGATATCATAACACACTCTATAACTAATCTCAAGTTTCAATAAAAGCCAAAATATCATCTTTCAAAAATCCTCATATAATAAAAATAGACCTATTATTATTACCTAGTAGGGGCCAAAAATTCCCTTAAGCTACAAATATTCTCTATAATGAATCTAAACACAATAGCCCTGCCTTCGTAAAAAGTGTGATGGAAGGAAGATTCCAATGGCACACACCTAATTGGATTGGGAACAATAGATTTTGTTCCCAAAAAAAATTGTTTTTCTAATTGCGAATCTACTATATTAATTCACTATGTCTGTGCGTGCGTCTGTCTGTGACACGACAATTCTACTGCAAAAGCATTCTATGGCAGAACCGGCCTCTGTATAATTTTGGTGTTGTGGGTTGTGGTGGCGGAGAGACACACGCCAGCCATCGATCGTGTCGTCACCACCGACACTCTGAGCATGTTAAGTTAACATTCACTTTAACATTAAGCTATTACCCATTCAACATTGGGTGCCACCTAGGATGATGCCACCTAGATTTTCATTTAACACTGACTTAACATCAAGTGTGAATGCACCATTAGACACTTTGATTGGAGTGCAACCCTGGGTTGGTGGGCACACCCAAGAATAAAAGGGGCCCAGGGACAAGGTGGTAGTTGAATTGTTGAGTGGAGGAGGTTCTCAATGGAGAAATAACCTACATCTGTGTAGGCCTTACCTATTGTTAAACAGGAGGTGATCTTTATCAAAAGGTTAATTACAGATAGCAGTAAGAGTCCGAGGAGACTTATACCTACTATTTAGGAACGGAGAGATAACGAACAAATAAGTAGGCTATCAGTAGGCGTAAGACCCCTCCTACTCCTAAACAGTGGTAGGCATAAGATCCCCTCCTTCTATGCAAACTTTCGACCTTAATAACAAAATGTCCATGTTCCATTCCACCTCGGAACAGACATCACCCTTCCAGAATGTGACAAGCCTGTCAGGATGAGTGACATTCCGTGCACCAACGACAACAGAGTCTAGTAGGCTCATCACATTCCATTAGGAAGATAACGGAAGCTTTGGGGGCCTATTCCAGTGCCAAACTAACTGGTTTTCTGGACCATTTGTTTCATAGTTCTTGGAATTTGCTTGATGTAATGTTTTGTCATGTGGCCTTTTCTGCCTCTTTTTAGTTCGCTTTACAAGCCAGAATGGAAGGGTACTGTGGGGGTCTACCAGACTTATCTTGAACAGGTGCCAAAACCAATTATGATTTCAAGACCATTATGCAAAATCCACATGACCATTCTGCAAAATCCACATGACCATTCTGCAAAATTCACGTGACCATTCTGCAAATCCATTTTTGCGCAAATGGGGCATGATGGACCCCCATGGTTAGAGTCCATTGTGCCCCATTTTTCTGCCCGACTACAAATTTTAGGTTGCCCAAACCAGCCTCACCAAAATTCCTGGCCGACACCTCAGGCGGTAAAAATGACCTGCACTTGGCAAACTCCATCCAAAGGACGGGCAGCCGGGCAGTAATAACTAAGTAGGTAGGTAAGTAGGTAGGTAGGTAGGTACGTTCAACAGGCATAATAAATGAATGGCAAAAGAGGATACGGACGTAAAGTAAAGGACCGATTATGATTTTTCCAGAGTAGGTAGGTAGATAGTTTTTCATTGGTTGAAAATTTGAAATTTCTCAATAATTATATACATTGGGGGGGGGCGGGGGGGCGGGGGGAAATTGGGCGCAAGCCTGGCCTGGCACCCCCATTAAATTATGCCAGATAATTTCAAAAATACATGTGACAATCTGGTCATAATTTTCCTGCTCGCCACTGGGCCCCGCCCTAGCCATTGCACACTCATAATTTACCATTAAACCTAGTATATAACCTCGCCCAGAAAAATCAGAAAATAAACTCTATATATATACCAATTTATGGCAAATCTAACCGCCTTCTAACCCCCCACCCCCCTCCCTTTTTCCCAATATAAAAGAAAAAAAAATTCCCTTAATATGAAATCCCAATTTGCCAAACTAATAATTCAAGAAAAACGCCTAATGAGCTAATTTATGACTGAAATTAATCAGGGTTTTTTTTTTCCTAACTTTTTTATAAGCCAAAACTGGCAAATCCATTCACAAGAAGATTTAGCCAAAAAAATTTGAAATATAGACCAGATATGAAAGTAGAAATTTTATACAATTTGGCTATCTAATGGAGTAGAAACCTAGCCACTTTTTTTTTTACTTTTTTT